>Ga0137376_10001600_pt1 | contig 12797 bp, 13 predicted proteins | sample SagtaG_23_FD_104814 | JGI IMG/M metagenome (GOLD analysis project Ga0137376, IMG submission 104814) | Vadose zone soil microbial communities from Sagehorn Ranch, Mendocino, California, USA - Sage2_L_20_16 metaG | ecosystem: Environmental > Terrestrial > Soil > Vadose zone | place: USA...
CGGCCCGGAACGCCGAGGTCCGCAGCGAGGTCGAGGGCCTCATCGCCGAGGTGCACGTCCGGGAGGGCATGAAGGTCCAGCAGGGCGATCTCGTGGCTCGGCTCTCGGACCGCGATGTCACGGCGGAGCTTAGAAAGGCCGAGGCGGAGATCGCGGAGAAGCAGGCCACCCTGCGGATGCTGCGGATCGGGACCCGGCCGGAAGAGATCGCGGTGGCGCAGAAAGAGGTCGCGACCGCGGAGGCCCGAATGGCCCACAGCGCGCAACGGTACGATGAGGCACGACGCCAGCGCGCGGAGAACCTCGTCAAGCAAGAAGCCACCCTGGCCAGTGGCGAGCAGCTGCTCAAGTACAAGCGCAGCAATCTGGAGCGCATACGGGCCCTGCGCGATCTCCAGCTGGTCTCGCTCAAGGAGATCGAGCAGGCCGAAGAGGACGCCGTCGTCAAGCAAAAGGAGTTCGACGAGGCGCGCGGTGCACTTCAGATCACGCTCGCCGACGACCTGGCCGAGGTGCGCAAGGAGCTGGCCCTGGCGACCACGGGCGTCGCCGAGGCGAAGGGCAAGCTGGCCAAGCTGCTGGCGGGTTCCCGGCGTGAGGAGATCGAGGTCCAGGAGGCGTGGGTCGTTCGCCTCGAGGCGCAGAAGCGCTACCTCGAAGACCAGCTGCGCCTCACCGAGATCACGAGCCCGATCGCCGGAATCGTCGTCACTCCCGAGCGTCAGCTCCTCGAGCTGATCGGGCAACACGTGAACAAGGGCGATCTCCTGGCCGCGGTCAACCGCCTCGATACCGTCACCGCCGAGATCGCGCTCTCGGAACGAGACGTCGGCGACGTGGCCACCGGGCAGCGGGTCGCCTTCAAGGCGCGGGCCTATCCGAACGTGACCTTCGAGGGCACCGTGACGTCGGTCGCTGCCGCCGTCCAGACGGGGGGCACTTCGCTCGACGTCAAGGCTGCGTCGGCGCGGGTGCCCGTGCCGGTGCCGCTGGAGGCGGGCGGCGACCGGGTGGTCCTGGTCACCACCGAGATCGAGAACGGGCGGCTCCTGCTCAAGCCCGACATGACGGGCCGCGCGAAGATCTCCTGCGGCGACCAGCCGATCGTTCACGTGCTGACGCGCCGGCTCGCCCGCGTGATCAGGGTGGAGCTCTGGTCGTGGTGGTGAGCTGATGCGCTGGAGCGACTTGATGGACAACGAGCGCCGCGACGAGCAGGACGACGCGCTCCAGCTCGCGCTCGATCGCATCACGAGTGACGAGGCGGCCCGTGTGGTCCACGAGTGCGTCTATCTCACCGGCCGACCGCCGCTCAGCGACTTCAGGTATTTCATGACCGTCGTGGCCGAGAACGGCCACCGCGCCAACGAGCGGGCTCTCATCGAGGAATGGCGCGCCGCGGCCGCCCACATCGCGGAGCTACGGCGGCAGGAGGTCGGGATCGCGGATAATCCGAGCATCGAGCCGGTGCCCCGGCGCCTCGAGGCGCTGCGCGATCGCGTGCTCGAGGATCCCATATTCCGTCACGCGTTCCAGGTCGTCCCCACGGATATCGGCTTCGTCGAGCTCGACCGACTGGTCGTCTGGCAAAAGTTCGTCAATCGAGATCACCTGAACCTCGTGAAGGAACGCCTGGGACCGTCGCCCAGCGATGAGGACATCTTCAAGACGTGCCTGCCGTTCGAGCACCCGAAGCCGCCGATGAAGTGGATGCAGACCCACAAGGACACCTTCGTCCTCGTCTCGCCGTCGAACGATCTGAGGTTTCTCGACTCCGTCGTGCTGGATCCCTCCCAGGTCGTCGGTCGGTCGCCGACCGGCGCGGAGGCGGCCATCATCGGGCTCGTCGTGGGCTTCGGCTCGAACTTCCTCAACGCCGTCCACGCCGAGAACCGGCTGGTCCTCGTCAACGGCACCCACCGTGCCTACTCGCTCCGCTCGATGGGCGTGACGCACGCGCCGTGCATCATCCAGCACGTCTCGACACGGGACGAGCTGCAGGCCGCGGCCACGTCCGACCTCAAGGCGAACCCCGACCTCTACCTGCGTCATCCGCGGCCGTCGATGTTCAGAGATTACTTTAACCCGAAGCTCAGCAAGATCGTGCCGGTGCCGCGCCGGCTACGGCAGGTCACGGTGAAGTTCACCGTGGACGCCTCCGACTTCCCGGCGATGTGACTGCCCGGCGTCACTTCTTCTTGAGGCGCACCTCCTCCAGCGGCGCCGACCACGGGTACGGGTCGATCAGCATTAATGCCGGATCTTCGACCCGCGGCCCGACCCCACTCGGCCAGATGTAGTCGTAGATGGGCCCGAAGCGCACGCGCTCGTGCAGGACCTGCTGGATCTGGCGCAGCAGCGCCTCCCGCTTCTTCCGGTCGAGCTCCCGCGCCTGCTGCTTGTACAGGGCGTCGACGTCGGGATAGCCGCCGTAGGCGAAGGCCCCGTCGCTCGGCACCGTCTCGGCCATCCGCGAGGCGGCGTTGCCGTACACCGCGTTGATGCAGACGCAGAGCCCCCGCAGCTTCTTGGAGGCGAGCGCCGCGTAGAAGGCCGCCCGCTCCATCGTCCGGACCCTCGTCTTGATCCCGACGGCCCCGAGGTAGCCGCCGATCGCCTCCCCCATCGAGAAGTAGGGCGGCCACGGGTACAGCTCGCCGGCGTCGAACCCGCTGGGGTAGCCGGCTTCCGCCAGGAGCTGCTTGGCCCTCGCGGGATCGTAGGGATAGGGCTCGATCGGCAGCGCGAAGTCGAAGCTGCGGGGGACGATGTTCCCGGTGAGCCGCGAGGCGCCGAGGTTCTCCGCCTCGTTCACCGCCTGGCGGTCGATGGCGTAGTTGGCGGCCAGCCGCACCCGCTTGTCCGCCCAGGGTGACTTGGCATCCCACTGGTCGAAGAAATCCAGGTAGAAGGTCCCGATGCCTCCGGAGAAGGCGAGCGTGAGGTTGGGCGCCCGCTTCACCTCCTGCGCCTGCGGGGCATCCAGCAGGTAGGCGAGGTCGACTTCGCCCCGCTTCAGCATGGCGAGCCGGGTGACGGGGTCCGGGACGCTCTTGTAGACCAGCCGTTTCACCGAGGGCATCTTGCGCCAGTAGCCCTCGAAGGCCTCCATGACCAGCTCGATGCCCGGCGTGTGGCTCACGAACTTGTAGGGCCCGAGACCGACGGGGTGCTTCTTGAAGCCGTCGTTGCCCACCTGCTCGACGTATTTCTTCGGCATGATCCAGCCCGCGCCGGTCGCCAGGGTCCCATAGAAGGTCATGAAGTCGGGCCAGGGCTCGTGCAGATGGAAGCGCACCCGGTACGGATCGGCGATCGCCACCTCGCGGACCTTCTCGTGGAGGAGCTTGGCGCCCTTGGCGCGCTGGAAGCTCCACTTCACGTCCTCGGCGGTGAAGGGATCGCCATTGTGGAAGCGGAGCCCCTCGCGCAGCTTGAACTCGTAGACGCGCTGATCCGCGCTCACCGTCCAGGACTCGGCCAGGCTCGGCGTCAAGCGATTGCCCGGCATGGGCTTCACGAGGGCGTCGTGGAGCGCGTAGAGCACCCAGAAGGGCGTGAGGACGCCCACCACCTCGCCCGGATCGAACCAGGCGGGCGAGAGCGTCACGTACAGCGCCCAGCGCATCTCGCCGTCCGGCTTGGCCTGGGCCGCTGCGTCGTCGGAGGGAGCACCCGCGAGCAGGACGCACAACAGCCCGAGTCCGACGCTCCGCCTAGCGCGCATGGCTCAGCACCTCGGGATTCGCGACGTTGATCGGCTTGCCGCTCGCGTAGGCCAGGATCTGGTCGAAGATCGTGCCGAACATGCTCTCGAGCCCGTCACGCTCGACGTACCCGAGATGCGGCACGCAGATGACGTTGTCCATCAGGAGGAGCGGATGCGTGCCCCCGAGCACGGGCTCCTCCTCGAAGACGTCGACCGCGGCCAGGCCCGGGCGGCCCGCGCGCAGCGCGGTCTCGAGCGCCCCCGGCGCGATGAGCCCGGCCCGGCTCGTGTTGACGAGGAGCGCCGTCGGCTTCATGCGCGCGAGATCGGCGGCGGTGACCATGCCGCGCGTCGCGTCGACCAGCCGCACGTGCAGCGAGAGCACGTCCGACTCCGCGAACAAGACCTCCTTGCTCGGGGCGACCGCGTGACCGTCGTCGCGCGCCTTGGCGACCGAGTTCTCGCGCCCCCAGGCGAGCACCTTCATGCCGAACGCCCGGCCGTAGCCGGCGACGACGGCGCCGATCCGCCCGTAGCCGCAGATGCCGAGCGTCTTCCCGCGCAGGCCGGTGCCGACCGGGTACGCCTGCCACTTCCCCGCCCGGAGCGCGCCCATCTCCTGGGGAATGCGGCGGAGCGCGGCGATGACGAGTCCCCAGGCGAGCTCGGCGGTCGCGTAGGAGGGCCGGCCGGGCGCCATGTAGGACGACAGGATCACGCCGCGCCGCGTGCACGCCTCGACGTCCACGTGCGGATAGACGCTTACCTGGCTGATGATCCGCAACGCGTCGAGGCGCTCGAGCAGCGGGGCGCGGATCGGCGTGCGCTCGCGGAGCAGCGTGAGCGCCTCGGTGTCCTTGAGCCGGCGGGCCAGCACGTTGACGTCCTTGGTGTGGTCGTTCCAGATTGTCACGTCGTGGCCGGCGACCTTCTCGAAGCACGTGAGCGTCCGGATCGTGTCCTGATAGTCGTCGAGAATCGTGATGTTCACGTCGGCACCTCAGCCCTCGGCCTGCCAGAAGCTCCCATACCGCGTGACGAAACCCTCCCCGTTCACCAGGAGCTCGGCGGCGAAGCCGCCCGTGCTCTCGTAGCGGTACAGGGCCGCGTCGACACGGCGATAGCGCTGATCGAGCGGCTCGAGGGTGAAGCCCGGAAAGCGGAGCCAGGCCGCCCGCACCGCGGCTTCGCGTCCGACGGCGAGGCCCAGGCGGCGGATCGGCACCAGGTTGGTGGACGGGCTGAAGTTGAGGTCGAGATCGATGCACCCCGCCACCTCGGGACGCGCCGCGCCGTTCAGCCGCCAGCCATGCGCCGGATCGACCGAGAGCTCGAGCGTCACGGTCTCGTCTCCCACCCAGCCCGCGACCCTCCCCGACAGCGTTCGCCACGCCGCATCGCAGACCACGAGATAGTCGAGCCGGCAGGGCTGGTGAGCGTGCGCGAACACCGCCGTGCCGGCGAGGTGCCAGCGGGCGCCGTGGAGGGACAGGCGCGCCGACTCGTGGCCGGGCTGGTCCAGCCTGCGCCAGAGGATCGACGTGTCCCCCACGCCCGCAGAGCCTAGCATGAGAGGAACGCCTCCTGGCTCGCGCGGAGCTCGGGCGCTACGGTCGCCGCGCCGAGAAGACGAGGGCGCGCATCCCGAACCGCACCGGGCGATCGCCGAGTTGCGCCGCGACGCGCGCCGTCACCGCCTTCTTGATTTCGGGGAGCGCCTCCGGACGACGCTCCATGATGGCGCCCAGGATCGGGTTGCCTTCGATCAGTCCGGTCGCCGCGTCCGCCGCCGCCGGGCTCGTGCCCGCCTTGTCGACGTAGGCCCACTCGATCCGGCCGAAGCCGGCCTGCGCGAGGAGCTTCCGGATCGCCTCCGGGTCGTGGAATCCGAACGGCACCGTATAGAACTGCGGCGGGTCGGTCGGGAAGAACCCGGCGACCGTCTCGTGGGTGATGCGCGGGATCGGGTTCCGGTCGATCGCATCCCATACGTTGAACAAATAGATTCCGTCGCGATCGAGCACCCGGAACGCCTCGCGGACGCCGGCCGCCTTGTCGGGGAAGAACATCAGCCCGAACTGGCAGAGGACGGCGTCGAAGGAGCGGTCGGGCACCGGCAGGCTCGTCGCGTCCGCCTGGCGCCACTCGAGGCCGGGCTCGGGCGGGAGCTGGCCGCGACCGTACGCGAGCATCGCCTCGTTCAGGTCGGTGGCCAGAATCGACCCGCGGCCGCGGAGGCGCTCGAGCACGCGCCGGGTCAGGAGGCCCGTGCCGCACGCCACCTCCAGCACGCGCATGCCCGGCGTCACGACGAGCCGGCCCGCCAGGTCGTCGGCGTACGGGTGAAAGAACATGGGACCGAGGTACCGGTCGTAGTTCTCTGGGATCGTCCCGACGAACGCCGCGTTCCGGTCAGACATGGCTCCCTCCCAGGCTCGCGCCACAGAGTACACGACTCCTCCGAGTGTCCGCGCGGGGGACTGGCACCCGCGCGACGGACATGCGATGCTTCGCGGCGGAGGAGGGGATCGCGCATGGCTGACCCGAGCTGGTCGAAGCACGTCGCCGACGTCCTGCGCAGAAACGGCATCCGCATGTACGCGACCGTCCCGGACTACGTCGTGAGCCACGTCCTGGAGCACCTGTGGGCCGACGCCGAGTGCCGCGTGGTCACCGTGACGCGCGAAGAGGAGGGCGTCGGCCTCCTGTCGGGCGCCTGGCTCGCCGGCAAGCGCGGCGCGCTGCTGATGCAGAACAGCGGCCTCGGCAACTGCATCAACGCGCTCGGGTCGCTCAACGTCGCCAGCCAGATCCCGATCGTCCTGGTCATCAGCCATCGTGGCGACCTCGGCGAGTTCAACGCAGCACAGGTGCCGATGGGCCAGGCGACCGCGCCCATCCTCGACGCGCTCGGCATCCGCTCCATCCGGCCGAGCTCGATCGCCGAGCTGGAGGCCCAGGGCGACGGGCTCATCAAGCTCGGTTACACGCGCTCGCTCCCCGTCGCCATCGTCCTGCCCACCGAGCTGACGGGAGGGAAGCAGGGATGACGCGACAATGACGCTGACGCGTGCCGTCGCCACCCGGCGTCTCGCCGAGCGCTTGACGCGCGAGGTCGTGGTCACCAATCTCGGCCAGGCGGCGCTCGAGCTGCAGACGATCGCCGACCGCCCCCTCAACTGCTACACCTACGGCGCGATGGGACAGTGCTCCTCGCTCGCGCTGGGCATCGCGCTGGCGCGCCCGGACGTACGCGTCGTGTGCCTGGACGGCGATGGGTCGTTGCTGATGAACCTCGGCTCGCTGTGCACGATCGCCACCGAGGCCCCCCGCAACTTCGCCCTCGTGATCTGGGACAACGAGGTCCACCAGACCACGGGCGGCCAGGCGACGGCCACGGCCGCCCGCTCGAGCCTCGCGGCGATTGCGCGGGGCGCCGGCATCGAGAAGGCACTGGAGGTGCGCACCGAGGACGAGCTCGGACGCGTGTACGACCTGGCGCTCCGCGGGGACGGCCCGGTCGTCGCGTGCGTCAAGGTGGAGAAGGGCCGCGCCGAGGGACGCTTCGATCGCGACGTCCTCGGCCACGCCCGGCGCTTCATGCAGGCGCTCGCCGCGCTGCCGGCGGGCTAGGGGGACCACGATGGAGCTCAGGGACCAGATCGCGATCGTCACCGGCGCCGGTCGCGGCATCGGCCGCGCCACCGCCCTCGAGCTGGCGCGACTGGGCGCCGATATCGTCGTCGCCGAGCTCGACCGCGCCGGCGCCGAGCGCACGGCCGCCGAGGTGCAGGGGCTCGGGCGCCGCGCGAGCGTCGCGTCCACCGACGTCACCTCGCGCAAGGACCTCGCCGCGATGGTGGAGCGCGCGCGTGCCGACTTCGGCCGGATCGACGTCCTCGTGAACAACGCTGGCATCTACCGCGCCGCTGCGCCCCTCGACGTCACCGAGGAGCACTGGGACGCGGTGATGACCGTCAACGCCAAGGCGGTGTTCTTCGCCTGCCAGGCGGTCTTACCCACGATGCTCGCGCAGAAGCGGGGCAGCATCGTGAACCTCGCGTCGATGGCCGGGAAGATCGGCAACCGCAACAACCTCCCCTACAATGCGAGCAAGGCCGCGGTGATCAGCATCACCAAGAGCCTCGCCCTCGCGCACGCCAAGGACGGGATCCGGGTGAACTGCGTCTGCCCCGGGTTCGTGGAGACGGACATGTGGACGGTCGTCGCGCGCGAGCAGGGCGCCCTGATGGGCCTCTCGCCCGCGGAGTTCACGCGGCAGCGCGCCGCCCAGGTGCCGCTCGGACGGATGGAGCGCCCGGAGGACGTGGCCAACGTGATCGCCTTCCTCGCCGGCAGCCGCGCCGGGTACATGACGGGCCAGGCGCTCAGCGTCGACGGCGGCCTGGTCATGCATTAAGCCCGAGGAGGTGCGTGATGCCTCAGGTAAAGGTACTGCTCGTGGGGCTGTCCGTGACGCTCGCTCTCGCGGCGACGCCGCTTGCCGCCCAGCAGGCCCCCCCGTACGAGACGAAGAAAGTCGCCGAGGGCGTCTACGTCTACCGGCACGTGGGCCACCAGTCCATGTTCGTCGTCACGGCCGACGGCGTCGTGGCGACCGATCCCATCAGCCCCGCGGCCGCGAAGATCTACCTCGAGGAGATCCGCAAGATCACGCCGGCGCCGATCCGATACGTCGTTTACAGCCACCATCACTTCGATCACATCGCCGGCGGCGCGCCCTTCAAGGAGGCCGGGGCGACATTCATCGCCCACCGTCGGGGGAAAACCACGCTGGAGCGCCTGAAGAACCCGACCGTCGTCATCCCCGATCTCGTCGTCGACGACCGCGCCGTCCTGACGGTGGGCGGCACCCGCCTCGAGCTGCACCACGTCGGACGAAACCACAGCGACAACAGCCTCGTCGTGCTGCTGCCGAAGGAAAAGATCCTCTTCGCCGTGGACTTCCTCCCGATCCGCGAGGTCCTCTTCCGCAACGTCCCCGACTCGTACATCGACGACTGGTTCGACTCGATCGACCGGGTGCTCGCGCTGGACTGGGAGCGGCTGATCGCCGGTCACCCCCGTCAGGGCGGCATCGGCACGAAGGACGACGTGCGGGCGCTCAAGGGGTACATGACCGACCTGAAGGAAGCGAACGAGTTCCTGCCGGGGAACATCGAGCGGATGTGCTTCTACTGGCGGAACGGCTGGCAATAGTCGGAGGCACGCGGCCGTGAAAGGGAGAACGCGATGACGGAGACGCCGAAGCTGCTGGTCGAGAAGGACGGGCCGATCGGCTGGATCATCTTCAACCAGCCGGAGAAGCGGAACGCGGTGAGCCAGGAGATGTGGGAGCTGATGCCCGACTACGTACACGACCTCGCCACCGACGACGCCATCCGCGTGGTCGTCCTGCGCGGCGCCGGCGATCAGGCGTTCGTCGCCGGCGCCGATATCTCGCAGTTCAAGGACCGCCGCCGCAACATGGCCGACGAGGAGGAGTACCGCCGGATCTCCGGACGCGGGCAGGACGCGCTCGCCGCGCTGTCGAAGCCCCTCCTCGCCATGATCTACGGGTACTGCGTGGGCGGGGGCGTCAGCATCGCGATCACCTGCGACATCCGGCTCGCGGCGGACGACGCCCGCTTCGGCGTCCCGGCGGCGCGGCTCGGCCTCGGCTACCACTACCACGGCATGGAAAAGCTGATGAAGCTGGTCGGGCCGGCCTACACGAAGGAGATCTTCTTCACGGCCCGCACCGATTTCAGCGCCCAGGACGCGCTGCGCATGGGGCTCGTGAACCAGGTCGTGCCCCGCGGTGAGCTCGAGCGCTTCACGCGCGACTACGCGCTGACGATCGCGCGCAACGCGCCGCTCACCCTGCGCTCCGCCAAGGCGACCGTGGAGCAGCTCGTGAAGCCCGCGGGCGACCGCGACCTCGCCCTGCTCGACAAGCTGATCGCCGACTGCTTCAACAGTCAGGACTACCAGGAGGGCGTGAAGGCGTTCTCCGAGAAGCGCCGCCCGCAGTTCCGGGGGCGCTGACGCCATGACCGAGCTCTCTGGCCCGCGCTTCGTCACTCTGCCCGAGATCCGCCGCGCCGCCAAGCAGCGGCTGCCCCGGGAGGCGTGGAACTTCGGCGACGGCGGCGCCGAGACGGAACGGACGCTGCGCCGTAACCGCCGCCACCTCGACCGCCTCGCCATCCAGCAGAACGTCCTCGTGGACGTGCGCGCGATCGACCTTCGGACGAGCCTCCTCGGCGTGCCGCTCGCCTGGCCGGTCGCCGTCGCCCCCATGGGCGGCCTCGTCCTCTTCCACCCGGAGGGCGACGTGGAGATGGCGCGGGGCGCCGGTCGGGCCGACACCCTCCAGTGGCTCTCCGGCGCCACCGGGTGGCCGGTCGAGGACGTCGCCAAGGCGGCGTCGGGCCCGCTGATGTTCCAGCTCTACCACCACGGCGACCGCGGCTGGGTCGCCGAGCTCCTCGCGCGGGTGGAGGCCTCCGGCTACAAGGCCGTCGCCCTCACCGTGGACGTCCAGCTCTACGGCCGCCGCGAGCGCGACATCCTCGCCCGCTTCAGCCCGCGCAAGGCGATGGAGATCGCCCCCAACCCGCGCGGGCCGAACCCCGAGTACCAGGCCCGGCTCACGTGGGCCGACGTCGAGTGGTTGATGAAGACCACGAAGCTTCCGGTCGGCATCAAGGGGATTATGACGGTGCCCGACGCCCGCCGCGCGGTGGACATGGGCGTGCGCCTGATCTGGGTCTCGAACCACGGCGGCCGCCAGCTCGATCACACGCAGTCGAGCATCGAGGCGCTGCCGCCCATCGTCGACGCCGTGGCGGGGCGCGCCGAGATCGTCGTCGACGGCGGCTTCTCGCGCGGGACCGACGTGGTGAAGGGTCTCGCCCGCGGGGCCAAGGTGGTCGCGCTCGGGCGGACCGCGCTGTGGGGCCTCGCCGCCGACGGGGCCGCCGGCGTCGCGCGTGTCTTCGAGATCCTGCGCGACGAGATCCGCACGACGATGGGACTCTGCGGCCGCACGAGGCTCGCCGACCTGTCGCCCGACCTGATCGTCAGGGTCGACTGAGGCGCGCGCTCAGCACCTCACCGGATACGTGAGCACCAGGCGGTCCGCCGGGTACCGCGTCGTCCCGTCGAAGCATCCGACGATTCGCTGGACAGGGTCCTCGACGTCCCGGCTGTCGCGCCCTCGCTGCAGCTCCAGGTGCACGTGCTCGTAGCCGGGCCACGCGCGCTGCCCCGTCGTGCCGACGGCGCCGATCCGCTGGCCGCGTCTGACCGCTTCTCCGGGCGTCACGGAGATCGCGGAAACATGGCAGTAGACCGTGCGGTAGTCATGGGGATCGTGGACGATGACCACGATCAGACCGCACAGGTCACGGCTGTCCCGCGCCACGCTGACGCGCCCGTCGGCCGCGGCGAGCACGTCGGCGCCGATCCTGCCCGCGATGTCGATCCCGCGATGAGGGCTGAGCCGCGGGTAGCCTTCGCCGCCCAGCCAGTCGCCGAAGCCGGCGATGATGCGTGGGGCGCCACCTCCCGGGGCCGTGACGACGCCCAGAACGCGCGTCAGCGGCAGCACCACGAGGAAGAGTGTCGCCACCGCATTGACGAGCACGCCGATGACCCGAACGCGCCCGCCGCTCCGGGAGTGCCGTGCGAATCGGGCGAGGGAGCGCACGAACGCGACCGACAGCAGCCCGGCGCCCACCACGGCCAGAGTCGGAAAGAAGAATCGCGGCGCCCATTGGCCGATCGTGGCCGAGGACGCGCCCACCCACACCAGTGCCGCGATCGGCGCGGCGAGCCAGCTGGCCACGCGCGACGCGGCTATCGGTAGGCGCGCGGGAAGACGCTCACGGAGCGGGTCACCTGGCTCGGCTCCGCCAGACAGACCTCGGCCGCCTGCCGCCAGCGCGGATAGTGCGGCGTCTTCCGGTGCGCCTCGAGCGCCGCCTCGTCCCGGTAGACCTCGTAGAAGAAGAAGTGGTTCGGGTCCGCCTGGTCCTGGACCACGTCGAAGCGCAGGCACCCGGGCTCGTCGCGCAAGGAGCACGTCGAGTCGTCCTCGGCGGCCTCGAGGAACTTCGCGCGCATCTCCGGCTTCACCTTGAGCGACACCACCAGCACGAGCATCGAGCCTCCCCCCTCAGGCGAGCTCCGGGATCACCCAGCGCGGCGCGCGGCCGGCCGCGACGCGCTGGATGTTGTCGAATCCGTTCCGGAACCTCGCCGTCCAGTTTTCCCACGTCGGCCCGGCGGAATGCGGCGTGAGCGTGACGTTTGGCAGCCGGAGGAGCGGATGATCCGGCCTCGGCGGCTCCTCGACCAGCACGTCGAGCCCGGCCGCGGCGATCTGCCCGTCGACGAGCGCCCGGTGCAGCGCCGCCTCGTCCACGACGGGCCCGCGACAGGTGTTGATGAGGATGGCGTCCGGCTTCATCACCGCGAACTCCCGTGCCGCCAGCATGTTCCGCGTCGTGTCGTCGAGCGGCACGTGCAGGCTGACCACGTCCGAGGTGCGGAGCAGCTCGGTGAAGAGCACGAAGCGCACGCCAAGCGCGTCCTCCTGGTCTTCGGTGAGCCTCGCGACGTCGTAGTACTGCACGCGCATGTCGAACGCCGCGGCGCGGCGCGCCACCTTCTTGCCGATGTTGCCGAGGCCGACGAGGCCGAGCGTCTTGCCGGCCAGCTCGTAGACTCGGGTGTCCGCCGCGTTGCCGACCCGCCACTTGCCAGCGACGACGTCGTTGTGGAACCGGACGAGCCGCTTCTGCACGGCGAGCATGAGCATCAGCGTGTGCTCGGCCACGGCGATCGCGTTGGCGCCGCCGTTGTTGGCGACGGGCACGCCCGCCTTGCGTGCCGCCTCTACATCGACGCGGTCGTACCCGGCGCTGAGCAGCTGGACCAGCCGGAGCTTCGGCGCCGCGCGGAAGAACTCGCCGCCCATTTGCCTGGCGAGGCCCAGGTAGTACTCGGCATCCGCGGCCGCCTGGTAGAACTCGGCGGTGCCGACGTCAGCGACCACGAGCTCGAAGCCAGGCGGTGTCAG
>Ga0137376_10001603_pt1 | contig 12794 bp, 11 predicted proteins | sample SagtaG_23_FD_104814 | JGI IMG/M metagenome (GOLD analysis project Ga0137376, IMG submission 104814) | Vadose zone soil microbial communities from Sagehorn Ranch, Mendocino, California, USA - Sage2_L_20_16 metaG | ecosystem: Environmental > Terrestrial > Soil > Vadose zone | place: USA...
CGCCCCGGCAAAGCCGGGTCGTCCTCCAGTCGGCGTCGCAAGCGAGCGCCGAGGGGGTACGGTTGGCCCCGTGAAGCCCCTCGTCGTCGGTCACCTGTTCCCGGACTACCTCAACATCTACGCCGACTGCTGCAACATCGCCGTCCTGCGCGCGCGGGCCGCCTGGCGGGGCTATGAGCTGGAGGTGCGGCCACTCGTCGTAGGCCGCGAGATCCAGCGGGGAGACCACGACCTGTTCTACGTGGGCGGTGGTCAAGATCGTGAGCAGGCGCTGATCGCGCCCGAGCTCGCCGCACTCGGGCCCGCGCTCCACGAGGCCTTCGAGGCGGGGGCGGCGTTCTTGGCCGTCTGCGGCGGCTATCAGCTGCTCGGCCGCTTCTACCGTGACCAGAGCGGCGAGGAGCTGCCGGGCATCGGCCTGCTGCCGCTCTACACCATCGCCGGGTCGAGGCGGATGATCGGCGACGTGCTGCTCGAATGCGAGCTCGAGCCCGGATCGCCGCGGACGCTCGCCGGCTTCGAGAACCACGCCGGGCGGACGATCCTCGACGAGAACGCACAGCCGCTCGGGCGGGTGGTCGCCGGCTTCGGGAACGACGGCGACAGCGGCTACGAGGGCTGCCGCGCCGGGCGCACGATCGGGACCTACCTCCATGGCCCCTTGCTACCCCGTAACCCGTGGCTCGCGGATTGGCTGCTCGCCCAGGCGATCGCGCACCAAAGCGGCACGCCGCCGACCTTCGAGCCGCTCGACGACGAGCTCGAAGAGCGGGCACACAAAGTCTCGGCGAATCGCGCAGAGACCCGCGGCGGCCGCTTCTAACCGTCTCGCTCGCCGCGAGCAGCAGCCCCCCGCGAACAGCGACCCCCGCGTGCCCCCGGGTCCAACCCCCGCCCTTTATTTGGGTGGGGCCGCGCCCTCCGCCCTCGGCTGATGACGATATCGCGGAACTCCGCGCATGTCTGCGACGCTCGTGTGTCGACTTCGTGACTTCTCGGGTCGTGACTTTCTCGGGCGTTCTCGGGTTGATCAGCGCGCCGACGGCGCGAAAAACTTCGTCGTTCAGTTCGGCAATAGCCTTCCATCGCAACTTGTCGCGTTCCCTACCGCGCCCAAAGGGCTCCGAGATAGACCGCCGGGTCCCCCGGTCGCCAGCGCTGCACGAAGCGCTGGATCGGCGGGTGCAGGACGACATCGTCGAGCTCCTCCAGGCCGAACAGACGGTGCCCGCGAACCGCTGCATCTCGAGAGTTGACGGCCTCGAGCGAGCGCCCGCCGAGGTCAGCGGCAAAGATGATGTGCACGACGTGCTTGGCCACGTAGCTCTGCACGGGCGAGATCGAGTCGACGATCGCGACCGGGCCCTCGACCGCGACCTCGACGCCGATTCCGAGCTCTTCCCAGAGCTCGCGGCGCAGAGCGTCGACGAGGCTCTCTCCCGTGTTGACCCCCCCGCCGGGCAGCAGCCAGTACTCCTTTCCCGGCTTCTCGTGCCGGCAGAGCAAGACGCGGTCGTTCCAGCGCAGGAGCGCCGACACGCGGATCCTCGGCTCGGTCACGTCAACGCGCGCGCGAGGACCCGAAGCCGCGGACGCCGCGCTCGCTCTCGGGCAGCTCCTCGGTCTCGACCAGCTCGAGCTCGGGGACCGGCAAGACGACGAGCTGCGCGATCCTCATTCCCGGCTCGACGACGAACGTCTCGCGGCGGTCGGTATTCAGCAAGACGACCCGAATCTCGCCGCGATAGCCCGCATCGATCAGGCCGGGCGCGTTGACGACGGAGATCCCGTGCCGCGACGCAAGACCCGAGCGGGGCTGGACGAATCCCGCGTAGCCGTCCGGAATCGCGATCGCCAAGCCTGTAGGGACAACTGCCCTCTCCCCCGGCCCGAGCTCCACGCGATCGCAGGCGGCGAGATCGAGCCCGGCGTCGCCCGAGTAGGCGCGGGCTGGGACGACCGCGTCCTCGCGGAGGCGCTGGATCGCCACCTCGATCACTTCGCCGAGCGCGCAGGCTGCTCGCGCGCCTCCGCCAGGAGATAGGGCGCGAACCGCGGCAGCTCGCGCCGCGGCAAGTGCGCGCGGACGAAGACGCCGTCCGGCTGGTCGACCCGCTCCTGGATCGGAGCTTCAAGCGCGTAGAGCTCGGCGAGACGCGCGCCTTCGTCGTACGGGAGCAGCATCCGGACGCTCTCGAACCGCTCGCCGAATCGCACGGCGACTTGTTCGCGGAGCTCGTCCAGGCCCTCGCCGCTCGCCGCTGAGACCTGCAGTGCGTCGGGATACCGGTTCGCCAGGCGTCGGCGCCGCAGCGGGTCGACGAGATCGATCTTGTTCAGGACCAGCTCTACGGGAATCTCGGTGACACCGATCTCGGCGAGGACGTCGTCGACTGCGTCGCGCATCTCGTCGAGGGCGTCGTCGGAGGCTGACCCGTCGACCACGTGCACGACGAGGTCGGCGATGAGCGTCTCTTCGAGCGTCGCGGCGAAGCCCTCGACGAGCTGGTGCGGCAGGCGGCGGATGAAGCCGACCGTGTCGGTGAGCAGGTACTTGCGGCCGTCGACCTCGAAGCCGCGCGTGGTCGGGTCCAGTGTTTCGAAGAGCCGGTCCCGGACCGAGACGTCGGCGCCTGTGAGGGCGTTCAGCAACGTCGACTTGCCCGCGTTGGTGTAGCCGGCGAGCGCGATCACGGGCGTCTCGGAGCGCCGACGGGACTTCCGGCGGGTGGCACGCTGGCGCTCGAGCGCGCGGAGCCGCCCGCGCAGGACCGACACCCGGCGGCGCGCCAGCCGGCGGTCGGTCTCGAGCTGCGACTCGCCCGGCCCGCGGGTGCCGACGCCGCCGCCGAGCCGCTCGAGGTGCTGCCAGAGGCCGCGCATGCGCGGCAGGTTGTACTCGAGCTGCGCCAGCTCGACCTGGAGCTTCCCCTCGGCCGTGACCGCGTGCTGGGCGAAGATGTCGAGGATCAGCTGCGTTCGGTCGATCACCCGCGCCTGCAGCGCGTTCTCGAGCTCACGCTGCTGCACGGGCGAGAGCTCGTCGTCGACGAGCAGCGATTCCGCGCCCGAGCGCGCAAACGCCTCCTCCAGCTCGACCAGCTTTCCCTTGCCGACATACGTGCGCGGCTGCGGCCTCGGTGAGCGCTGGACCAGCTCGCCGACCGGCTCGACGCCGGCGGTCCGCGCGAGCTCCTGGAGCTCGGCGAGCTCGCGATCGGCCTCGATCCCTTGTGCCAGCACGGCGACGACGAACCCGCGCTCGGGCTCGGCACCCGGCGCAGGATCCGGCTGGCGTAGCGTCACGCAGAGATTATGACCTCCGCGCGGCAGAATCCGCATGTGCCCGACCCGGAGCCAGATCGGCGGTTGGCCGAGCGCACGCTGGCGCTCGTCAACATCCCCTCGGTTAGCCGAGGGGAAGCCGAAGCGATGGACTACATGCGCGCTGAGCTGCCGCTGGCGCCGGTCTGGTCGACTGAAGATCTCTTGTTCGCGACCTCCCAACGGCATATGGAGCGGCCACTCGTCCTGCTCGCAGGTCACGTCGACACCGTTCCTGCGCAGGACAACCTTCCGGGCCGGGTAGAAGGCGATGCGGTCGTCGGCCTCGGGGCGAGCGACATGAAGGGCGGCGTGGCCGTGATGCTCGAGCTTGCCGAGTGGGCGCTCGCCGCCGAGCCCGAGCTCGACCTCGGCTTTCTCTTCTTCGTGCGCGAGGAGCTTCCGGCTGAGGAAAGCCCGGTGCCGGAATTCCTGCAGGACTGTCCGGAGGCGAGAGAGGCCGAGCTCGTGGTCGTGCTCGAGCCGACGGACAACGAGCTCCACGTCGGCTGCGTCGGCAACCTGAGCGCGCAACTCACGTTCCGGGGAGTCAGCGCGCACTCGGCGCGGCCGTGGACCGGTGAGAACGCAATCCACAAGGCGGCGGCCGCGCTGGCGCCGCTCGCGGAGCTCGATCCGCTCGACGTCGAGGTCGACGGGCTCGTCTTCCGCGAGGTCGTCAGCGCGGTCGCGATCGAAGGCGGGATCGCCGACAACGTCGTGCCCGATCGGTGTGTCGCCCGCCTCAACTACCGCTACGCACCCGGCCGCTCGCGCGAGCAGGCCGAGGCGCGGCTGCAAGAGCTCGCGGGCGAGGCCGAGCTCGAGATCCTCGGCAACTCGCCGCCCGCTCACGTAGTCGTCGACCGCCCGCTCGTGACGCGGCTTCGCGAAGCGGGCGGTTTCGACGTGCAACCGAAGCAGGCCTGGACGCCGGTGGCCCAGTTCGCGGAGGCGGGGCTCGACGCCGTCAACCTCGGCCCCGGCGCGACGCGGTACGCGCACAGGGCCGACGAGCGGGTCGAGATCGCCGAGCTGGTGCGTACCTACGAGGCCCTGCGCCGGTTCGCTTCGAGGCCGGGTAGCGTCCAGCCGTGAGCCAACTCTCGCGGGAACGGGTCGAAGAGGTGATCGCCGCCCTCGACCGCGGCGAGACGCGGGTCGCCGAGCGCGTCGACGGGGAGTGGCGCGTCAACGAAGAAGCGCAGCGCGCGATCCTGGAGTACTTCCGGCTCCGCGCGCTGGAGCCGCGTGAGGTCGGGCCGTTCGAGTACCACGACAAGATCCCGCTCAAGCGGGGCTACGAGCAGCTCGGCGTGCGCGTGGTCCCGCCGGCGACAGCGCGCTACGGCGCCTTTCTCTCGCCGGGTGTCGTGTTGATGCCGAGCTACGTCAACATCGGCGCCTGGGTCGGGCCGAACACAATGGTCGACACGTGGGCGACGGTCGGATCGGGCGCTCAGATCGGAGCCGACGTCCATCTCGCGGGCGGAGTCGGGATCGGGGGCGTGCTCGAGCCCCCGGGGGCGAGGCCGGTGATCGTCGAGGACGGAGCATTCGTAGGCTCGCGCGCAGCGATCGTCGAAGGCGTCGTCGTCGGCGAGCAGGCCGTGATCGGGCCGCACGTCACGCTCGGCGCTTCGATCCCGGTCATCGACGTCACCGGGCCGGAGCCGGTCGAGCATCGCGGCTACGTGCCGCCGCGGGCGATCGTCGTCCCGGGCACTAGACCGAAGCAGTTCCCCGCCGGGACGTTCAACCTCGCCTGCGCGCTGATCATCGGCTGGCGGGACGCATCCACGGACCTGCGTGTCAGCCTCAACGCCGCGCTGCGCGAGCACGGCCTCGGCTAGTACCGGCACGAGCGGCTGAGCCGAGCAGCGTCCGGGCCCCGGCTGCGCCGAGTTCGCGACTATTCGAGCCGCTCGGCCGGACCCGTCAGATAGGCACGGCCGTTCTGGATCCGGACGCGGAGGATGCCCCCCGGGAAGCTCACCTGCGTCTCGCCTTCGCCGCTCAGGGCCGCCGCGACGGCGACGGCGCTCGTGCCGGAGGAGGTCGTCTCCCCCACGCCGCGCTCCCAGATCCGAGCGGTGACGCGGCCCGGGCCGTCGATCCGCGCGACCTGCACGTTCGTCCGGTTCGGGAACCGCGGATGGTTTTCGAGCAGCGGCCCGACCCGCTCGATCTCAGCCGGATCGCCCTCGACGACCGCATGCGGGTTTCCGACCGAGACCGGCACGAACTCGACTCCCTCGAGCCCTTCCCGCTGCCCGACCTCGATGGGCCCGAGTTCCTGCTCGACGAGCTCGCAGCTGACCCGTGCCTCCGTCAGGCGCGCGCCGACTCGAATCCTCACTTCAGGTATCCCGGCCCGCTCGGCGAGCCAGCGGGCGGCGATTCGCGTCCCGTTTCCGGACAGCTCGGCCCGGGAGCCGTCGGGATTCCAGATTGCGATCTCCGCCTCGGCGCCGTCGACCGCGACGACCTCGAGCACCCCGTCGGTTCGATGTTCCGCCGTGAGCTCGCGGGCGCGCTCAGGCGTCAGCCGCTCGCCCTCGACGAGCAGGTACGAATTGCCGTGCGCGGACCACTTCGAGGATCTCATCGGCGACCTCTCGGGGAGGGCGGTCGGCGGCGACGCTAACAAGGCCCGGAATTCGCCGCAGCCACTTGCGCTGGTAGGCCGCGTAGCGGCGGGTGCGAAGGTTGAGCGCCTCGATCGCTTGGTCGCGCGGCAGCGTTGCGACGTCTTCCAGACCCATCGCCTTGCTCGCGGTTGTGGAGATCGGCCTGCTGAGCGCCCGCGCCACCTCCTCCTCCACCCCGGCCTCGTACATCATGCGCGTCCGGTGCTCGATCCGGCGGAGCAGCTGCTCACGCGGGAGTTCGAGGCCGACGACGACCGTCGGGTGGCGCGTATCCGCGCTCCAGAGCCGGTCGGCGGGAGCCCTCAGCGATCGTCCTGCGTCCGTGAGCTCGAGCGCGCGCACGACGCGACGCCGGTCGTTCGGATGGACGGAGGCGGCCGCGGCGGGATCGCGCTCGGCGAGCAGCTCGTGGGCGCGTTCTGCGCCGACGGCTTCGTAGACGCGTTGCCAGTGCTCGCGCTGCCCGGGGCGAGGCGGCGGTGGAAGCTCCAGCGACGAGAGCGCAGCCCGCAGGTAGAGGCCGGTTCCGCCGGCCACGATCGGTGTCCTCCCGGCTGCCAGGACCTCGTCGATCGCCTGGTGCACACGTTGCTGGTACTCGGCCACGGAGGCTTCGTGAGCGAGGTCCCAGATCCCGACGAGCCGCGTCGGAGTCGCCGGCTGGTTGGTCAGGATCGGCAGGCCCTGATAGACCTGCATCGAATCCGCCGAGATGACCTCGGCCGGCAACCGGGACGTCAATTCCTCGGCGACAGCCGTCTTCCCCGAAGCCGTCGGCCCGAAGATCGCCAGCACGAAGCGGCCCTGCATGCCCCGATTGTGGTGTTTGCATCCGCGCCGCCGTGCCGATACCTCGCAGATGAAGGTTCCGAGGATCTTCGGGGGTCGCACGCACATGGACCGGCAACCGCGTGAGCTGGTCGCATTCATCGTGCTCGGCGCCGCCCTCTCGGCAGCGGCCGTTGTCGGCGTCTCCTGGGCCGCGGGCTTCGGCGCGGTGTCCGACCGGTTTCAGCACGTCGACGCCGGCTGGCTGCCGCTCGCGCTGGCGGCAGAGGTGCTCGCTTACGTCGGCTACGTGCTCGCGTACCGCGAGGTGGCTCGGGTCGAGGATGGACCTCGCCTCGCCCATTCCCGGGCGCTCGCGCTCGTCGCGACCGGCTTCGGCGTCTTCATCGCGCGAGGCGGCTTCTCGGTCGACCTGCACGCCTTCCGCCAGGAGTTCGTGAGCGATCGTGAGGCACGCGTGCGGGTGCTCGGCCTCGGCGCGCTCGAGTACGCGCTGCTCGCACCCGCCACATGCATCGTCGCGATCCTGCTCCTCGTCGACCACGTCCACCAGCCGGGCACCGGGCTGACGATGCCGTGGGCGATCGCCGTTCCGACCGGCGGAGTGCTCGCCCTCTCGGCTCTGCGGCTTCGGGACCGCCTCCGCGGGCGCCACGGCTGGCGCGACCACGTCGCCCAGTGGCTGGACTCGATCCACGTGATCCGACAGCTCTTCATCAAGCTCGAGCATCTCGCCGGGCCGATCGGAACCGGCATCTACTGGTTCGGGGACATCGCGTGCCTGGCCTTCTGCCTGCGGGCGTTCGAGGGCCACTTTCCGTCGGTCGCGCCGCTTCTGATCGGCTACGCGACGGGCTACGCGCTCACCCGCCGGACGCTCCCGCTTGCGGGAGCCGGCGCCGTCGAGGCGCTGCTGCCGTTCGCTCTCTTGTGGACCGGCACGCCGCTCGCAGCGGCGGTCACCGCCGTCCTCGCCTACCGGATCGTCAACTTCTGGCTGCCGATCGTGCCGGCCGTCTTCGGGCTCCGCTCGCTGCGAGCGGCACACGCCGACTGAACACGTTCGCTACGCGGCGACTGCTGCGACCGCGGTCCCGCGAAGGGTCGTCGACGTCGCACCCTCGATCTCGACTCCGATAAGCTCGCCCGCCACGGCGACGCCGGTGAAGTTGACGGTCGTGTTCCGGCGCGTGCGACCGCGCAGGACTGCCTTGTCGGTCCGGCTCGGGCCTTCCACGAGCACCTCCTCCACGCGGCCGATCCGCTCGCGGTTCCGCCTTTCGGCGACGCGCTGGACGACCTCGATCAAGTGCTCGATCCGCCCGCGCTTGACCTCCTCGGGTGCCTGATCCGGCATCGCCGCGGCCTCGGTGCCGCGTCGTGGCGAAAACACGAACGTGAAAGCGGCGTCGTAGCCAACCTCCTCGACCGCGGTCACGGTCTGCTCGAAATCGTCGTCCGTCTCGCCCGGGAAGCCGACGATCAGGTCGGTGGTCAGCGCGAGATCCGGAATCCCGGCTCGCATCTCTGCCGCAAGCCGCAGGTAGCGCTCGCGGCTGTACGTTCTCCGCATCGCCTTCAGGATCCGGGTCGAGCCGGACTGAAGCGGCAGATGTGCGTGCTCACAGACGGCCGCACACTCGGCCATCGCCTCGATCACCGGCCGCCGGAAGTCCTTCGGGTGCGGACTCGTGAATCGGATCCGCTCGATCCCCTCTACGGCGTCGCAGGCCCGCAGCAGCTCGCCGAAGTCGGTGCGGAGGTCGGGCAGAAGGTCGCGGCCATACGAGTTGACGTTTTGCCCGAGCAGCGTGATCTCGCGTACGCCGTCCCGCGCAAGCCGCTCGACCTCGGCGAGAATCTCGCCCGGGCGGCGGCTCTGCTCCCGGCCGCGGACGGATGGGACGATGCAGTAGGAGCACTTCGAGTTGCAGCCCATCGAGATCTGCACCCAGGCCTGGAAGCGACGCTCGCGATGCATCGGCAAGCCGCCTGCGAAGCGCCGGTCGTCGAGGCCGAAGCTCCCGCGCTGGACGCCAAAGCCGCCCGCCCCGATCCACTCGCCGAGGTGCGGAATCGAACCGGGCCCGAAAGCGACGTCGACGTATGGATAAAGCTCGAACAGCCGCTCGCGCTGCGCCTCCGCGTAGCAGCCGCCGACGGCGATCACCTTCTCGGGATCGCGCGCCTTGAGGGCTTTTGCCTGCGCCAGATGCGCCGCGAACCGCTGGTCCGGCTTCTCCCGGATCGTGCAGGTGTTGAAGACGATCACATCCGCCTGTTCCTGCTCGTGCGACTCACCCAGCCCGAGTTCCTCGAGCATGCCCTTGATCCGCTCCGAGTCGTGGGCGTTCATCTGGCAACCGAAAGTCGTGACGTGGTACCTGCGCACGAGCCGAAACTCTAGCCGCCGGTCTGGCGGCCTAGTGGACGCGGACAGCGAGCGCCGGCGTCGAGAACGCGGCACCCCCCGGCGCGCTCTCGGCAGCCACATAGAGGCGCAGCACGTGGGATCCGGTCGGCAGCGGCACCCGCATTCGCAAAGGATGGAACGGTGCCAAGATCACCCTCCGCAGCGACGTCCAGCCACCGGCCCGGCGTTGCTGGACGTAGCCGACGCGCGCGGTCAGCTTGGCTGCGGCACGAACCTCGAGCCAGACCGGATGCCGTGCGCTGAGCACTCGCAGCCGCGCGTTGCCGCGGCCCGCCTCCTCTGCCGGCTGCGCGCGCGAGCTGTCGAAGCCTCGCCCCGCCACCGTCGGCGCGTCGCAGAGGCTCGGGTCCCGCGTCCAGAGGTAGACGCACGCTGCGTCGGCCTTGGCCGGATCCCTGGGGGCCCCGGCAAAGCTCGCCCAGCCCCACGACCAGACAGAGTCGAGCCCGAGCTCGCCCGCGACCTGTCGAGCAGCTAGCCCTTCGCGCTTGACGACGCCGAACCAGCGCGCGGCGCTGAGACCGCCGCGGCCGCCCCGGCCCGAATGGAAGCCCAGCGCAAGTCCAACGCGGCTGCTCGGGATCCCGATCGTCGTGAAGTTCCGAACCGCCCGCCGGAGCTGGAAGCGGAGGTAGATCGTCGCACCGGACGGCCCGAGGGCCTGAAGCGACGGGCCGGGAACGTAGACCTCGCGCACGATCGTCGCGGCCTCGGCAACCAACCGCCACCAGTTCGCTGCCGCTCTGCCGGTGGCGGCGCTCTCCGAAATGAAGACATGCGGCTGAACGCCCCGCTGGGCGAGCGCTCGGACGAGCTCGAGCACGTTCGCCCGGTAGCGAGCGTTGGTCCGACTCCAGGGCGAGCGCAGGCGGGACCCGTAGAGCTCGTTGAGCGCCACGATCGGCGCGTCGCAGGCCGTGACCTTGACGGCCGCAGCGGCCAGGCGCGCAACAGCGTGCGTGACCGTCGAGGAATCGGCGGGATGCGACGGCGTGCCGACCGCGGCCTTCAAAGACATGTCCCAGTAAGCGACCTGCGCTCCAGCGCTCCGGGCGTCGGCCGCGGGCGCCGTGTGTGCCAGGGCGACGGCGAGGCCCGGGCGGAAGAAGAGTCGGCGGAACGGGACCCACTTGTCGGCGTAGTCGATCCAGGCCGGCTGCGCAGGCTCGACGCAGGAAGCGGCGGGAGCCGCGGCTTGCGAAGCAGACGAGGAAGCAGCCACCACCACCGCAGCTGCGGCAGCGACGAACAGGATTGCGAAACGGAGCTCCCTCACCAACCCGACCCGAGCCTCCGATGGTAGCGCGGCGCTCGCCGGAAGCCCGGCGCCTTTACTTGGCGCGTTGCCCGAGCGCCCGCCGCGCCGCCGGCTCTCCATTGTCGGTTGCCGCCGAGCCAGCCTCGGTCGCGTTCTTGGCGACGTCGACCGCGCGGCTCTCCCGGATCACCGTCACCTTGATCTGGCCCGGGTACTCGAGCTGGTCCTCGATCTCGCGGGCGATCTCGTGTGAGAGCAGCACGGCCTGGTCGTCGTCGATCTCCTTTGGCTTGACGATCACACGGATCTCGCGGCCGGCTTGCAGCGCGTACACCTTCTCGACGCCGCCGTGGTGCGCGGCGAGCTCCTCGAGAGCCTCCAGCCGCTTGATGTAGTGCTCGAGGCTTTCGCCGCGCGCGCCGGGGCGAGAGGCGGAGACGGCGTCGGCGGCGATCAGGAGCACCGCCTCGACGGTCTGCGGCTGTACCTCGTAGTGGTGCGCCTCGATCGCGTGGACGACAGCGTCGCTCTCGCCGTAGCGGCGTGCGAACTGCGCCGAGATCGCGGCGTGGGAGCCCTCGATCTCGTGCGTCATTGCCTTGCCGAGGTCGTGCAGGAGGCCGGCCCGGCGCGCCGTCTTCACGCTCGCATCGAGCTCCGAGGCCATGATCCCGGCGAGATGGACGACCTCGAGCGTGTGCTTGAGGACGTTCTGCCCGTAGCTCGTCCGAAAGCGGAGCCGGCCGAGGATCTTGACCAGCTCTTCGTGGAAAGAGCCGCAATTCGCCTCGAAGACGGCCTGCTCGCCGGCGTGGACGATGTGCTCCTCGATCTCCGCCTTCGACTGGTAGTACATCTCCTCGATCCTGGCGGGATGGATGCGGCCGTCCTCGATCAGCTTTGCGAGGGTGAGCTTGGCGATCTCACGGCGGATCCCGTCGAACGACGAGAGCACGACCGCCTGCGGCGTGTCGTCGATGATGAAGTCGACTCCGGTCAGATGCTCGAGCGCGCGGATGTTCCGCCCTTCCCGGCCGATGATCCTCCCCTTCATGTCGTCCGAAGGAAGCTCGACGAGGGAGACCGTCGCCTCGGAGGCGTGGTTCGCGGCGACGCGCTGGAGGGCATCTGCGACGAGGTTGCGGGCGCGGCGTTTGGCTTCGGTCTGAGCCTCCTCCTCCAGCTGCCGGACGCGGCGCGCGAGTTCGTGCCGAACCAGCTCCTCCGAGCGGCTGAGGAGGTGTGCCTTGGCCTCGTTCGTCGTCATGCCCGAGATCCGCTCGAGCTCCTTCAGCTCCGTGTCCTTGGCCTCCTTCAGCTCCTCCTGAAGCTGCTTCGAATGCGTCTCCCGGTCGGAGACGCCCTGCTCGCGGCGGGTCAGCTCCGTGAGCTTGCGGTCGATCTCGTCTTCCTTGGCGAGAACGCGCTCTTCGATCTTGATGATCTCGGCGCGGCGCTCCGAGACCTCCTGCTCGACCTCCGCACGGACCTTGACGGACTGCTCGCGGGCTTCGATCTGCGCCTCGCGGCGCATCGCCTCGGCCTCGCGGCGAGCCTCGGTGAGGAGGAGCTGGCGCGTCCGGCGCGCCGCCGCGAGGCGGGAGCCGGCCAGGGCGTAGAGCGCAATGAAGGCGAGGGCGGCGCCCACCGCAAGGCCGATCAGAATTCCGATAACGACGAACATGGGCGCTCCTCGCGGTGCGCCCACATCAGGCATGCCTCGAATCGGGTGCCTCGACGGGCCTGCAACAGGCCCAGCTGGCCGCTACTTCACCGCTGGTGCGGCCTCCAGGGAGCTTGTTTGGTCGGAAGCGAGTTCAAGAGTCGAATGCCGATTGCGAAACAGTCAGATGCAGGCAAATTGTCGTTGTTGGTTTTCCTATCCTAGCTCCGGCCCGTCGCCCGGCGCAACGCAAGGCATCGCCGCTTCGATCGACTCAGGCGCGAAACCCCGGGCGGCGAGCCAGCGCGCTGTCCGCGCGCCCGCACCGCGGCGCTCTGTGAGACGCACGGCCCGGTGCCGCTCGGGCTCGAGCGCGGCCAGCGCTGCCGTGGACGACTCCGAGTCGATTCCGTCCCGCTCGAGCCTGAATGCGATCGCCGCGTCGCCCAGGCCTCGTTCGGCGAGCGTCACCGCCCGAGCGTGGGCGAACCGGCTGTCGTCGAGCGCCCCGAGCCGACGCAGCGTTGCCACAGCCTCCTCGCGATCGCGCTCGCCGAGCCCCTTTCGGTCGAGCAGGTCACGCAGCTCCCGCTCAGAGCGTTCCCGGCGCGCGAGGGCCTTTGCGCCGGCGGCGAGAGCATCGCCGCGGCGCAGCTCGCGCCGCAGGGTCCGGAG
>Ga0137376_10001604_pt1 | contig 12783 bp, 14 predicted proteins | sample SagtaG_23_FD_104814 | JGI IMG/M metagenome (GOLD analysis project Ga0137376, IMG submission 104814) | Vadose zone soil microbial communities from Sagehorn Ranch, Mendocino, California, USA - Sage2_L_20_16 metaG | ecosystem: Environmental > Terrestrial > Soil > Vadose zone | place: USA...
ACGGGAGCTGCCGATCTTCCTGGCCCAGGTGGTGCTGCAGCCGCTGTTCCTGCTGTTCGTCTTCGGCAAGATCCTGACGCAGCTCGGCTACGCCCAGCACGGCTATGCCCAGGTGCTGTTTCCTGGCCTGGTCGCCCTGGCCGCGGTGCTGACCGGGCTGCAATCGACCGCATTCCCGCTGGTCATCGAGTTCTCCTACACCAACGAGATCGAGGATCGCCTCCTCGCGCCGCTGCCGATCGGGATGGTGGCCATCGAGAAGGAGGTCATGGCCGCGCTCCGGGCGCTCGTGTCGGCCGGGGTGATGTTCCCGGTGGGCATCGTGATCCTCGGCGGCATCCCCTGGATGGCCTCCAACGCCGCCTGGGTCGTGGCGTTCCTCATCCTCGGTGCCCTCGTCGGATCGGCGCTCGGGCTGACGCTGGGCACGTTCGTGCCGCCCAACCGCATCAACATCATGTTTGCCCTGATCCTGACGCCGCTGCTGTTCACCGGCGCCAGCCAGTATCCCTGGCCGTCGCTCAGCCGCCTGCGGTGGTTCCAGGTTGTGACGGCCGTCAACCCCCTGACCTACGTGAGCGAGGGGCTGCGCGGGGCCATGACCCCCCAGGTGCCGCACATCGCGGGGTGGATCTGCCTGGCGGTGCTCCTGGTTGCCGCGAGTGGTCTGACCGCTCTGGGGATCTACGGGTTCTTCCGCCGCGCCCTTAGCTAGTAGTTCGTTCTTAGTTAGTGCGGCTTTTCACGGAAGAAAAGTCTCTCAAGCGCGTCGCTGACGTAATTGGGGGAACCGGAACCCGCCGCCGCGAAATATAGTGGAAATACACCGGAATGACGCCCCCAGAGCTACGACCTCGCCGGGGGTACGGGGGTCGCCCCCGCGCTCCGTAGGTCCTCGCCCCCGTGCTGCTCGCTCCAAGTGTCATCGAGCACCCCAGAAGCAAACAGAGAGGACCTGCATCCATGAAGCTTCAGCGTCCGCACACCCTTCTCGCACTCACGCTCGCCTTGGCGGTCGTGCTCGGTGCCTGCTCGAAGAAGACGTCCACCTCCACCGGCTCGTCGCAGAGCCCGGCGGCGGTGCCGACGCTCTCGGCGACCTCGTTCACGAGTGACTTCTCGGCCATGGGCCAGCTCACCGGCCTCGCCGCCTCCGGCAAGGGCAACATCGGCGTCCTGCTGCCGGACACCGCCTCCTCGGCGCGCTACGTGTCCTTCGATCAGCCCCTCCTGACCCAGGCCTTCCAGAAGGCCGGCCTGTCGGCGGGCCAGTTCACCATCGACAACGCCCAGGGCTCGGAGAGCACGCAACTCACCCAGGCCCAGGCACTCATCACCGGCGGCGCGTCGGTCCTCCTCGTCGACGCCCTCAGCTCGGGCGGGGGCGCCAACATCGAGACCTACGCCAAGCAGCACGGGGTCAAGACCATCGATTACGACCGCCTCGTGCTCGGTGGCAGCCGGGATGCCTATGTGAGCTTCGACAACGTGAAGGTCGGCGGTCTCATCGGCCAGGGAGCCGTGGACTGTGTCACGGCATGGAACGTGGCGAAGCCGGCCGTTTTCGAGCTGGACGGCTCCCCGACCGACAACAATGCCACGCTCTTCGCCCAGGGCTACAACGGGGTGCTGAAGACCCACTTCGACGACGGTTCCTACACCAAGGTTGGCGAGCAGGCCGTGCCCGCCTGGAACAACGACACCGCCCAGACGATCTTCACCCAGCAGTACACGGCCCATAAGAACATCAACACCGTGGTGAGCGCGAACGACGGCCTCGGCAACTCGGTGATCAACGTTCTCAAGAACAACCAGATCGCTGCCAAGACCGTGCCGGTCACCGGGCAGGACGCGACGCTGCAGGGCATGCAGAACGTGCTGGCGGGCTACCAGTGCGGTTCGGTTTACAAGCCGATCTTCCTCGAGACCCAGGCGGCAGCCGCCCTCGCGATCTACCTGCGGGCCGGCGTGACGCCACCGGCGGAACTGCTGAACGGCACCACGAAGGACACGGGCGCCACGCCCAACGTCGACGTGCCGTCGGTGCTGCTGACGCCGGTGTGGGTGACGACCAAGAACATGGCGTCCACGGTCGTCGCTGACAAGTTCGTCGACAAGGCCCAGCTCTGTGCGGGCGCCTACGCCGCGATGTGCACCTCGGCGGGGATCTCGTAGATGGCGGACGGCTCCGGCGCCGGGGCAGTCGACCCCGGCGCCCTGCTGTCCTTGCGGGGCATCGACAAACACTTCGGCCCGGTGCAGGCCCTCACCGGGGTCGACCTCGACGTACCCGCCGCCCAGGTGACCGCCCTCCTCGGCGACAACGGGGCGGGCAAGTCGGTCCTGGTCAAGACGATCTCCGGCATTCATGCCCCGGACGGGGGCCGGATCCTCTGGGAGGGCCAGCCGGTGCATTTCCGGACCCCAAAGGAAGCCACGGCGCTGGGGATCAACACGGTGTTCCAGGACCTGGCCCTCGCCGACAACCTCGACATTGTCCAGAACATGTTCCTCGGCAGGGAGCGCCGCCAGCTCGGCGTGTTCCTCGCCGAGGACGACATGGAGAAGGCCGCCGCGGCGACGCTCGCCAGCCTGTCGGTGACCACCGTGCGGTCGATCCGCCAGCCGGTGGCGTCGCTGTCCGGGGGCCAGCGGCAATCGGTGGCCGTCGCCCGGGCGGTGATGTGGAACTCGAAGCTCGTGATCATGGACGAGCCCACTGCGGCCCTCGGCGTCGCCCAGACCAGGATGGTGCTGGACCTCATCCGGCGGCTGGCCGACAACGGCCTCGCGGTGCTGGTGATCTCCCACAACCTGAACGACGTCTTCGAGGTCGCCGACCGCCTCGCCGTGCTGTACCTGGGACGGATGGTCGCCCAGGGCGCGGCGGCGGACTTCGACCGTCAGAGCGTCGTCGAGCTCATGACCACAGGGACGTCGAGCCGGTGGCCGTCGGCATCCCCCGCCGCCGCAGCCGCCCGATCGGAGGGCTGAGCCATGTCAGACCTGAAGGAGGGTCCTCCCCTCACCCCCGAACCCGTGACCGAGGCCGCGGCGAGCAGCGCCGAGCTTGCGGTCGCCCCCGAGCTTGTCGCCAACTCGCTCGGGGAGTACCTGCGGGCCTGGGCCGCGCGCATCAGGGCGGGCGACAGCGGGATCCTCCCCGTCATCGTCGGCCTCATCGTCATCGCGATCATCTTCCAGAGCCAGAACTCCAACTTCCTCACCGCCGGCAACCTCGTCAACCTCCTCGTCCAGGGGGCGGCGATCACGTTGCTCGGCCTCGGCGAGGTCTTCGCCCTCCTGCTCGGCGAGATCGACCTGTCGATCGGCTTCGTCGCCGGGGTGGCCGGGGTGATCGCCGCGGAGCTCGTGGCCTTCCCGCACAACTGGCCGTGGTGGGGCGCCGTCGGCCTCGCTCTCCTGGTGACGGCGGTGATCGGCCTCGTCCAGGGCACGATCATCACCCGCCTGGGGCTGCCGTCGTTCGTGGTCACCCTCGCCGGGCTCCTCGGCTTCCAGGGTGTGATGCTCATGATGGTCGGGCAGGGCGGCACCGTGCCCATCGCCAGCGACGTCATCAACGACTTCGCCAACGGGAACATGACCGTCGGAGCGGGCTGGGTGCTGACGGCCTTGCTGATCGTCGGCTACGCCGGCCTGACCTGGTGGCGAGACCGGCGCCGCCGGGCGAGTGGGCTCGTCGCCCCACCCGTCAGCCTGACGGTGCTGAAGATCGCCGCGGTCGCGGTCGCAGGTGTGGCGCTCGTCCTCATCTGCAATGCCAACCGCGGCCTGCTCGTGCCGATCCAGGGCGTGCCCTGGGTGGTGCTCATCGTGCTCGGCGTCCTCGCGGCCTGGTCGGTGCTGCTGGGCAGGACCCGGTTCGGACGCTACGTGTATGCCATCGGGGGCAACGCCGAGGCCGCCCGGCGCTCGGGCGTCAACCTGGCCCGGATCCGCACGACCGCGTTCATCCTGTGCTCGCTGACGGCTGGCATCGCCGGGATCGTCTACGCCTCTCGGCTGCGATCCGTCTCGACGAACCTCGACGGTGGCACCCTGGTGCTGTACGCGGTGGCTGCCGCCGTGATCGGGGGTACGAGCCTGTTCGGTGGCCGGGGCAGGCCGTTGCACGCGGTCCTCGGGGGCGTCGTCATCGCCGCCATCGCCAACGGCATGGGGCTGCTGGGGATGGCCGCCGCCACGCAGCTCATCGTGACGGCCCTGGTGCTCCTGGCGGCCGTGACGATCGACGCGGTGGCCCGCAGAGGGAGGACGGCCGCCGGCACCCGCTGAGGCTCCGGAGAAGCGAGGAGTTTTTTGCGCGTCATTCGCGTCATTTCCTCCTCGCTTTCCCGGTGACCTCTAGGCGGTCGCGAGCGCCGAGCGTATGTCCGTGTCCGGGTCGGCGAGCTTCGCCGGGTCGACGACCGCCTTCGCCTTGATCAGGGCGATGCTCCGGCGCAGGTCCTTGCCGCGGTTGACGGCCACGGCCCCGACGATGCGGCCATCCCGCAAGGAGAAGGCCACGAAGCTGCGGGTCTCGAGGTCACCCCGGATGAGGGGGTTCGTCCAGTCCGACACATGGCCTGCGGACTGGATGTTGGTGTCGTACTGGTCGGACCAGAACCAGTGGACCTCGTCGTAGGGGTCGGGGCTGCCGAGCATTGCCTTGGCGGCGGCGGCGCCCTGCTTCAGGGCGTTCTGCCAGTGCTCCACCCGGATGTGGCCGCCGACGAGGGGGTGCAGATGGTTGGCCACGTCGCCGGCTGCGTAGATACCTTCGACGCTGGCACGGCAGTGCTCGTCCACGACGATGCCATTCTCGAGGTGCACACCCGTGCCCTCCAGCAGGTCGGTGACCGGCGTGGTCCCCACCCCGACGACGACGGCGTCACAGTCGATGTGCATCCCCGACCCGGTCACCACCCGCTCCACCCGTTCGTTGCCCTCAAAGGCATCCACGGATTCGCCGAAGTGCATCTTCACGCCGTGATCGGCATGGATGGCGGCCACGACGGCACCGATCTGGGGCCCGAGCGCCCGGTAGCACGGGGCCGGCAGCGGCTCGACCGCAACGACGTCGAGGCCACAGCGTCGCAACGATGCCGCCACCTCGGATCCGATGAAGCCCATCCCGACGACGACCACCGCGGTCGCACCCGCCGTCTCGGCCCTGATGGCGTCGGCATCGGCGACGGTGCGCAGCAGGTGGATGCCCGGCAGGTGCGATCCGGGGACGTGGAGGGTGCGGTTGCGCAGCCCGGTCGCGACGAGGACCTTGTCGTATCGCAACGCTTCGCCGTCGTCGAGGATGGCCTGCCGCGAGCCCGGGTCGATGCGCGCCACACGGCTGCCGAACCGGCACTCGATCTCGTTTGCCTCCCAGAAGCCGGGAGGGCGGATCAGGGCCTTCTCGAACGGCGCCTCGCCCCGCAGGAACTCCTTGGAGAGGGGAGGCCGTTCGTAGGGGGCCACGGGTTCCTCCCCCACGAGGATGAGGCGCCCATTGAAGCCGTCGGCCCGGAGGGTTGCCGCCGCTGTCCCGCCGGCGAGGTTGGCGCCCGCCACGACGTACGTTTCGGGCATCAGTCGAGCTCGACCATCAGCTTCCCGTCGTCCTCGTACACGGGGTACACCTTGATGGGGTCCGGCGGCGGTCCGTCGAGCACCTCTCCGGTCTTCAGATCGTACTGGCCCATGTGGCAGGGGCAGACGACGGTGACGCCCTCGAGCTCGCCCTCGGCCAGCGAGCAGGCGGCGTGGGTGCAGGTGTCATCGAAGGCATAGAGCTCGCCACCGATCCTGGCGACGGCGATGTGGTCCGGCCCCACCGCGAAGGCCTTCATTTCAAGATCGGCGACAGCGTCGGCCGGGCACAGCGTGACGGGCTCTCCCATGGAACCTCCTTTGGTGAGTGGGAAGGGGCCGGGAGCCTATCGCTTCGAGCAGAAGGCCGGGTCCGCCTGGGGTACAGAGGGGCCGGGTCCCTAGGGGGAGAGAATGGCCTTGGTCAGACGCTTGAGGCGGCGCAGCTCCATCCAGCGCAACAGCACCCACACGGTGCCGATGGCGATGGCCGGGCCCTTCCACTGGCCGGTCTCGAGCAGCTCGCCCAGCCGTTCGCCCCACTCCGGCGGCAGCACCTGGACCACCGGGGACTGGACGACCGCAGCCGGAGCGTTCTTCAGTGCCTTCTCCGCCTTCTCCGCCTTCTGCTCTTTAGCTTTCTTTGCCCTGTTCCGGATCCGGTGCGCCACGAACCAGAAGAGGCTCCCTCCCACGCCGCCACCGACGGCGACGCCGGCAAGCCGCTTCAGCCAGATGGCGGGTGCGGGCAGGCGCCCGGCAAGCTCAGCCATGTCCCGCTCGAGGCGGTCCCGCGTCTGTTCGATTTCGGTCACCGTTGCAGCTGTGCTATTGCCCACTCTTCTCCCTCCTTCAGCGTCCGCTTGGTCTCCTCGGGCACGCGCCCCGGTTTGCGGAGCTTCGCCAGCCCGAAGAGCACCGCCACGATGGCCAGCAGTGCGAAGCCCCCGGTCACGACAAGGCGTGATCCCCACCGGGGAAGGACGTTGTCGAGTGCCGCGGCAGCCGTCAGGCCCGCGAAGACCAGCACCAGCAAGCCGATGACGCCTGCCGCGGCAAGGGCCGCCACCGCGGTGGCCTTGGCCACCAACGTGTGGACGATCTCCTGCTTGGCGAGCTCGACCTCCTTCTGCAGCAGGTGCTTGGTGTCGTCGGCGATGGACATGAGGATCTCGAACATCGACCGTTCCGACGACCCGTTGGGATCGGTCGTCCCCGCAGCATGGCCGGATCCGGAGGTGCGCCTGTTGGTGGGTCGGGGTGTGTCCATTCGCTGTCTCCTGCTCACGGTCGCCGGAGCCACCGACGACGAGGTGGTTGCCGTGTTGCTACCCATGCCTCAACGACGTTACACCAGCGTGCGTTTTCGGCCTCGTGATATGGCAGTGGCACCGTTGCTGCGCGCGGGCAATATTCGAGGCTCCTGCCCGGAAATCTTTGACTCCACTACCTTTGTGGGGTTTACTGCCGGAAGCCGGATTTCTCTTTAGGGCATTGGAGGCAAAGCATGAACAAGAGTGACCTCGTTGACGCCACAGCGGCCGCGACCAACGAAGGGAAGTCGAAGGTGGCGGCCGTCCTGGATGCGGTGCTGGATCACATCAGCGCGGCGCTGCAGAAGGGCGAGAAGGTCACCCTCCCAGGCTTCGGAACCTTCGAGACGCGCAGGCGCCAGGCGCGGTCGGGTCGCAACCCGCGGACGGGGGAGCCGGTGAAGATCGCCGCCACGACGGCTCCGGTGTTCAAGGCCGGTGCAACGCTGAAAGGATCGGTGGCCGGCAACAAGAAGACCGCAGCCAAGGCGGGCGCCAGGTCGAAGGCGTCGGCAAAAGCGAAGGCAGCGCCGAGGGCAGCTGCCAAGACCGCTGCCAAGGCAGCCGGGAAGGCAGCTGGGAAGGCTTCGGCCAAGGCCCCAGCTGTGAAGCAGAAGGCAGCGCCGAGGGCAGCCGCCAAGACCTCGGCGAAGTCGGCAGCCAAGGCATCGGCCAAGGCATCCCCGAAGGCAGCGGCCAAGGCTCCCGCCAGGGCGGCCACGGGCAGGGCCAACGGAGGGGTCAAGGGTCGCGCCAAGAAGGCGGCAGCCCGCAAGAGGTAGCAACGGCAACGGTTTCGCCTCCAACGGCCCGCCCCATCCGGCGGGCCGTTGGCGTACGTTAGGGTGGCTCGCATGGAGACCGCTCGTCTGAAGGTGGCTCGCATGGAGGTGGATTGCTTGGAGGTCGCCCCATGAAAAGGGGACTCTCCGGCAAGACTCGGCGGGGGAGCCCGCCACTGCCACGCCAGCGCAAGGCCTTGCGGGTCGTGCAGTTCACCTTTGTGGGCCTTGCCGTCTGCCTCGTCGTGCTCGCCGCCTCCGCGATGCACCAGCGCCGTCACCCCCTGGCGCCTGGAGCAGTGCTGGGGGCCTCGGGCGGCCACGGGTTCGGCGAGGTGGTTGCGCTGGGCGCAGGAGCCGTCGCCCTTGGCGGCCTTGCCGTTGCCATGGGGATCCGGGTGGTTCGCGGACCCGACCCGCACCTCCCGGAGTAGGCGGAGAAGAGAGGACGACTGGAGAAGAAACCTCAGCTCGCCGCGGCGAGCAGTTCCCGGGCAACCTTGACGCTGGCATGGTCGAGACCTGAGGCGGCGAGGCGGCGCAGGTCCCCCGGTTCATCGACGTCCAGCGAGAGGCCGGGCAGGCGCAGGCTCTGCACCCGCAGCCCGGCCACGCCTGCGGCCCCTGCGTGCGACCTGGCGCTGTCGGGCCCGAACCGTGCCGCGATGGCGGCAGGCGGCCGTCGCAGCAGCCCGGACGTCCCGCCGTCGTCGGAGCGGGCCACCACCACGTCGGCGTCGGTGGCGAAGAGTGCCTCGAGCTCCCGGCCGGTCACGAGGGGGACGTCGAAGGGCAGCACCAACAATGCCGTGGCCCCCGCGGAGGCGGTGGCGGAGGTTCCTTCAGCGACGGCGTCGTTGAGCCCCGACCCGGGGTCCGGGACGATGGACCACCCCGCCGAGCGCGCCATCGAGGCGGCGTCGCGGTCGGACGTCACCACCATGCGAAGCGGCCACCCGGCGGCGGCACCCAGCACGTCGGCGAGCATCGAGAGGGCCAGCCGCCGGCGTTGCGAGGGGCCGAGGACACCCGCAAGTCGCAGCTTCGACTCGGACAGGTGTTTGACGGGGATGAGGATGGCTTCCACCGGTTATCTCAACCCGGGCGGTGATTCGGCTAACCCCGGCACGTCCATATACTCGCGCGGATGGGTGAGATCGGTGCGCCAGTGTCCAATGGGGACCTGGCCCACGCGCCCGAACGCAAACACTGGAAACATCTCTATTCGGAGATCGTGACCACCGAGATCTGCACCGCTTGTGCCGCTTGTGTCGTTGCGTGCCCCCACCACGTCATCGAGATGCAGGATTTCCGCCCGGCCATGCAGGACACCCTGCTCGGGATCGACAACTGCCAGCACGGCGAGAAGAGCTGCTCGCTCTGCGCCATGGCCTGCCTGCGCCTCGACCCCGATTTCGACGCCGTCGAGCACCTCCTGTACGGGCGCCGCCGCAAGCACCCGTCCGAGCCCTGGGGAGTCACCCGCAGGATGATGCTCGGCCGGACGTCGTCGTCGGAGATCATGGCGAGGGGCCAGGATGGCGGCGTCGTGACGGCGATCATCGGCTGGATGCTGTCCACGGGTGAGCTCGACGCCGCCACGTGCGCCAAGCCCATGGAGGGTACCCCCTGGCTGGACGAGCCCTTCGTCGCCACTACCCCGGAGGAGTTGCTCACGGGCGCTGGCTCCCGCTACACCTACTGCTCGACGCCCCTTGCCCTCAAGATGGCCGCCGAACGCAAGTTCAAGAAGGTTGCCGCCATCGGCGTGTCCTGCGAGTCGACTGCCGTGCGGGAGATGGCGGCCGAGGGGATAAAGCGCTGGTCCCGGATGGTGAAGTTCGTCGTCGGGCTCATGTGCAACGAGACGTTCCAGTACGAGCCGTTCATCAAGGAGATCGTCCAGGGCCGGTACGGCATCGACATCTCGCAGGTGACGAAGATCAACGTCAAGGGCGATGTCTATGTCACCCTCACCGACGGCACCGACGTGAGGATCCCGCTCAAGGAATGCCAGGAAACCTCGAACGAGTGGTGCCACCACTGCCCCGACTTCGCCGCCGAGCACGCCGACATCTCGTTCGGCGGCATCGGTCTCAAGGGCTGGACGATGTGCCTCATCCGCACCGAGTACGGCGAAGACGTCTGGAACCGGGCGGTCGAAGCCGGCGTCATCGAGGTCCGGCCCGCCGAGGACGACCCGGCGGGACTCAAGGTGCTCGAGCGACTCGCCAAGAAACAGCGGTTCCGGGTGGGGCCGTTCGAACCGCACGCGGCGGGCAGGTGGCCGGTGCGCGAGGTCCTCGACCGGGTGCGGCGGGAGGCGCTCGCCGAGTACCGGGGGGCGTCGGCGCCCGAGTAGTGGCAGCGACGCAGCCCCGCAGGAGGGAGCCCGTCTACGCATTCGGCGAGCACACGGTCGCCCCCGGGCTGCGGCTGTATTTCCGCTGGCACCTCCAGGGGCTCGAGCACATCCCCACGGATGCCGCCGCCCTGGTCGCGTCCAACCACCTCTCCTACCTCGACGGCCTGGCGGTGGCCTACGGCGTGCACCGGGCCGGGCGTCGACCCCGTTTCCTGACGAAGTCCGGCCTCTTCGAGGTCCCGGTCGTCGGCGCATTCCTCCGAGCCATCGGTCAGATCCCGGTCAGCCGCGGGACGAAGGAGGCGCCCCAATCGCTGGACAACGCCGCGGCCGCCCTGGCCCGGGGCGAGGTCGTCGTGGTCTTCCCCGAGGGAACGACGACCACCGCGCCCGACCTCGCGATGGGCAGGCCCAAGACCGGCACGGCCCGGCTGGCCCTCATGAGCGGGATGGACGTCGGGCCGTGTGCCACCTGGGGCGGCCCGTGGATCTGGACCAAGCCTCTCGGCGTTCACCTCCGGCCCTTCCAGGACGTCTGGGTGCGGTTCGGCCCGCCCATCTCCCTCAAGGAGTACGAGGGCCGGGAGAACGATCGCCAGGCCTGGCAGGAGGTCTCGGACCGGATCATGCTCCAGATCGCGGGGCTGCTCGAGGACCTGAAGGAAGTCAAACCCTGGACACCGCAGGAACCCACCCGCAAGAAGTTCATCGCGGAGCAGGAGGCGAAGAAGGCGACCTGACCGGGGCGACGCGTTGTACGATGGACTCCGTACAAATGAGTGCGACCCGGACTGAGCTCTCTCATCCGTCCCGGGAGCAGATCACGCTCTCGGGGGTGCTGCATGCGCTGAGCGACCCACTCCGCCTCGATCTCGTCCGCCAATTGGACGGCGAGGGGATCGAGCGGCCCTGCGGCAGCTTCGATCTGCCCATCGCCAAGTCGACGGCCACCCACCACTGGCGGGTGCTCCGGGAGGCCGGTGTGGTGAGGGCCCGGGAAGAGGGAACAAAGAAGTACCAGAGCCTCCGGCGTAGCGACCTCGACGCCCGCTTCCCCGGCCTGCTGGACTCGATCCTCGGCAACGCCTGACCGTCTGCTAGAGTTCGATGTATCACGAACATCGAACAAGTGGAGGCTGCCGGCGACGGGCTTGAGGGCCTTGCGGCCCAGCGCCTCGGGGCCGACCCCCGGCGGTGGTGGGCGCTGGCGGTGCTCTGCCTCAGCCTCGTCCTCATCACGCTCGACAACACCGTCCTCAACGTGGCACTGCCGAGGCTTGTTCGGGACCTGCACGCTTCCACCACCGAGCTGCAGTGGATCGTCGACAGCTACCAGTTGGTCTTCGCCGGCCTGCTGTTCAGCGCCGGATCCATGGCCGACCGGTACGGCCGGAAGGGCACGCTCAGCCTCGGTCTGGTCGTCTTCGGCTCCGGGACCCTCGCTGCCGCCTTTGCCGGGAGCGCCGGGATGCTGATCCTGACCCGGGCGTTCATGGGGATCGGCGGCGCCCTGATCATGCCCTCCACGCTTTCGATCCTGGCGACGTCTTCCCCGACCCGGTGGAGGGGACGCGGGCGATCTCCATCTGGGCGGCCATGTTCCCTCCTGGCGATGCGCTACCTGCCGCGCCGGCCGTGACGTGGGCTTTTGGGAGCCAAAACACGCAGAAATGAGTCGTTTCGGCTCAAACCTGTCCTGGAGAGACAGGGGAGTTCCGGGGCTGCTCTAGACTCACGGCCATGAGCCGCATCCGGGTGGCCGTTCTCTTCGGGGGGCGGTCGGGCGAGCACGAGGTGTCCTGCGTCTCGGCCCGCCACGTCGCCGCCGCCTTCGATCCCGACCGTTACCAGGTGGTGCCCGTCGGCATCACCCGCGACGGCCGCTGGCTGTTGCCCGAGCCGTCCCGCCGGGTGCTGCGGGGAGGCCGCCTCGAGATCCCCGAGACTGCCTTCGAGGCAGCCGGCGAGCCGGTCGCGCTCGCACGGGGAGCCGCGGGGCCGGGTCTCGAGGTCGACGTCGTCTTCCCCGTCCTCCACGGCCCCTACGGCGAGGACGGAACCGTGCAGGGGCTGCTCGACATGGCCGGCATCCCCTACGTCGGCTCGGGGGTCCTCGGCTCGGCGCTCGGGATGGACAAGGAGAAGATGAAGCGGATGTTCCGCGACCACGGGCTGCCGATCGCTGACTTCGTCGCCATCCGGGCCCACGAGTGGGAGGGGGACGCGGGCCTCGCCCTCGAGGCCGCCCTGTCGCTGGGCCTGCCGTCCTTCGCCAAGCCTGCCAACCTCGGCTCGTCCGTGGGGGTGTCGAAGTGCGAGGACGAGGCCTCGCTCGTGGCCGGCATCGAGGAGGCCCTCCGCCACGACCGCAAGGTCCTGGTGGAGGAGGCAATGGCCGGCCGGGAGATCGAGGTCGGGGTCCTCGGCAACGACCACCCCGAGGCGTCGGTGCCGGGCGAGGTGTTCCCCGGCCGGGAGTTCTACGACTACGCGGCGAAGTATCTCGACGACACGTCCCGCACGGAGATCCCCGCGGACCTGCCCCCGGCAGTGACCCGGGAGGTGCAGGAGCTTGCGGTGGCGGCGTTCCGGGCCGTGGACGCGTCCGGGATGGCCCGGGTCGACTTCTTACACGACGAAGCCGGCCGCGGGCCCGTGGTCAAAGAGATCAACACCCTCCCGGGGTTCACCGTCATCGCGATGTTCCCCAAGCTCTGGGAGGCCTCAGGGC
>Ga0137376_10001605_pt1 | contig 12783 bp, 10 predicted proteins | sample SagtaG_23_FD_104814 | JGI IMG/M metagenome (GOLD analysis project Ga0137376, IMG submission 104814) | Vadose zone soil microbial communities from Sagehorn Ranch, Mendocino, California, USA - Sage2_L_20_16 metaG | ecosystem: Environmental > Terrestrial > Soil > Vadose zone | place: USA...
TACGTGTATCGCTTGCCGCAGCCGCATCGATGCACCCAGTTCGCCTCCATGTGTGCCAGGTAATGTGAGCATACATCTGATAGGCGTGGTGGTTGGACATATTGTCCTGGACCTGATGTTCACTGACCCCGGGCGCAAGCCCGGGGTTCACCAGGAGCCGGAACAACTTGCTAAGGAGTTGGGGCACAGCAGCATCGAAACGATGCACGCGGGAGCACGACGTTGCGCGAGCCCGCCCCCTCAGTTGAACCGCGTCGTCCGCCAAAGCAGCCAGCCCGTTCCGGAGAGCAGTGCGAGCATCGCTGCGGTGAGACCCACCACCCATCCCCAGCCGAGGGTCAGCTGGGGCACGCGGGCCACAATCGCGAAACCGACGAACGTCGCGGTGGCACCGCCGACGAGAAGCCAATCGAGCCAGGTGCGGCGGCCGGGGGCCGCACCAGCGCTCTCGCCGGCGAGGGCGGCCCGGACGTACGCCGGGTCTATGCCGTAGCGCGCGCCTTCGCGCGCCGCCGCCTCCTGCCAACGGCGGTGCTCGGCGCCCGTCGCAGCGGCCAGCGCGATCGCCACCGCGCCGAGTGCCATCAGCAGCGATCCGCCGATCACCTGTCCGTACGTCGTCGCCGGACCGCCGTGCAGCTCCCCGAACACCAGCAGCCCCCACACGAGGCCCCACAACTGGTTCGTGTTGGACAGCGGAATCCCCCGGCTGATGCCGACATACTTGGCTGCGTACTGCTGGAACAGATCGCCTACGACCCACACGAAGCCGCCCAGCAGGAGCCAGAACAGCACGTCGCGCGCGCCGGCGAGCTCCGCGGCGAGCGCCGCGACGCCGCCGCGGTCGGCCAGGGCAAGCGCCAGCATCATCACGACCTCGCCCACCGTAAAGAACGTGACGAAGGCCAGCGGGTTCATGCCGGTGAGGTAGGCCTTCCGATAAGGGATGTACATCGTGCCCCACAGGGCGCCGGCCGCGAGCGCGGCGGCGACACCTCGTGCTGCATGGCCCGCAGGTGCCCCGGCCGCCGACGCGACCGCGAGCAGCGTCGCGCCCGCGAACATCAGGGCGGCCCCGCCGAGCACACCGAGGCGGCGTCGCCAACCGGTTCCGTGGAGCTCGTTGAAGAACACGGCCCCCCACACGATTCCCAGCAGACTGTTCGCGTTCCATAGAGGAAACGCGATGCTGAGGCCGATGTCGCGGATGGCGTAGATGGTGAGGGTGTTGGCGACGGACCAGAGACAGCCGGCGAGCACGGCCCACACAATGAGGTGAGGCGCCTGCCGCACGTCGGCCCCGATCGCGGCCGTGCCGCGGAGCAGGGCGGGCAGGCTCCAGCGCGCGAGGAACACTCCCAGCACCATGGCCAGCGAGATCACGACGGGCGAGAGCCCGAGGGTCACCATCTTGGTGGGCGCTTCCGCGGCGCCCAGCCAGGCACCGGCGGTGAAGCCGCTGGCAATGCCGGCGAGCTGCAGGCGACGCAGCCGCCGGTCGTCGACCTGTGTGGCCGGAGCTAGCGGATCCACCACAGGACCAGCAGGCCGGCGATGAGAACGCCGATGGGCACCCAGAGTTGGGCGTCGCGGAGCATGGCGGCGAGTCGCGCGGTCACAGCGGCTGCTCGGCGAAGTGGCAGGCGGCGAGCTGCCCGGGTGCGACCTCGCGCAACGCCGGGGGCTCGGTGCGGCAGCGCGCGTCCTTCTTCGGGTGTGGGCAGCGCGGATGGAAGGGGCAGCCGGGCGGCGGGTGCGCGGGGGACGGTACGTCGCCTGCCAACACGATGCGCTGCCGCTGGGCCTTGGGATCCGGCACCGGCACCGCGGAGAGCAGCGATGTGGTATAGGGGTGGCGGGGGCCGGCGTACAACGCGGGCGCGGGCGCGCGCTCCACGATCTTGCCGAGGTACATGACCGCCACGTGATCCGCGATGTGTCTCACGACCGCGAGATCGTGGGCGATGAACAGGTAGGTGAGCCGGCGCCCCCGTTGCAGCTCGGCGAGCAGGTTCAGGACCTGGGCCTGAATGGACACGTCGAGCGCGCTCACCGGCTCATCGAGCACGAGGAAGTGCGGCTCGACGGACAGGGCGCGGGCGATCCCCACACGCTGCCGCTGGCCGCCCGAGAGCTCGTGCGCGTAGCTCTGCGCGAAGCTCGGATCGAGGCCCACCTCCTCGAGCAGGGCCGCGATGCGTCGCTGGGCGTCGGCCCCGCTCGCGATCCGATGGATCGCCAGCGGCTCGGCGAGCATCTGGCGCACCGTCATCCGCGGGTTGAGCGAGCCGTAGGGATCTTGAAACACGATCTGCATTCGGCGTCGCAGCGCGCGCAGGGGCCGCGCCCCGAGGGCGACCACGTCCTGACCGTCGATCGTGACGCGCCCCGCGTCGGGCTCGATCAACCGGAGGATGGCCCGCCCGACGGTGGACTTGCCGCACCCCGACTCGCCCACGAGCCCCAGCGTCTCGCCGGGCGCGATCGCGAACGAGACGTCGTCGACGGCGCGCACCACGGCGCGCGGCCGGCCGAGCCCGAGCAGCGCGCGGTCGCCCGGGAAGTGCTTGACGAGTCCCTGCACGTCGACGAGCGCGGGCGTCACGGGTGTGGCGTACGGCGCCGCGGCTCGGTGAGGAGCCAGCAGCGCACGGTGTGGGTGCCGGGCTCTCCCCCGCCGCCCGCGTCGAGCAGGGGCGGCATTTCCGCGCGACAGCGCTCCCAGGCGTACGGGCAGCGGGGATGGAACCGACACCCCTCCGGCCACGCGGTCGCGGCGGGCACCTGTCCCGGGATGCTGTGCAGGCGGCCGTGCTCCCGGGCTGGCGGCGCGTCGAGCCGCGGCACCGAAGCGAGCAGCCCCTCGGTGTACGGGTGCAGCGGGCGCGCGAACAAGGCCGCCGTCGGCGCCTGCTCCACGACCTGGCCCGCGTACATGACGGCGACCCGGTCGGCGCTACCCGCCACGACCCCCAGGTCGTGGGTGATCAGCATGACCGCCATGCCGAGCTCCGCTTGCAGCCGGTCGAGCAGCTCGAGGATCTGCGCCTGGATCGTCACGTCGAGCGCCGTGGTGGGCTCGTCGGCGATGAGCAGCTTCGGGTGGCACACCAGCGCCATCCCGATCATCACGCGCTGGCGCATGCCTCCACTCATCTGGTGGGGGTAGTGATCCACGCGCTCCTCCGGGTCGGCGATACCGACGAGCCTGAGCATGTCGATGGCGCGAGTTCGCGCGACCCGGCGCGACAGTCCCTGGTGGACGATGGCCGCCTCGGCGATCTGATCGCCCACCGTGAACACCGGATTGAGCGACGTCATCGGCTCCTGGAAAATCATCGCGATCTGGTTCCCACGGATCGCCCGCAGCTCGCGGGGCTCGAGGGTCAGCAGGTTACGCCCTTCGAACTCGATGACGCTCCCGGGGCGGATGTGGCCGGGGGGCTCGGGGATGAGCCGCAGGATGGAAAGCGACGTGACGGTCTTGCCGCACCCCGACTCCCCCACGATACCGAGCGTCTCACCCGGCTGCACCTCGAAGGAGACGCCGTCCACGGAGCGCGCGGTGCCGCTGCCCTGCTCGGTGACGAAGTAGGTCTTGAGGTCGCGCACGCGCAGCAGGGGCTCCGTCACACCGCCTCCCTGCGGGGGTCGAGTGCGTCGCGGAGCGCATCGCCCACCGCGTTCAGCGCCATCACGACGAGCGAGATCGCCAGCCCGGGGAAGGTCGACGACCACCAGGCGACCGCCATCCTGTGCCAGCCGTCGGCAATCATGTTGCCCCAGCTCGGTGCCGGGGAGGGGACGCCCAATCCGAGGAACGAGAGCCCCGCTTCGAGGAGCATCATGTTGCCGATGCCGAGCGCCCCGGAGACGATGATCGGGGCCGCCGCGTTGGGCAGAACGTGGCGAAAGATCACGCGCCCGGCCCCCGCGCCGAGCGCGCGCGCCGCCGCGACGAATTCGCGCTCGCGCAGGCTGAGCACTTCCGCGCGCACCAGCCGGCTGGTGCCGAACCATCCGGTGAGCCCGATCAGCAGCACGAGCGCCCACAGCGCGATGTGCTCCCACAGCGCTACCGCCATGAGCAGCACGAAAATGCGCGGCATGGCGAGGCCCACGTCGACGAGGCGCATGAGCGTCGTGTCCACCCAGCGTCGGAAATAGCCCGACACGGCCCCCACCGCCGTTCCAACCGTCACGGCGACGAGCGTCGCCAGGGCCCCGATGCCGAGCGAGACGCGGGCTCCATACACGAGCCGGCTCCACACATCCCGGCTGAACGGGTCGGTGCCGAGCAGGAACTGCGCGGACGGTGGGCGGTTGGGGTGCGCGATATCGATCTGATAGTAGGGTGGATAGGGCGCCACGACGGGCGCGGCGAGCGCGATCGCGACGAAGAACGCGAGTACGAACAACCCCAGCGCGGCGGTCGGGTGCCGGAAAAACCGCCGCCCCGGCGCGCTGGTCTGCAGGCGTCGTCTCAGCTCCGCGACGACGGCGAGCGCGAGGACCGCGGCTCCGCCCAGCGTAAGCCACGTCCAGACACTCATGCGCTCCCCCCGTCCCCGCCCCCTCGCTGTACCCGGATCCGCGGGTCGACCACCGCGTACAGCACGTCGGCGATCAGGTTGCCCAGCACGACCATCGTGGTCGTGAGCACGGCCGCACCGGTCACCACGGGGTAGTCGCGCTGGAAGATTGCGTTCACGGCGAGCCGGCCCATCCCGGGCCAGGCGAACACCGTCTCGATGAGCACCGCCCCGGTGAAGAGGAAGGGGAAGGCCAGCCCAAACAGCGTGATGATCGGGAGGAGCGCGTTGCGGAGCGCGTGCACCAGCAGCACCCGTCGTTCGCGCAGGCCCTTGGCCCGCGCCGTGCGCACGTACTCCTGGCGGATGACCTCGAGCATCGCCGCGCGCTGGTAGCGCGCCGTGCCCGCGGCGCCCACCAGACCGAGCGTGAGGGCGGGGAGTACGAGGTGCCAGAGGAAATCAAGCAGGCAGTACGGCGAGGCGAGCCGGGGACACAGGATCGGATTGTGGATCCCCCCCGCAGGGAACCAGCGAAGCCACTGCGCGAACACGAGCAGCAGGACCAGTCCCAGCCAGAACACCGGCATCGAGTTGACGAGCAGCGCGACGTTCCCGACCGCGACGTCGCCGAACCGGCCCGCCCGCACGGCCTGATAGATCCCGAGCGCGAGGCCGAGCGCGAAGTCGACGAGCAGCGCCGCGAGCGCGAGAGTGAACGTGTTGGGGATCGCGTCGGCGAGCGCGTCGGCCACGGGCCGGTGCAGCCCGAAGGACTCGCCCAGCTCCCCGTGTCGCAACGCGACCAGATACTTCCCGTACTGCACCGGCAGCGGCTGGTCGTACCCGAACTGGACGCGCTGTCGCTCGCAGACGTCGGGCGGCAGCGGTCGTTCGCCCGCGGGCCCGCAGGGCGTGCCGTGGGCGAGACGAACGACGAAGAACGTGATGGTGACGACCGCGAAGACGATGGCGATCGACGCGACGAGCCGGCGCACCAACCACGCCGCCACCTAGCGCTCCACGCGGTCTCGATCCGTCAGTCGATCAGCGGGGATGCGCCACGTGCGGAGCAGGGCGAGCCAGGAATCGGGCCGGATGGTGACGTCCACGACCCGTTTGTGTATGGCCGCGACGTTGGAGGTGGCGTACAGGAAAATGCCGGGCGCGTCCCGGTTCAAGGTCTCGACGGCCGCCCGCCAGGCGCGACGGGCCTGGTCGCGGTTCGCGGCGGACGCCACGGCCCGGTCCACCAGCCGGTCGACTTCCGGGTTGTCGTAGTGGCCGTAGTTGGAGCGCCCGAACCCCGCCGGCGTCCAGGTCTGGGGAAAGCCCGAGGAGGGCGTCGCGTCCGTGTTCCACGTGTTGAGGAGGGCGTCGAACCGGCCCGCGCGGGCCCGCTCGTTGTACAGGCTGAAGTCCACCTCGTCGAGCTGCACGTCCACGCCGGCGATCCGGAACTGCTCCTGCAGGAGCCGCGCGTACTGGCGGCGGATGGCGCTGGTCGTCGGGAGCAGCAGCCGGAAGGCGAGCGGGCGGCCGTCCTTGTCGCGGATGCCGTCGCCGTCCGAGTCGGTCCAGCCGGTGCGGGTGAGGAGCCGAGCCGCCTGGCCGCTGTCGTAGGGCAGCTCGCGGATCTCCGGGCCCCAGATCCACCACAGTTGCGACAGCGGCCCCGGTGGAACCTTGGCGAACTCGCCGAGCACGTTGCGCAGCAGCCGCTCGCGGTCCGTGGCCATGACGAGCGCCCGCCGCAGGTCGCGATCCCCGAACAAGGGGTGCGGTTTTGTCGTGTCGCCGGGCGCGGCCAGGTTGAATCCCACGTACCCGTACTGCGACCCTTTGTAGGGATAGGTGGCGAGCTGGGTGTCGGCGCGCGCGCGCTGCACGTTGTCGGGCGTGACCAGCACCTCCACCCCGTCGGCGTCGCCTGCGATCAGCTGGGTCACCGCCACGAACTGGTCGGGCGTGAAGCGCCAGATCACCCGCCGGAGGTGCGGGCGGCCGAGGAAGAAGGTCGAGTCGGCGGCCAGCTCGATGCTCTCACCGGCTTTCCAGGCAACGAAGCGGTACGGCCCGTCGCCGACGGGCGCGCGCCCGAACGCCGCGCTGCGCCACTGATTGCGCGGGACCTCGCGCAGGAGATGCGCCGGCAGGATGCGCAATTGGTACACCGCGTCGTAGAACATCTCGGGATAGCGCTGCCGGAACCGGAACACCACGGTGAGCGAATCGCGCGTCGTGACCGCCGCGATGTGGCGCAGGGTGGAGCGGGCCGAGGAGTTGACGAGCGAATCCGTGTATGCGTCGTACGTGAATGCCACGTCGGCCGAGGTGACCGCGTGGCCGTCCTGCCACCGAGCCCGCGGGTCGAGGTGAAACACGAGCGTCGTCGGGGCGTCCCATTCCCACCGCTCGGCCAGCTGCGGCTGGAAATCCTCGTCCCCGATCGTATTCCCCGACAGCCCGAGGTCCGCGAGCTTCAAGAACAGCTGATCCGTCACGTCGCGCGTGATCGCGAACTCGCTGACGGGCGGGAGCAGGATGTCTGGCTCCCCTCCGGAGGCGATCACGAGGGTGCCGCAGTACTCGCCGCTGCACCCGGTCGGGCGCTCGCACCCGGCGACGACGATCAGGCCGGTGAGCCCGGCGAGGGTGGCCAGCGCACGAGCCAGTCGGGTGGTCGGCATGGCGCCTAAGATTTCACGCGACGCCTAGCGGCGCCAGGTGCGAAAGCAAGGTTGTGGAGGTTGGGGGAGGTTGGTGAAGGTTGGGGGAGGTGACTTCGTCGCCCCATGCCTGCACGAGTGCTCCAGTAACTTCGTCCCACCCAATTCGTCGTCCCAACTCTGCGGAAAGCGTGGTTGCCGCACCTGCGACGTGTGGCTTGCGGCTGACGGCTGCAATGATCTCTTGCGAGCCATCGAGCAGGATCGACCCATGCTGCAAGAATGCATTTCGCTTTCGGACCTGCGCCGAGCCCACCAGCTTGCGACCGGCGACGAGTACCTCGCCGCCGACCGGAGTCGCGAAGCAAGACGCGGGCTGGTCGACCCTCCCGGATGGTGGAGGGTGGTAGGGCGCCAGGGTGGCATCGGCACCGAGGGACCGGAGCGCCGCGGCGATCCGGTCATGGATGGTGTGGTACGCGTTACGCAACGAGCCGAACGCCGCCAGCGGGGCGGCTACCGCGTAGGTCACCTCATGCTCGTGCCACACGGCCCGGCCGCCGGTGGGACGTCGCACGACGTCGAGCCCGCGCCGCGCGATGGCCGCGCGGTCGTAGCGGGCCGCGGCCGGCTCGTTCCGGCCCAGCGAGAGACACGGCGGGTCGAACCGATAGAGCCGCAGGAAGGCCCGGCCGGTCCGGGCGGTCTCGGCGAGGAGGTCGGCGTCGATGGTCATGTTCGCGGCCCCGCTCCGGCCGGCCGGATCGAGCATCAGCTCCCATTCGAGCCGCTGCTCAGTCAGCAGCAAGCGCGTACGCCTCCATCGGCGGACACACGCAGACCAGGTTCCGGTCGCCGAAGGCGCCGTCCACGCGGCTCACCGACGGCCATACTTTGTGCGACCGCGTCGAGACGGCGGGGAACGCGGCGCGCTCGCGCGCGTACGGGCGGTCCCACACATCGGCGATCACGTCTTCCAGCGTGTGCGGCGCGTTCGTCAGCAGGTTGTTGCCGCGGGGCTGCGTCCCGTCCTCCACGTCGCGGATCTCCTGGCGGATCGAGATCAGCGCGTCGCAGAAGCGGTCGAGCTCCTCCTTCGACTCGCTCTCGGTGGGCTCGATCATCAGGGTGCCCGCGACCGGGAACGAGACCGTCGGGGGATGGAAGCCGTAGTCGATGATGCGCTTCGCGATGTCGTCCACCTCGATCCCGGCCGACGTCTTGAAGGGCCGGCAATCGATGATGCACTCGTGCGCGATCAGGCCGTTCTGCGCGGTATAGAGGAGCGGATAGTGCGCCGCGAGCCGGCGCGCGACGTAATTGGCGTTGAGGATCGCGAGCTTGGTCGCCTCCACGAGCCCCTCCCGTCCCATGAGCGCGATATAGGCCCAGGAGATCGGCAGGATCCACGCGCTGCCCCACGGCGCCGCCGACACGGTCCCGCACGGCTGCTGCTGGCGCAGTGGCACCACCGGGTGGTCCGGCAGGAACGGTCCGAGGTGCGCCGCCACGCAGATCGGGCCCATCCCGGGTCCTCCACCACCGTGGGGAATGCAGAACGTCTTGTGCAGGTTCAAATGGCACACGTCGGCGCCCACGTCGGCGGGGCGGACCAGACCCACCTGCGCATTCATGTTGGCACCGTCCATATACACCTGCCCCCCGTGCGCGTGGATGATCTCGCACACCTGGCGGATGGACGCCTCGAAGACGCCGTGGGTCGACGGGTACGTGACCATGAGCGCCGCGAGCGTGTCCTTGTGCTCGGCCGCCTTGGCGCGCAGGTCCGCCACGTCGATGTTGCCGCGGGCGTCCGACTGCACGGGCACGACGTGGAGACCGGCCATCACCGCGCTCGCGGGGTTCGTTCCATGCGCCGACGTGGGGATCAGGCAGGTGGTGCGGTGTCCTTCACCACGGGAGCGGTGATAGGCCCGGATCACCAGCAGTCCGGTGAACTCGCCCTGCGCCCCGGAGTTCGGCTGCAACGAGATTTTCGGGAAGCCGGTGATCTCGGCCAGCATGTCCTCGAGCTGACGGAACAGCGTGCGGTAGCCGGTGGCCTGCTCCCGCGGGGCGAACGGGTGCAGCCGGTTGAACTCGCGCCACGATAGTGGGACCATCTCGGTGGTGGCGTTGAGCTTCATCGTGCACGAGCCGAGCGGGATCATGGCCGAGGTGAGCGACAGGTCCCGTGCCTCGAGCCGCTTGATGTAGCGCAGCATCTCCGTCTCCGAGCGGTACCGGTGAAACACGGGATGCGTGAGGTAGGTCGAGGCGCGGCGCAGGGCGTCGGGAATCGAGGGATCGGCCTTCGCTCCCAAGTCTTCGACCATGAAGGGGAGCACTTCGTTGAGCGAGAACGCCGTGACGAGATCCGCGAGATCGCCGAGCGTCGTGGCCTCGTCGAGCGAAACGCCGATCCGTGTGGGCGAGATGACCCGCACGTTGATGCGGCGGGCCCGCGCCGCGTCGAGCAGGCGGGGCAGCGCCCACGACTCCACCTCCACGCACAGGGTGTCGAAGAACGACGCGTGCACGACGCGGTAGCCGAGCCGCGTGAGGGCCTGCGCGAGCAGGACCGCGAGGGTGTGCACCCGCTCGGCGATGCGGCGCAGCCCCTCGGGGCCGTGATACACCGCGTACATGCTCGCCATCACGGCGAGCAGCACCTGCGCGGTGCAGATGTTGCTGGTGGCCTTCTCGCGGCGGATGTGCTGCTCGCGCGTCTGCAGGGCCATGCGCAGCGCGGGGCGGCCGGCGGCATCCCGGGATACTCCGATGATGCGCCCGGGTACATGGCGTCGGTGGGTCTCACGCGTCGCGAAGAACGCTGCGTGCGGGCCGCCGTAGCCCATCGGCACGCCGAAGCGCTGTGAGTTCCCGACGGCGATGTCCGCGCCCCACTCCCCGGGCGGCGCCAGCAGCGTGAGGGCGAGCAGGTCGGTCGCGACGGTCACGAGCGCCCCTGCGGCGTGCGCCTTGTCGCAGAACGCCCGGTAGTCCTCGATCTTTCCGTCCGTCGTGGGATACTGCAGCAGCGCCCCGATCACGCCGGGCCGGAACTCGAAGCTCGCGGGATCCGCGATCACGGTCTGCACGCCGCGCGCCTCCGCGCGGGTGCGCACGACCGCAATCGTCTGCGGGTGGCATCCGTCGGCGATCATGAACATCGGCGTCGTGCCGGCGGGGACGTGCGCGACCGCTTCGGTCAGGTGCATCGCTTCGGCGGCGGCGGTGGCTTCATCGAGGAGGGATGCGTTGGCGATCGGCAGGGCGGTGAGGTCGGCGACCATCGTCTGGAAGTTGAGCAGCGCCTCGAGCCGGCCCTGCGCAATCTCCGGCTGGTAGGGCGTGTAGGCGGTGTACCAGCCCGGGTTCTCGACGATGTTGCGTTGGATGACCTGGGGCGTGAAGGTGTGGTGGTACCCCATCCCGATGTAGGAGCGGTACAGCTGGTTCTGCGCGGCGAGGCCGCGCAGCGCCTGGAGGACCTCGCGCTCGGTCCGGCCCGGCGGCAGCGCCAGCGGGCGCCGCAGTCGGATCTCTTCCGGCACGACGGCATCGATGAACGCGTCCAGCGACTCGTATCCCAGCGTGGCCAGCATGCCGCGCGTCTCGTCGGGGCTCGGTCCGATGTGGCGCGTCACGAAGCGGTCGGCGGGGGCGAGCGAGGCGCGTACGGTCGGCATGACGCTATTGCCCGATGTGTTTCTTGTATGCCTCACTGTTCAGCAGCTGCTCGAGCTCCGCGGCGTTTTTCACGCGGAGCTTGACCATCCAGCCCGCGCCGTAGGGGTCGCGATTCACGAGGGCCGGATCGCCCTCGAGCGCATTGTTCACGTCGGTCACGGTGCCCGCGAGGGGCGCGTACAGCTCCGACACGGCCTTCACGGCCTCGATCGTGCCGAACACGTCGCCCCGCCCGAAGACGGCGCCGACCTTGGGCAGGTCCACGTACACCACGTCCCCGAGCTCGCCCTGCGCGTAGTCGGTGATCCCGATCTGCATGATGGCGTCGACGCCGGTCTGCTTCACGTACTCGTGCTCTGTTGTGTAGCGCAGATCGGCCGGAATGTTCGCCATGCGGGGGTCGCTCGCTCGTGGGCGTGGGAGGTCGCGGCGAAGGTTACCCGGAGCACCGAACCGCTGTCAAGGCAACGGGTTGGCGGTTGGAAACAGGTCGGACCGCGGCGCCAGCCCCGTCGCATCGGGCTCGACCAGGAGCACCCGACCGGCGCCCCAGGGCCGGAGATCGAGGCGCACCGCGACGGGGTCGGGGTCATCGGAGAGGGACGTGAGCACGCCGCGCCGGCCCACGCGCGTCCACGCCTCCTGCGCGGCCGGCGCGGCCGCCGCCGTCGCGACGATCGCATCGGGCGGCGCGGGCCGGCCCAGCGCCTTCTCGACTGCGGCGGCGTCGCCCGTGACCCGCCGCACCGCGAGCCCCGCGTCCGCATAGCGGGCGGCGATCGGGTTGAGGGTGGGCTGCTCGCGCGCCTCCGCCGCGGCGAGCAGCAGCACGCGCGCGGGTCGCCCACCCAACGCGGCCACCGCCGCGCGATGGCGCAGCTCGTCGAACGCCGCACGGGCCCGCTGCTCGAGCTTTTTGAGGGACCCCTCGTTCTCGATCACAAAGTCGCTCTTGGCCCGCTTGCGCTCTGCGGGCATCTGCGCCGCGATCATCCGGTCGGCCTCGTCGTTCGAGAGTCCGCGCATGGCGCGCAGCCGCGTACGTCGCAGCGCCACGCTCGCGTCCACCAGGACCACCGCATCGAACTGGGTAGGGTCGAGGGCCTCGAAGAGCAGGGGGATGTCGTTGACCACGAGCAGGTCGCCGCCCGCTCGGGCCTCGCGCAGCAGCTCATCGCGGCGGCGGCGCACGGCGGGGTGGACGATCTGGTTGAGCGCGTCGAGCGCCGCTTGGTCGCCCATCACCTTGCCCCGCAGCGCCGCCCGGTCGAGGCTGCCGTCGGCCGCGAGGACGTCCGCGCCGAACCGGCCCGCGATCGCCGCCAGCACTTCGCCGCCAGGCGCCTGGGCTTCGCGGGCGAGGAGGTCCGCGTCGATGATCGTCGCACCCCAGCGCTGGAAGAGATCGACGACGGTCGATTTGCCGGCGGCGATATTGCCCGTGAGGGCGACGTTTAACACTGAACGCGGAACGCGGAAGGCGGAACGCGGAACGGGTGCGCGGGCAGGGCCTCTGTTCCGCGTTCCGCGTTCCCACTTCCGCGTTCAAAGGAGCGCCGTCTGATCTTCATCGGCTCTGGGAACTTTGTGACAATGCCGGCACCTCGCTTCGTACGACTCCCGCCCCCCGACCATGATGGTCGGGCTTTCCCACAGGGCCGGCCGCCCGTTCACGAGCCGCTGGTTGCGGCTCGCCGGCCCGCCGCACACGACACAGATCGCCTGCAGCTTGTCGACGATCTCGGCGACGGCGAGGAGGGTGGGCATCGGGCCGAACGGGAGGCCGCGGAAATCCATATCGATCCCGGCCAGCACGACTCTGACGCCGCGGTCGGCGAGCCCGTTGGCGGCCGTCACGATGCCGTCGTCCAGGAACTGTACTTCGTCGA
>Ga0137376_10001611_pt1 | contig 12773 bp, 10 predicted proteins | sample SagtaG_23_FD_104814 | JGI IMG/M metagenome (GOLD analysis project Ga0137376, IMG submission 104814) | Vadose zone soil microbial communities from Sagehorn Ranch, Mendocino, California, USA - Sage2_L_20_16 metaG | ecosystem: Environmental > Terrestrial > Soil > Vadose zone | place: USA...
GCGTATGGCTACTCTTCGCGGCAGTCGGTTGTGTTTTGCTTATCGCGTGCGCCAATGTCGCCAACCTGCAACTCTCTCGCGCGCTCACGCGAACCCGTGAGCTCGCGGTTCGGGCGGCACTTGGCGGGAGCCACTGGCAGCTGGTGCGTCAACTTCTGGTCGAGAACGGCGTCCTGGTTTTTGCCGGGGCGATTCTGGCCGTGCTCTTTGCGCTCTGGAGCCTCGACACGATTATTGCGTTGAGTCCGCAGAAGGTTCCGCGCTTTCAAGAAACGTGCATCGATTTCACCGCGCTTGCTTTTACCGCTACGGTCGCCGTGGTGGCCGGAGTTCTTATCGGCCTGTGGCCGGCCTGGCGAATCTCACGCGCTTATTCGCTCTCACTTGATCTGCACGAGGGTGCTGGGCGGGCCAGCAGCGAAGGCGCGCGTCGGCAACGCGCGCGCGCTGCGCTGGTGGTGACGCAGATGGCTCTCGCCCTCGTCTTACTGGCGGCGGCAGGGCTTGCTCTCAAGAGCTTCTGGCATGCGCAGAACGCTCCTCTCGGATTTAATCCGCGCGGAGTTCTCACGATGAGCTTATCGCTGCCGAAAGCGCGCTACCCCACAGATGAAAAAATCGCGACGTTCAACGCGCAGCTGATTGAACGCATCAGCGCCATCCCAGGTGTGTCGGCAGCGGCCATCGGCGCGAATGTTCCTTTCGACGACAACGAGTGGGACAGCTACTTCCATCTGACCGGCACTCCGAAGCCGCCGCCTGGCAAGCAGCCCTCAGCGGAAGTGAATGTTATTTCTCCCGCTTATTTTCGATTAATGGAAATGCCAATTTTACGAGGCCGATCATTTGGGCCACAAGATACGGTTAATCTCTACCGGCCGGCACCGATGCGAGATGGTTTTTCTGGGGCGCCACGCTCGGTGATCATCGACGAAAGTTTCGCACGCCGATATTTCCCTGGAAAAGATCCGATCGGGCAGCAAATCGACGATAACCAGACTGATGAGAAAAAGCAGCCGCCACCGATGACGATTGTTGGCGTGGTTCCGCGGACGCGCAACGAGGCTCCCGGCGAAAATAACGTGGAGAAATTGAATTTTCCGCAGATGTATTTCTGCGCCGCCCAATATCCGCAGGACGAAAACACTCTGCTTATCCGCGTCGCAACCGGCGATCCTTTTTCCGTCGTCGCCGCAGTCAAACGTGAAGTGCAAGCGCTCGATCCTGATCAGCCTGTGGCCTCCATCTCGACGATGCAACAAAATGTAGCAGTAAGTCTGGCGACGCGGCGATTGATTATGACGCTACTCGGCACCTTCGCCGCCCTCGCTCTCATTCTCGCCAGCGTGGGCCTTTACGGCGTGATGGCGTTGACCGTGACCCAGCGGACCCGCGAACTCGGCATTCGGATGGCGCTCGGTGCCGCTCGCAGCGATGTATTCCGCCTCGTTCTTAGCCATGGCGCGGTGCTGGTCTCGGTCGGAATTGCTTTGGGGCTGATTGGCGCGATCGCGGCAAGTCGCACATTGGGCAGCCTACTTTATGGTGTCGGCGCGCTCGACGTCCCGGCGTTTGCGCTCGCTATCATTGCCCTTGCCGTCGTAGCTCTTGTCGCCTGTTTCTTGCCGGCACGTCGCGCCACGCAGGTCGATCCCGTCGTCGCTCTTCGCAGCGAGTAACCGGGGGGGCGGCGAATTTTCCGCGCGATTTATCTTCTCGCCGGCGGGATCTCGAGTTCAGCGCAAGGCTTGCAGTTCCCAGTTTATCTTGGCGTCCGCTCCAATCGAAAGATATGCGACACTCGGTGGCGCGCCGCGATTCGGTCGGGTAACGCAGCCGGGATTCAAAAACAACACGTCTCCGCGCCTTTCATTTCGCGGCACGTGGGTGTGACCGTGCAAAACAACATCGACATCTGGTGACGGGCGCTCGGGCGGAATGTGTTGCAGGCGAAACCTTAGACCGCCGCGCTCAAGATCGAGCACTAACGGCCATTCATAATTACTATCGCAATTTCCCCTAACTAGCGTGACGCGCGGGCCAATCGCGCGCAATTCATCAAGGATTCTTTCCGCGCAAACGTCGCCAAGATGCCAGATTTCATCGGCAGCTGCGGCAAAATCGACAACCTTCAGCGGCAGCTTGTTATGCGTATCTGCCAGCACGAATATGCGAAGTGGCCTGTTCATTTATTTAACCGCGGATTACGCGGATTAAACGGATGAGTTCAAAGCATCACGGGGAAATTCTGGATTGTGATTACGGTGCAGGATTGCGCGATTCGCAATTCGGAACATCCCGTTCGGTAATCCGTATTATCCGCGTAATCCGCGGTTAGGCTCACGATGCCTCTTTGCCTCTTTCGTGCGTGGCATTAGGTTCGGCCGTGTCATTCAACAATTTCGACCTTTCAGCCGAAGTGGTGCGCGGTACCCAGGCGATGGGTTTTACCGAGCCTACACCGATCCAGCTCCGCGCTTTTCCAATTATCCTCGCGGGCAAAGATCTAATCGGCACCGCCCAAACCGGCACAGGGAAAACCGCTGCCTTCGCGCTGCCCATTCTCACGTTACTCGCCCATCATGGTAAGTTTCGCTGTCTCGTCCTTGAACCGACTCGCGAATTGGCTGCGCAGGTCGAGACCGCGTTTCGCGATTATGGCCGCTTCACCGATCTGCACGTTACCGTTATCCACGGCGGTGTCGGTTACGGCAAACAACGCGACGGAATCAAACGCGGAACCGACATCGTTGTCGCCACACCTGGCCGCTTGCTCGATCATTTGGAGCAACGCACGCTCCATTTTCGAGATGTTAATATCCTCGTGCTCGACGAAGTCGATCGTATGCTCGACATGGGATTTCTGCCCGATGTGCGGCGAATTGTGGAGCAAATTTCCACCGATCGCCAGACCCTTCTCTTTTCCGCCACCTTGCCTCCAGAAATTGAACGGCTCGCCGCCTGGGTCTTGCGCGATCCGGCACTGGTTGAGATCGGTGCGCGCCGATCACCGGCCGAAACCGTCACCCACGCTGTTTATCCAGTCGCGGCCGAGCAAAAGTTTGACCTGCTCATGGCGCTTTTGGAGCGCACCAATTTCGATTCCGTTCTTATTTTTTGCCGGACCAAACAAAATGCCGACCGCGTGGCGCATTCATTAAAGGATGGCAAACATGCGGTGGCGGTGCTGCATTCCAACCGCACTCAGCGCGAGCGTATCGAAGCGCTTGAAGGTTTTAAGAGCGGCAAGTATGAAGTAATGGTCGCGACCGACATCGCGTCGCGCGGCCTCGATATTGCCGGCGTTAGTCATGTCATCAATTATGATGTGCCCGAGCATCCGGAAGATTACGTCCATCGCATCGGGCGCACCGGCCGCGCTCAAAATGTAGGCGATGCCTTTACACTCATGAATGGCGAAGAAGTTCCCGCGCTTCAAGCGATCGAGCATTTCATCGGACAAAAGATTCCCCGTCTAAAACTCGACAACTTTCCTTATCTTTACACCGTGCTTTTCGAGCCGGAATCCTCAGCTGGAGGCAGACGCTCGATTGGCGGTGGCCGATCGCATCGCGGCTACTCCTTCGGCCGGCGGCGGCGATGAAGGAACAGGCTCTCGCCGTTCGAGTCGAGCGCCGCGTTTACCTGATTCGCGGTGAGAAGGTGATGTTGGATTATGACTTGGCCGCCCTTTATGGGGTGGAAACGCGCGCGCTCAAACAAGCCGTTCGTCGAAACAGCGGGCGTTTTCCCAAGGATTTCATGTTCGAGCTGACGGAGAATGAAATGGATTCGCTGGTATCACAAAATGTGATACCTACTCGCGGCAAGTTCGGAGGCGCAGCGCCGATGGCTTTCACCGAGCAAGGTGTCGCCATGCTTTCCAGCGTTTTGCGCAGCCGACGCGCCGTGCAAGTGAACATTGCAATCATGCGCACGTTTGTTCGTTTGCGGGAGATGCTCCTTTCCAATGCCGACCTGGCACGCAAGCTTGGCGCGCTGGAGAAGAAATACGACGCACAATTCAAAATTGTGTTCGACGCCATCCGCGAACTGATGATTCCTCCCGAGCCAGCAAGGCGGCGGATCGGATTTCATCCCGGCGACTAATCGGCCGGCGAGCATAAGATCGACATCTACTCTTCGGTTTTACCAACCCAGGGTGCATAGCCGCCGCGAATTGATTCTGTGAACGCAAATCAGGAATTTTTTGATCGCCGCAATTTTATCTCATGCTCCGCGCGCGGCCTCCTCGCGGCTGCGGTTCCACCGCGACTGCTGCGGTTTGCCGCAGCCCAGGAAGCAACCGGCTCGGCGAGCGCCGCTCCACAAAGCGCCGACCAATCAGCGCCATGGCCGATAGAAAAACAGGTCGGCTTCGCGCTTGTCGGGCTCGGCCGACTGTCGATCGACCAATTGATTCCCGCATTTCGCGTGAGCAAGAAGGCAAAGTTGACTGCCCTGGTTAGCGGTGATCCGGCGAAAGCGCAGCGGCTCGCGCAAGAGAACGGCGTCAAGCCCGAAGCGATTTATGACTACAAAACCTTTGGCCGCATTAAGGACAATCCTGAGGTGCAAGTCGTTTATGTGGTTTTGCCGAATTCGATGCACGCTGAGTTCACCGTGGCGGCGGCGCGCGCGGGCAAACATGTGCTCTGCGAAAAACCAATGGAAGTCAGCGTGGCCAAATGCCAGCAGATGATCGCCGAATGCCAGCGCTCCAAAGTCAAATTGATGATCGCCTATCGCATTCAGTACGAGCCGATGAATCGCGCGATGCAGAAAATAGTGCGGCAACAAGGCTTTGGCCCGAGCAAGTTCATCGAGTCAGCTAACGGCCTGCGCGTCGACCAAATGGGGTGGCGGCTTAAGAAAGAGATGTCGGGCAGCGGCGCGGTCGGGGACCTGGGCGTTTATTGCATTAACACCATTCGTTTTCTACTGGGTGAAGAGCCGATCGAGGTCTTGGCGGAGACGTTTCGCCCGCCTAACGACCCGCGGTTTAAGGAGGTCGATGCAACCACAACCCTTCAGCTGCGTTTTCCGAGTGGCGTGCTGGCCAACTGCGTTTGCAGTTTCGATGCGCATCCCACGCAATCGTATCGCGTCGCGGCCGAGCGCGGCACGTTCGGCATGGATCCGTCATTCCCGTATCACGGCCTCAAAATGTTTGCCAAGCCGAACGATCCGCCGCTCCCGCAAATTGGCGAGACGAATCAATTCGCCGACGAACTCGATCACATGGCCGATTGCGTGGTCAACGATCGCCAGCCCTACACGCCCGGCGAAGAAGGTTTGCAGGACCAGCGCATCATCGAGGCCATTTTTGACAGCGCGCAGCAGGGCAAGGTCGTTAAACTGCCGAAGATCAATAAGCTGGACTCATTCCGCGGAACCCCGCCCGCGTAACGCAAGATCGACAGCCATTGTTTGTCATTTCGAGCGTTCCTACCTGAGCAACACCTCCCTCGCAGTTTCGAGACGCTTTGCCTCGACACGCTCGATTTGGTTGATCGCGCGCTCCTCCAGCTGCTGGAGGTCCACGCCTCGCAGCAAAGGTGAGTTGGCCAAGGCCGCACTCAGTGCGCGCCACAACAGTTGCTTCCCGGTGATTCCCAAGACAAGCACCTCCATCGCCTGAAGCAGACCCATCTCGCCGAGCTTTTCGCCGGCAATTTGAATCCTGGCGCGGCTAAACTTCTCGACCAGCCAGGCCCCGGCTTTTCGGATGGCACTTTCCTTCGCGAATCTCTGCACCAGTTTGCGCAACACTGCCTGATCTGCGTTGATCTCGCCACGCAGCTCTTCGAAAAACTTTCCCAGCGGTTTTCCCTCGTGAACTTTAATCAAATGGTCGAGCAGCTCGATCGCCGCCACCGACCCGGCCAAATGGTCGTTCAGGTATGTCGATAGGTCATCCTTTGCCATCTAATGGTCATCGTCCACGCGATGACGCGCCGCAAGTTTCAGGTAGCGGCGGTTCACTCCCGCAGGTGCGGGACCAGGGCGATTGAGAGCCTGCTCTATGCGCAGTCAAAGCACCAAATTCCAGCATCCAAAGCCTGCCCTGAGCGACAGTCGAATGGGCTCCAGAGAATCTTCAACATCCAATTCCCAAACGCTATGCCGCCGCTATTTGGGCATTTGGAGTTTCTCTGGATGTTGGAGCTTGATGTTTGGAGCTTTACTTTGAGCACCACTGATCGACCCAATCGTTAACCGTCTTGTACCAAAGCTGGCTGTTTTGCGGCTGGAGAACCCAATGGCCTTCATCCGGGAAATACAACATCTTTGAGGGAATCTTCAGCCGCTGCAGCGTGGTGAACAGTTGGCATCCCTCAGAAACATCGAGCCGGTAATCGAGTTGACCATGCACAACCAGTGTTGGTGTTTTGAATTTATCGGCGAAGAGATGGGGGGAGAATTTTCGGTAGAGCTCGCGCTGTTTCCACGGCGGCCCTTTGAACTCCCACTCAGGAAACCAGAGTTCTTCCGTCGTTCCGTAGCCAGACTCGGTGTTGAAAATTCCATCGTGCGACACGAGGCATTTGAAACGGTCAGTGTGACCGAGGATCCAATTCGCCATGTAACCGCCGTAGCTCGCGCCCAGCGCGGCCTCGCGGTTCTTGTCGATAAACGGATAGGTTTTTTCCACGTAATCCAATCCCTTCACAAGATCGACATACGGTTTGCCGGCCCAATCGCCGCTGATCGAGTCGGTAAATTTCTGCCCGTAACCGGTCGAGCCATGGAAGTTGATCATCACCACCACGTAGCCGCCTTGGCCCCGAAAGCTTTCGGGGTTGCCGACCGCGAACAACTCCGCGTTCCAGCGATAGCTCCACTCGTTTCCCCACGCCCCTTGCGGTCCGCCATGGATCAAAAACTTCAGCGGATATTTCTTCGCCGGATCGAATCCCGGCGGCTTGATCATGAATCCCTGCACATCTTCGTTGTTCGCGCCTTTAAATGTGAACGATTCCAATGGCTGCATGCCGATCTGCGACAACAGCGCGTCATTCATGTGCGTGACGGGTTCCGGATTGACGGTTCCTCCCAGCGATTCGCCTGAAAGATCAAGGCGCCACAGTTCGTTAGGCGCGGCTATCGATACTCGCGTGAAGAACAGTCTGTTTGTGTTTCGATCCCAAATTAAATCGTCAGCGTGAAGCCGTGATCCTGGTGTTGGCTCGTTTCGATCCAAAAACAACGCGTAGATTGGCGCCTCACCGCGATCTTCGGCCGCGAAGAAGAGTCCTCCGTTACCTACGTCCGATATCCACGTAAAGCTACCGACGGAGCGATCGAACTTCTCCGCCAGGTCACGCGTTTTCCCCGTTTTTCGATCTTGCACGAGCAGCCGCCATTTATCGGCTTCGAAACCGGCGCGCGCTTGCGATCGCCAGGCGATGTATTTTCCATCCGGCGAATAGAGCGGCGTCGAATCGCTGCCGGGACTGGTGGAAATTTTCTTGGGCGTGCCGCCCGCCATCGGCACGATGAAAATTTCGTTGTTCGTGGTGGTGGCCTCGACCTCGTCGATGTTGCTGGTGTAAGCGAGCTCCTGGCTGTCCGGCGAAATCGCGTACATGTCCTGACCGCCGAGATTGAACGGCGGGACATCGTGATCGCCCGGCGTGAGATCGCGCGGCTCGTTAGGCTGGAGCACAGGCCTCTGGCCTGTGCCCCCGGGACGCGCATCCAAGCTTACAACGAACAGATGGCTGCGCCTGAACTCAGTGAATGCGCTCCAGTGCCGATAGAACAGACGAGTGAAGATTTTCGCTTTCACTTTGCTCTTCTTCAGTTCCTCGTCGCGCTGCTTGTTGCACGCGTCGTCTTTGCAGTCCGGATAAACCGCTGACACAAACACGATGTTCTTTCCGTCCGGCGACCAGATCGCGCCATCGGCTCCGGTCGAAATCGTCGTTAGTCGCCCGGGCTTGCCTTTCAGCACACCGCTATCGGTGTCGAAATCGCACATCCAAATTTGCGACGGATCGGTCGCTTTCGACGTCCAAATGAGGCGCTTGTTATCCGGCGAAAAGCGCGGGCGCTCCTCGTGATTCGGAGTTTCATTCAACCGCCGCGACTCACCGCCGGTCGCCGGCACAATCCAGAGATGCGAAATCCTCGTGTTCGCCCCAAGATCGACATCGACACAGTCGAACACGACCCACTTGCCATCCGGCGAAGGCACCGGTGCGCCGACCCGCTTCAACGCCATCATGTCCTCGAACGTGAACGGGCGTTTGCCGTCTGAAGTTTGCGGTGTGGTTTGAGTGAAAGCTGAAGCGGCCATGAGAAAGAAGATGGCAATAGAAAATCGTGAATGCATGCGTGTCTCTGGGATGGTGAATTTGCAGACTCCCGCCGATGGAGCGTGAGCGCAAGCAGCGTAGTTGTAGAGGCGTTCGCCGCGGCGAATGCCTTGTTTTTGGCTTCGGCGCTTGATAGAAGCGCCGCTACAACATTTTCGAGCGCGGAGCTCCATGACCAGACCGAACGACGATTCCGATGATCGCATGCCGCTAACCTACCGCGGCGCGCGGCGCATTGTCTGGCTCGTCGTTCTTCTCATCGTCGCGTCCTTCATTGTGCGTGCACTCGAATCGGTGTTGTTGCTTTTCGCCATCGTGTTCCTGCTGGCGATGGTGCTCAATCCGGTCGTGGCCTGGCTGCAACGCAAACGCATCCCGCGCATCGCGGCGGTCGTTTTAGTCATGCTCGTGTTTCTGGCCGTGGTGGGGACGATCGTTCTTTTTGCCATCCCGCCGCTGGCCAACCAGCTCAACGGCCTGGTCCAGAACGCCCCGCAGGTTTGGCAGGGAATCCGCGCGCGCATGGATTCGCTCGCGCAAACGTATCCGGCGGTGCGCGATGCTTTGCCGCAGACGGACGAAATCGCCCGTAAAGTCGGTGACGCGGCGGGCACGGTGGGGAACATTCTGCTCAGATCGACCATTGGTATCGTCGGTGGCGTGCTGAGTGTCGCGCTGGCTATTCTGCTTCTCATCTTCGTGCTGATAAATCCGCAACCACTCGTCGCCGGATATCTCGCGCTCGCACCTGATCGTTACCGCGAGCAGGCACGTCGCACCCTGGCGCGACTGATGCAACAAATGATCATGTGGGCCCGGGGTGTTACGATCAACGGTTGCATCACTGGCATCTCCATCGGCACCGGCTTATGGCTTGTCGGCATTCAACCCGCAGTCATGTTCGGAGTGTTCGCCTTCGTCGGTGAATTTCTGCCGAACGTCGGGGCCTTTCTCGTTTCCATCCCGATCCTCTTTGTAGCTTTAAGTCTGGGCCCGACAAAATTCTGGCTCGCCCTTCTCGTCATCGTCATCGTCTACCAGGTCGAACTCAACCTGCTCGTTCCGGTTGTGCTCGGCAAAGAAATGCGCCTGCATCCGGTAAACATCCTCTTCTTCACCATCGCCATGGCCGCGTTGTTCGGAATTCTCGGCGCAATTCTGGCCGTGCCGGCCGCCGCTCTCGCCCAAATCGTTATCGACGAATTTTATTTCAAGCCCCGGCATCTCAATTTCGCCGAGATCGATCGTGAAGCCGCGGCGCTGGTCAAAGGAAAAAAGGGGTAGCCTACTGCCTGCCCCGAGCGCAAGTCGAACGGCCGTCTCGCTCCGAGACAATTTCTGTTTTGTCATTCCGAGCGAATTTGCCAGTCCGGCTCGGACCGAGGAATCTATCGCCATGAATTCAACGCCGCGCAGCGCACTCGTCCCGATTGCTGGTTTTGGCGTCCCGCCGAAACGAATTTTTTCCGTTTGTGTTCTCCTTCTGTTGACCTTCTCATTCTCCGCCCACGCTCAAAAACTCTCGCTCGTCGGCGGCACAGTCATCAATCCGGCTGACGGCAAAACCATCGAGAATGCGGTGCTCGTAATCGATGGTGAGAAGATTGAAAGCGTGGCGAGCCGCCGCGAAGCCGGCGTGCCGGTCGGATCAAAGTGGATCGATTGCGAGGGCAAATTCATTTTGCCTGGCTACATGGACACGCACGTTCACTTCTTTCAATCGGGCGATCTCTTCACGCGGCCCGACGTTGTCGACTTGACCAAAATACGTCCGTATCGGGACGAAGTTGCCTGGGTAAAAAGTCATCTGAGCGACGTGTTCGCCCGTTACTTGCGCAGCGGCATCACTTCAGTTGTTGATGTGGGAGGTCCATTTTGGAATTTCGAAGTGCGCAAGGTCGCGAACTCGACCCCGAAAGCGCCACGGGTCGCCGTCGCAGGGCCTTTGATTTCAAGTGTGTCGCGACCTCAGCTTGACCTGGGCGATCCGCCCATCGTCAAGATCGACACTCCCGACCAAGCGCGCGAATTCGTGCGCAAACTCGCCGCCCAAAATCCAGACCTCGTCAAGATTTGGTACATCGTCGATCAAGATCATCCGGTCGACAGTTTTCGTCCGATCGTGCGCGCGACCGTTGAGGAAAGTCACGGTCGCAAGTTGCGCGTCGCGGTCCACGCGACCGAGCTGGAGACGGCGCGCGCTGCAGTTGAAGAAGGCGCCGATGTTCTTGTGCACAGCGTGATCGACAAGGAGGTGGACGATCGCTTCGTGCAGCTGCTCAAACAAAAGCACACAATTCTGTGCCCGACGCTGGTCGTCTTTGAGCGCTACGGCCGGACATTCGCGAATAAACTGAATCTTGCGCCGGAAGAAAAAGCATGGGGCAACCCGGAGGTGATTGCTTCGCTCGATGTGACGAAACTGCCGCAAGACCAATTGCCCGATCGCATCAAAACCGCGCTCGCCAATCCGGAGGCATCGCTTGATCGGATTAAGAAAACTTATGATGTGGCACTGAAAAATCTGAAAACCCTGGAGGACGCCGGCGTGATCATCGCGGCCGGGACCGATGCTGGAAACATCGGCACGATTCATGGTCCGGCTCTTTTCCGCGAGTTTCAGCTGATGAAAGAGGCCGGGCTTACGCCGATGCAAATTCTGCAATGCGCCACGGCCAACGCCGCCAAACTTTTCGGTGGCGACATCGGCGCCCGCCTCGGCTCCATCGGCAAAGGTAACTTCGCTGATCTTGTCATTCTAAAGTCAAGCCCGGTCGAAGACATCGGCCGCGCCTCCGATATTGACACCGTGGTAAAAAGCGGTGCGCTTTATCCGGTCGACCAGCTATTGAAATCGCCCCAGTAGTTACTAGTGGTCTTGATGCATTAGCTTTCTCATGTCGACCGAAAACCTGCCCTGAGCGAAACCGAAGGAGTGGAAGCATCTCTTAGTGCTCCTGATCGGAGAACAAAAGGCAACGAAGACAACTAAGATCGGCGGCATGTAGCGGCGGTCTATGACCGTCGCACTTAACGATCCGACGCCCCAGTAAAAATCGGCGCTGTTAGCTGATCTTTTGCACAAACCCGCATAAAAGCGGAACGATTGTTTGGCCGACATAAACACACAGGGTGTAATCACGTTACAAGGAGAAATAGTAAGAGATTTGACTCGCGCTCTCCCGAGACGCTCGCCCGTTTCCCAAACGGGCAATGCAGTCCATCCGGCGGCGTCCCCGCACGCCGTATTCTCTGCTGCGGTCGAAATGACAAAGCAAGCAGCATGCGTTGTGGTCACGGCGAAGGTCCCTTCCATTTTGCAAAGCCGTTGAACAAAGCAGCGTCTTAAACGTTCTTAGTTTCTCATGAAGATGATTCGTCTGCTTTTTCTGGTTGGCGCGATTTTCTCGGTTGCGTTGATCAATTTGTCAGCCGCCGACAGAAATCCAGAAACGCCGAAGAAACCGGTCTCGGATGAGTATCAAGGAGTAAAGGTTCAGGACGATTACCAGTGGTTAGAAAAGGATGACGACCCGGAGGCCAAGGCGTGGTCGGATGCGCAGAACCAACGGACCCGCGCTTATCTAGACAAATTGCCCGACCGCGCTGCGATCGAGAAGCAACTGACCGAGTGGTACGCGAAGACATCGCCGGGCTATTCCGGGCTCGTCGCGCGGCCAGGCATCTTGTTCGCGCTGAAGTTTCAGCCGCCAAAGCAGCAACAAATGCTCGTCACGCTCGCATCGGCCAAAGACCTGAAATCGGAGAAGATGGTGCTCGACCCGAACGTGCTGGACGCAAAAGGCACAACGGCCATCGATTGGTTTGTACCGTCACACGATGGCAAATATGTGGCGATCTCGATTTCGAAGGGCGGAAGCGAGGACGGAACGCTGCACATTTACGAAACCGCGACGGCAAAGCCCCTGCCCGACGCGATCGCGCATGTGCAGTATCCGACGGCCGGCGGCAGCGCGGCGTGGGACGCTGACGGGACCGGGATTTATTACACGCGCTTCCCGCGCAAAGGCGAGCGGCCGGAGGCCGATCTCAATTTCTATCAGCAGGTTTATTTTCATAAGCTCGGCACCGCGGATACGGAAGATAGCTACTCTATCGGCAAAGACTTTCCGCGGATTGCCGAGATCAAGCTAGAAGCTTCGCATGACGGGAAATATATTCTGGCCACCGTAGCGAACGGCGATGGGGGAGACTTCACGCATTATCTGCTCGGTCCGGACGGAAATTGGAAGCAGATCACGCAGTTCAGTGATCAGATAAAAGCGGCACGGTTAGGTCGTGACAATGCGCTCTACCTACTTTCGCGCGCCGACGCGCCCCGCGGCAAAGTTTTGCGCTTGCCGCTCGACAAATCGGAACTGGCAAGCGCGGCGATGATCGTCCCGCCGAGCGACGCGGTCATCCAGTTTCTCGAGCCAACGGCCGACGCCC
>Ga0137376_10001612_pt1 | contig 12771 bp, 13 predicted proteins | sample SagtaG_23_FD_104814 | JGI IMG/M metagenome (GOLD analysis project Ga0137376, IMG submission 104814) | Vadose zone soil microbial communities from Sagehorn Ranch, Mendocino, California, USA - Sage2_L_20_16 metaG | ecosystem: Environmental > Terrestrial > Soil > Vadose zone | place: USA...
GATTGGAACTCACTGGGGTGAGAAGGAAAGTTGACAGGCGGCTGTCGGGATATTATAATAGAGGTATACAGAGGCGGCGGCAATGGTTGCAGAACTTGAGCTAAGCTGGTCTGAAGTTAAAACATTCCAGCGGTGCCCGAAGCAATGGGAATACAAGTATCTCCAGCGACTCCAACCTAAGGAGAAGCGAAGAGCTCCTTACTTAGGCAACTGGCTGCATGCTTGCCTTGAAACTTACTACCATGATGGTGACTGGAAGATAGGCCACCAACTCTATGTCGATGAGTACAATAAACTCTTCGATGAAGAGAAGGAAGAGATAGATAAGAAGTATGGTCCGATGCCTAGCCAAGTGGAGCGGATCATACGATCCTACCTGTGGTACTATAAGAATGAAGGTTGGAAGGTCATTGCAACTGAGCAAGATGTTCTGGCTATGCTCAAACCTCCTATCTGGGTTAAAGGCAGATTGGACCTCTTGGTCGAGGATGAAGAAGGACTAATCTGGTTAGTAGATCATAAGTCAACTGCACTCATCCCAGAACAGAATGCTTATCACGCAACTGATCCCCAACTCATGATCTATCCCTGGGCTATCGAAAGGATGAAGTTCTTAGGAATCAAGGTTGCTGGAGTAATCTATAACTACATCAAGTCTCGACCACCAACTATTCCAAAGATGACGGCTGGTGGAGCAGTATCGAAGAGAAAGGTAGCCACAGACTACCCGACCCTCTATCGATTCTTGGTTAAGAATAAAATCGATCCTAATCATTCAGTATTCACTTCTGACCTGAGAAGTTTACAGAAGAAGTCTCCATTCCTTCAGAGATATCGAATGCCACGCGAGGCAGTAGTTACCAAGGGTATTCTCTCCGACTTCTACCACAGTGGCATGGATATCTTTGAGAAGAGAAATCGGGTGGAGGATGGAGCGAATGTACACTTCGTTAGGAACATTACTAAGGATTGTCAGAGGATGTGTTCTTTCCATGACCTGTGCAGACAAGAGTTGAATGGATTTGACAGTAGTTTCATTCGAAAGAGTCGATTCGATATCAGAGAGAAGAATGAGGAGTTAGAGGTTGGCGATACAACTTGGAACGAGTACGAGAGCACCTAAATCTCAAAGTGAGAAATTAACTTATGCAAAGAAAGCAAGGGAGTTAATCGTTCCAGTTTCCGAGATCTCTGACTGGCTCACCATGTGTGTCTATGCGAGGAACGGAGCTGGGAAGACGACATTCATTGGTTCTTCTGACCTGAAAACTTTGATCATAGACTGCAATGAGAAAGGTACTCTTTCTGTTAGACAGAGACCAAACGTCTTCAGATTCAAACTTGATAACTGGGAACAGACCGATTGGATCTACTGGTACTTAAGAACTAAGAACCATGGGTACGAAGTAGTAGGTATTGACACTATCACAGGTCTCGCAACTATCTGCATGAAGTGGGTCCTTAAGGAAGATTCAGATAGAGACTTCAATAGAGATCCTCTCATGCCAGATAAGAGACACTGGGGTAAACTTGGTCAAGCTATGAAGGAGTTCATTACTCGATTCACTAATTTGGATATGCACGTTATCTTCACAGCTCAAGAGAAGACATCCACAGTGGAAGATGAAGACGAGGGAGGTACAATCTTAGAGACTCATCCAGAGTTATCACCGTCACCCAGGTCTACCCTTCTCGGAGCTGTTGATATCATCGGTCGACTTTACACCAGGGAGATTGATGTTGAAGGAAAGAAAAGAGTTGAGAGGAGGATGTTGGTAGGACCACACCCAAGATATGTCGCTAAGGATAGAACAGGAGCTCTGGGAATGGTCCAACGACGACCTACCCTGGCTAACTTCATCGCCAAGGGACTTCCACCAATTACCACAGGAGAAGCAGATGCCAGCAGTCCGGAACAGGCCAGCGTCGATCTCGGCTGACTTCACAGGAGTTGAGGAACGCCGAGGCCAGCGAGTTCACGTTCCACCTGGGGATTACATCGTAGAAGTCAAGGACTACGAAGTTAAGCATAAGAAGGATGATGAGACTCGACTCTATATCAGCTGGAGATTGTATATCATCTCTCCAGAAGCTAACAAGGGCAAGGGACCAATCTACTACAATACTTCGTTAGTTCCCGAGTCCCTGTGGAACCTGCGTAACTTCCTGGAGGATATGGGAGTCAAGGTTCCTAAGAGTAAGGTCGATGTTCCTCTCGCCAAGATCATCGGGAAGACTCTCGGAGTCACCCTCGAGGATGAGGAATACAACAACGTCACTCGTTCTCAGGTAGCTTCGACATTCAATAAGAATGATCTCGGAGCGACCGAAGCGGACGAAGAGACAACTACCACAGAGGAAGCAACTGCAGCGGTTACTTCCGATGACGATGAGGACATGGAAGAATTGGACCTCGATGGTTTATAGGATGGAGCTGGCGGAAAGCAATGGCTGATATGATCAAAGAAGTCACTGACCAGCTCTAATGAATACCCGACCGGTCCTTGTGGATGGGTTACTGGGCTGATCAGTGAGACTGGCTGCCGGTCAACAACTGGTACCTCAGCAACTGTCAGGATGGTGGTTTGACCATCCCGAAGAAGTCGCGCTCCGAGGGATGCTTGGGATGGGCCGGTCGGGATAATGTACAAACAACTAGAAGCCTCCCTAGTCAAGAGCATTATCAAAAAGCTCAAGGCTCAGGGAGGCTTCTGGTACAAAACTCATGGTGGACCAGATCAGGTCCGTGGGTTACCCGATATCATCGGCTGTTATCATGGATTCTATTTCGCATTTGAAGTTAAAAGACCTGGAGGAGATGCGACTCCCCTCCAGGCCTTCACGCTCCAGCAGATCAAACTGGCAGGCGGCGTGTCAGCAGTGATCTACTCTTTTGAACAAGCCCAAGAGCTTATCCAGGAGCGGCTCCGACGTCGCGAGGCGACAACGCCGGAAGCATAAATCAGAACGGCAACTTATCAAGCACAGCTGGTGTTGATGGCGCCTGCTCTGGAACTTCCGACGATCCGCCTTGAACGACAACGGCTTCGGGGATATCGATTGATGGTCCCCTCAACTCCTTGCCCAATCCTTGAAGAAATGCTCCAACGATTGGCGTTGCAATAGCGGTTACAGCTTCTGAGAGATGAAACAGCCCGAGTAGTTGGGGAATTACTAAGATTGCACCGGCAATGATTGTAGCTCCAAGATATCGAGCTGCTCGAACAATCGCCTGGTAGTGGACCGAATCGATCTCTACTGGACCGATATCGATGACTGGCTCTCCGCCTGTAGCCTCTTCCTTCGTCATCATCTTCTCCTATACAAAACGAACGAATGGCTTAGCAACGTACCGCCAGCCACCGTTGAGCCAGATCTTGGCCCATGTATTCCCGTAAACTCCATTCACCGTATAGCCACCGCCGGTCACCCATCCACCAAATACAAGGCTCAAAGTGCCAACCCAAGTCGAAGTGACAGTTCCAAGCGATGCATTCTTAGTTGATGGGTCATTACGGATATTAGCTCCAATCGAGACTCTGACATGAAGGACAGGACTCGGTGGATTGTAGTGAGAATTTCCTGCTAAATCTCCACCCGCAAGAACTCTCTTAGGATCAATTGGTGTTCCATAATTGAACCAGAGGTCCTTGTACCACAAGCCCCAGTGAACGTGATCACCGGTCGAGTTACCTGTGGAATCAACCCGTGCAATCTGCTGGCCTTGTGCAACTGAGTGACCTACAGCCGTTTGGATATCTAGGCAGTGTCCATACAGACTGTAGAATGGATCTGCGTTGTGTTGGATAACAACTACATTTCCACCGCCCCACCCAGCTTGCTCCCCAGCGTGTGGGTAGCCTGCAGCGATGATTCCATTCCATCCTGCGGCTACTACCTTACCTGCAGCACTCGCTTTGATTGGAGTACCACGGGGCGCAGCAATATCCCAAGCTGGATGGAAATGAGCACATGTTCCATAAGCGGGTTCAGCAGGAAATCCAGTACACCCAAATCTCTGGGTCACAACTCCAGAAACTGGGATTGTGTGTGTCACAGGCGCCGCCTCCTACGTTATAGAGATGACCAACTGGTCGTTACTGAATGCCTTAGGCCATTCTTGGGTATTACCGCCGGTCTATGGACCCATAGACAATTACCTCAGATAGGACAACTTGGCAATGGAAGGACCTTCTCTTCAAGGCAATGTAGAGGCTGTGGATTACCACAGGCTGGTGGAACTATGCAGATTGAAGGAAGAGGTAAACTAGGTAGGGGAAGAGAAGGTAATGGTAGACTCGGTAGTGGAATGATGGAAGTTCTTGGGTCTTCTGTTTCCTTGGGACTCGGAGATGTCGTAGGCTTCACTGTGGGTGAAGATGTAACTGCAGGTAATAGACTTGGTGACGGAGTGATAAGTTGTGAAAAAGTCACAGGCGTAGGGCTTTGAGTAGCAGGATTAGTTGGTTCAGCAGTCCCTGTGGCTTCATGTAACAATGCAAGAGCACCTATGATAAAGCTCAATAACAAAGTTACTATCCTTGTTCTTACGTCCACATTATGCCTTCTTTTCCCTCCGCTTAAACGGCCACTCTTGTTCCTCAATTCTCCAGGTTATTGAGAGAACAATACCGCCTGTTAGAAGCAGGAAAGTTAAGATAGGAGCTATGATTTTCTGCAAGATTCCTAATGCACTATCTTCTGGATAAGCTCTTGCAAAGGCCCCGACATCAACTCTAATGAATAGTAAGATAAGCATGATCGCAACGAAGAAGTTTCTGAAAGAACGATATCTCTCATTAGTTGGATGGAATGTACCTTTTAATGCATCTCTCCATTTTCTGAAGGCATGCCACACATGGTCGAGGTAGGTAAAGGTAACAACTAAACTAACTAGCCCAAGCCAGAAAGCGTCTGGATTAACTGCCATTGGTATCATCCTTGAGTTTTTCGGTTACTTTACCTACTGCATCTCGTGCGACACTTACACCTTCAAAACCAAGAAGTATTAGCCAACTAGTTACAAGTCCACCGAAGATGAACTCAGAGACATGAAAAGATGGATTGTAGAGAAGCCTACCAAGGTCATCAATCACAACAGTAAAGATGATGAGGATAGTGGCTACGATGATAGCAATGATGCGATAAAGACGAAGAAAGTTACGTTCTGGATCATTACTTCTTGCCACGGTGAGACCGCCGGTAGTATATCGCGGACTTATGAGCAAGACGATTGATCTCCGTTTCTATCAACATACCGAGAGGTAGTCCCATGATAGCTGCCCCAAGGAAGAATGATATCCAGTCGAAGTGAATAAAAGAGAAGATCATTTACATGGTGCTGCTGGAGCGCAACCCTCAGTTACTTGGATAGTGTCAACTTCGTAGACTTGATCAGCTCCGGTCCAGAAGCCAATGAATGGATAAGGGATAGTGAGACCACCTGGTAGAGCGAGAACCAAAGACCAACTTCCAGGTTCTGGATCAGTTACGGCCCATATCTTAGCTGAAATACTAGTAGCATCAATTCTCACTCTCCAACGGATATCATCTGGTCCTATTTGAGAAGTATTAGGGACATCATAATTTGAAGTAGAACTTGTACCCGCTACCAGAAAAGCATGCATAAAGCCATTGTTTGGTGAACCCTGATAAATCTCTAAATAAGCAGCCTGTGCTGGATATGGGAAGGTGACTCCATCGTAATAATCAGTTCCATCAAATCTACCAATGTCTAAGGTACATTCCGAAACTCCATTGCTATCAAGATGAGCCAATCCATCCCATTGGAATGGGGTACTAAATGCAATATCTCTTAATGAATAGGTATGAATGTAACCTGGACTACTACCACTGGGAATAACCGCTTTGCTTCCATCAACATAGATGGTGCCACCAGGATCAAAACCGTCCGGAATACTGCGATGGAACCAAGGTTGTGGACCGATCTCACTGGTACCAAGACCCGCTGTTGTAGTTCTGCTGAAAGTTTCTAAGCAGGCACCAGGAGTAGCGCAGTCCAATCCAGATTCTACATAGAGTTCATCAACATAAAGTTCGCCACCATGACCCTTATACCAAGCAAGAGCATGGACAGCAGAGAGGGATGCGGAGTATGGTGCACCAACTGAAGAAGTTGCAAACAAAGGCCATACCCCCACAGGCTCATCTTCAGTGGTTAACCATGATCGTGCTTCAATTCTTACAATACCGCTTGTTTCAGAAAGGCGAATACGAGTCCAGAAGGGCTCAGCTCCGTAGTTACTTGCTGCACCAGCAGTAATACCTCCGAGTCCTGCGTCTATAAGTTCAGAATCTAAGTAAGAATAGAGATCAGCGCCCATGTTACCGCTGATTCTTTCCCAAGCAATCCCGACTAGTGGTCTAGTTTGACCAGGTACATCAGCAATTACATTGAATGATGGATTACCTGCTGCGTCAGATTCCGTCCAACGCATGAGTACCAACAACTCAATTGGTAAACTCCACTGAGATCCTGTCTCTAAGTAGACAACATTCAGTGAGATACCAGAGTGAAGAATTCCTTGGGAACCATTTACCTCGAGTGTAGAACCATCAAACAATATTGATTGCCAGAGAGTACAGTTGATGGGAGAGCAGCCCCATCCACCTGTAACCGATCTCTTAAATGCATCTCTACAATTATGTGGACAACCAACCTTAGGAATGTTACCAAGTAGTACCTCAAGTTGTCCACGAACTACAGTTACTGGAACTCTAGTTCCCACAGGGATGACTCGACCGCCACCGAAATCACCAGCCGCTACTCTGGCTTTGTATACCGCGGCTGTGGAACCTTGGGAAAGTGATACTAGAACATACTGACCTACACCATCATAGTTCTCAGCCAAACGCCCTAGAGTAACTCTAGATCGTAATTTAGAGAGTTCTAGTATACTTCCCTGTGGAGTTCTCACTTCGCACCAAGTGAGATAATCTCTACACGTCCCCTAACGCTCATCACCGTGATGATAGTGCCTACGGGGATAATCTGGTTGGTACCGAAGTCAGCTGCTGCAACGTGAGCCTTAAAAGCCCCCGCGGTAGATCCACCTGACAATCTAACTAAAACGAATTGACCGATACCATCATAGTCTTCGGCTAATCTAGCTCTGAAAGTTCTAGGACGATTCTCCTGACGACTAAGTTCTTTAACTCTACCTCTGGGTGTAAGCATTAGAGTAGGCTCGTATCGAGTTCTTCTCGTTGAGAGGGCTTATCACTTTGGTTGATGGATATTCTAATTCCCTCAATCCTCACGTCCTTAGAAACTCCAACGTTGTTAATCCAAGTAATGGCATCCATACGCCAAAGTCCGAACATGAGGGGAATCTGACCACCAGGCGATTGACCTAACTTACCTCGTCTAATTTCTTCTTGAGCACGCTTGGTGACGTCATCTTTAGTGAGAAGCTCTGGTAGGTCAAAGTAGGCTTGAATCATACGACCACGAGTCTGAGTATCAGCTGCATCGACTTCCATCCAGGTATCTTCATTACCATCTACCTGGGCTAGGTTGATACGACGATTAGCTTCTCCCAATTCTTGAGTAGAGATAATTTCATTTTGTAGAACCATTATCGGGCTAAGATCTTTGAATTGTCCAACTTCGATGAAACCATCTCTCCAGATCAGTTCTAACTTCTCACCTTCAAGCAATTGCCTTAAACCATCTTCAGCAGTAGGTAGATCAGTCTGTGGACCCCAGAGAAGTGCATACTGCTTAGCTTCGGCACTTCCAACTATGACGTCGTGGTAGTCACCAAGAGCTAGAGCTTGTCTAATCAAATCTTCACTAGAAAGATCATACTCATCATCACTGAAGTTAAATCCAGTGATGACGTAATCTCCACTAGCATCAAATCCCACATACCCCGGTTTGTAAACATGAGGCATAGGATATGTAGAAGGAAGCATAGTTATTACTGAAGTTTTGTTAACATAGATGTCTATTCTACGCCAACGAGCATGAACTCCAAGAGTACTAACTGGATTACTGTATGGATCATCCTTGATAGTTGTTGGAACACCATTGACGACTTCAATAACCTGGAGTCGGCTACCAGTGTAAGTAACCTTCATATAGTTTTTTTCGTCAATCCACCTAAAAACTACAGACCGTGGTACTTTGGAACAAGTTACATGGAAAGTACAGTTGTAACCCTTCCAACCTGTCCACAGAACAACTCCGCCTCCAGTAACTTTGAGTTGTCTCTGAGCTGTTCCAACAGCATCACCAGTGCCATTAACAAAGAAGTAATTGAATGGTTGATTAGTATTACCAGTTCCCCAATCGTCATAGACGGTTTTTCCGATGAAGTTGTAGACATCCCTTAAGGGGTTCTGCAATCTGGACCAGATATTTCCAAAGGTTATCTCTAGGCGATTAGCATTGCCATCAGTAACTTGTTTTATCGCACTAATCCAGAAATCATCGAATTGTCCATATTGGAACTGACCATCGATAGCTTTAATTCCTGGTTCTATTATCACTCTACGATCATTGAGCGCTGCAATCGCGTTGTTGATACCGTTGGGGTTAGCTATTCGCAGAGTTCCAGAACCAACTTGGTTATCTCTAGGGCTTTCCCAATCTAGAGAAGGTATATAGTTGGAAACATCGTATTCTACTGGAACATTTGGTCTGCGCCATACTGCTCGATAAGCTGCAAAGTAAACATAGTTACCTACTTCTACGATGCCTGCTATACCCTTCGGAGTGAAACCAGTATGTACTGGTTCGCTCCATATCTTCGAATCTTTAGATCTCTGCCATACGATGGGAGTAGCAAGATTAGAGATGAAGAGATATTCATCATCAACATGGCTTTCCATATAGAACATGTAATAATAGCCATCTGATAATTTAGTTATCTCAAATCCTGATAAGTTAGTTTTCCCAAACTCTCCCGGTAACCCTCTGATAAGCCTCGCATTACCGGCTGAACCCACCGATCCAATATCAGTAAGTTCAGAGACTACAATCGATTCACCGGTATTGATTGCAGTGGGAGGAGCATACTGTGGAAAGCTAGCAATCTGGATGATTTTCCCGCCAGGCATATCGATGGTTTTAATACCACTTCTTTGCCAAACCCAGTTCCACTCAGCTTCATAAGGATCATTGACGGTCACATTGTCTGTGAACCAAACATCAACCTTCCTTAATAGATTACCATCAGATAGGCCGCCGACAGCTGTAATACCTGGAGAAACTCTACCAACCCACAGGGTATCAGCCTTATTCTCACCGTTTGAATCAAGATGCATGGTAATGCCTACCAAGCCATCTTTGGTCCATTGTTTCACATTGTTGCGATATAGACCGTCTGATTTAGTGGTGTAGACGATATAACTACTAGCTCCACTCTTAGCAATGCCTACCCCATAGTGATCACCACTGTAAAGAAGTGACCAACCTCCACTCCACTGGCTTGCATTCGTAGGATCTGTAATTTCTTGGATATAGATTTGACGGTCATCTACATCTACACGAACTCTAACTACATGTCCGTTATTCAGAACACAGACGTCAGCAGCACCACGATACGACCAGTATCTTTGGGTATATGCTGGATTAAGTCCCGGATTAGCAGAATAAGATCTAGCATCCTGACCAGAAGAATCAGCAGCTAGTAGTTCCCACAGATTCACCCTCTCATCTATAATCTTAACCTTTAGAGCTGTCTCTCGAGTCTTCGCTTGTTGTGCAGCAGCTAAATCAGAGCTGATTCTCCCATAGAAGACTCCAGCAGCTCCGTATAGAGTTCCATCACTATAGATAATCGGATTAGACATCTTACTCTCTAAAGACGAAGATTACTGAAAGCCCTTGACCTGGTTCACTTGAACCAACAGCCTCGGCGTCCAAAGTAATGATTGCTCCAGAAGGATAAGTCGTTAAGTTGGGAGACGGTTGTCCGTAGTAAGTAGCACCAGGCGCGAACCGAGGACCTAATCCTACCGATGCTCCGAAGATTGGCGTAGGACCCACGAGAACTTTAAGAGCTGTAGTAGCTCCGGATGGGCCTCTCTTGAAGATAGCTGATACATTTTCAATCTGCCCTGTGCGTCCTATAGAGATAGGAGCTGCAATGTTTGAACCTACTGCAACACTGGGAACGTGAGTGATTTGGGCTGTCCAACGCTCGGCAGTTAGGTTAGTAAGGGCTGTAGCATTGATTGGTGGGCCCATTCCACTAGCGCCATCATGAGTATGACCGCCCGTGGGATTTCCCAATCTATAATCCAGGCTAGTAACCACAGAAGTGGCCCTAATACCAACCTTGGATTCAATGGCCTTGATGGCCTCTTTCACATTATTATGGTGTGCTGCCTGGACAGTGGAAACTGCATCTGTAACGTCGTACAGAGATGAATCATCATCCAGCGCAGTTGGGAAGTTGGCGTTGCCTGACATTATCCTTCCTCGAGCTGAATGACTACTTCATATTCAATAGGATCGCTTACAGATTTGGGGAATCTGCGGTATTGAAGTCCTAGGGCGTTGGTAGACCAGTGAGCATTGAATGCTCCGTCTGGAGTAAAGATTCCCATAACTCCAGGATAATTCCACATCTCCAAGAGATGGGCATATTGCTGTGCTGCTGTGTATCCGAGCAATCCATTATTAAACTTGTCTTCACAAACAATCGAGAATGGATTCCATTTCCTAAAACCAGGACCGTTATCATAGACGTATTTGAACTTGCCGTTTTGGTTCTTAATCACATCATAATCTAGATAACGGTCCTGCTCAGGTGGTTTATAATCCTTAGTCATGAACTTATATGTAGCAGCTGCTGTAGCCCCAGAAGCACCTATATAAGTTGCATGAGAAAGAATAATTAAGTTAGGGTTCATCTTAGAGCCTTCTGCATCTCTTCACGGAACATCTGGCGAAGTCTATATTCATCTCTCAATGGGTCTTGCGAAATGAAATTAACTTCACCAACGTATGGACCGCTAGCAGTTTGGGCATCCCTTAATGCACCTACTACTTTGTTCGATAGGATCACACCTAACTCGGAACCTGCTTCGCCTTGTCGCACATTCCTTAGGAATGGGTTAGAGTTACTGATGGGGAAGACTCCACCCTGTTGGAAAGTCGTTGGTGGGAGTCCACCTGGTCCGGTTCCAGAACCAACTGGGTGCTGCTGTAAAGTGATATTTCTGATCTGAGAATTGTAAGTTCTCTGCAATTGATCTAATTGAGCTAGGATAGCATATACTGCACCTTGCTCAGCTGGGGGAATCAGACCAGACTGAAGAAGAGCTCTCAGTTGATTAGCTGCTAGTTGAGCCCCAGATACTTCTCCAGAGATTGCAAGTAGATCCTGCATTGTCTTAGAGAATTGAATTGCTGAGGTAATCTCTGCAATACGAGCAGAGTCAGAATAAGTCTTGACTGTATTCCAGAAACCTTGTTCAGTCTTGAGTTGAGCCTGGAGAGATTTCCTCCTACCCTCTAAGACCTTTCGATCATTATCTTGAGAAGCCTTGAGTTCCTTTTGAAGTTCTTTGACTCTGGCTGCTTGACCAGCCTGGTAAAGGATCTGTTTTCTCTGTTCTGCAAGCTTGGTTAATTGGACATCTATCTGAGTGTTTGCTCGTTCTTCTTGAAGAGCCTTAATGGCAGCATCTCTCTCAGCATTTCTTCGATCGATAACTGCTTGCAATTTCTCTTTCTCAGCTTGGAGAACTCCAATCTTATCTTCTCTACCAAGTTTCGCTTGTTCAGAAAGTAACTGTCTAGTTTCCTGTGCTCGTCGTTGGATGAAGTCAGCAATTGACTCACCCTGATTACGTCGAGCCGGCTGAGATAACTTGAATTGAATATCAAGAAGCTGATTAAATCTGTCCTGTGCATCTCCAAGTTTCTGAAGAGCAGAGATTTGGGCATCAATCGCTTGGGTCTGAGCTTGATCAGCTGCTTTCGCTTCATTGAGTTTCTGGATTCTAGCATCAATAGCTGCTAGTTGGAATTCACCAGTAACCTTCTGTGGGTTGATATCTTGAGTAAGTAGTCGCTTTTGGAATAGAAGTAGAGCAACTTGCTCATCCACAGATCGAAGGGCGTCGGCAACTCCAGTAGAAGTATTCTGGATAGCTTCAAGTTGTTGCTCTAGAGCATTAGTTCTTGCACTTGGTCCTATAGAATTTAGAGCATCAAGTTGGTCTTGGATTCCTGTCAAACCAAGATTTGAAGCTCTATCGATTACATCGCCAAGATTACGGTTCTGGACTGCATCGAAAGCACTAGCTTGTGCCTCATGAAATCTAGCAGTAGCTGCTGCATCAGCCGCATCTGCTGCTTGTTTAGTAGCTGCACTAACTTGACTCTCAGCAACTTTTAAGTTGTCAAGTTGAGTTGGTAAGTTAAAGAGAGTTTGACCAGTGAGACCTTGCCCCAACAGTGATACGAAGTCACTGGGAACTCCAGCAGCTTTATTGAGCGCTTCTGCTCTTTTGTTGATCGCATCAGTAGTTAACTTATTAAGATTACTTTGGATATCTAGAAGATCATTAGCAGTTTTCAGATTAGTGTTGACTGTATCTAGAGCAGTAGCGTCCTTAAGCAGAGATGCGCTTAATCCTTCACCAAGCGGACCAAGTTGACTGATTAAGTCAGCAGTAGCTGAGAAAGTATCTTCGCCTTTCTTGTCTTGAATCTTTCTAATTGCATCAGCAATCCCATTCAATTCATCTCGGGCATGACGGGCTGGATCTACAATATCTTGGATCTTCTCA
>Ga0137376_10001623_pt1 | contig 12746 bp, 10 predicted proteins | sample SagtaG_23_FD_104814 | JGI IMG/M metagenome (GOLD analysis project Ga0137376, IMG submission 104814) | Vadose zone soil microbial communities from Sagehorn Ranch, Mendocino, California, USA - Sage2_L_20_16 metaG | ecosystem: Environmental > Terrestrial > Soil > Vadose zone | place: USA...
GGCTGCACCCCTAATGGGAGCCGTCGAGGGCCAGGTTCAGCTCGAGCACGTTGACCGATGGCTCGCCGAGGACACCGAGCGCCCGGCCGGCCGTGTGCGCCCTGACGAGGGCCAGCACCTGGCCAACCGTCATGGAGCGGGCCCTGGCCACCCGGGGGGCCTGGTCCTGGGCGTTGGCGACGGAGATGGCGGGATCGAGGCCGGATCCCGAGGCGGTCACCGCGTCCACTGGGACGGGCGTGCCCGCGGCGAGGCCGTTCTCGGTGCGGTAGGCCGCCGCCCGGTCTGCCACGGCCTTCTCGAGCGCGGGGTTGGTCGGGCCGAGGTTCGAGGCGCCGCTGGCGCTCGCGTCATAGCCGTTCGTCCCGGCGGCGGAGGGACGGGGGTGGAAGTACTGCGGAGCGGCGAACCCCTGACCGATCAGGCCGGAGCCGACCACGGCGCCGTTGCGAGAGATCAGAAAGCCGTCGGCCTTGGTCCGGAAGAGGGCCTGCGCCGCACCCGTCATGGCGAGGGGGTAGGCCAACCCCAGAAGCACGATGAGCGCAATGGTCATCCTCAGAGCGGGGAGCAGTTGGCGGCGCACGTCAGTGTACCCCCCTCATTTGACACCCAGGGCCGCGATGACCAGGTCGATGAGCTTGATGCCGATGAAGGGAGCGATGACCCCGCCGACGCCGTAGATCAGCAGGTTGCGGCGCAGCACGGCCGCCGCCCCGAGCGGCCGGAACTTGACGCCCTTCAGGGCCAGCGGGATGAGGGCCACGATGATGAGGGCGTTGAAGATCACCGCGGAGAGGATGGCCGAGTGCGGGTTGGCCAGGTGCATGATGTTGAGGGTCCGCAGCGGCTTGAAGACGTCCTGGAACATGGCGGGGATGATGGCGAAGTACTTCGCCACGTCGTTGGCGATCGAGAAGGTGGTCAGCGACCCGCGGGTGATCAGGAGCTGCTTGCCGATCTCCACGATCTCGATGAGCTTCGTGGGGTTGGAGTCGAGGTCCACCATGTTGCCCGCTTCCTTGGCGGCCTGGGTGCCGGTGTTCATGGCCACCCCGACGTCCGCCTGCGCCAGCGCCGGGGCGTCGTTCGTGCCGTCGCCGGTCATGGCGACGAGGAAGCCGCCCGACTGTTCCTTGCGGATGAGCGCCATCTTGTCCTCGGGGGTGGCCTCGGCGAGGAAGTCGTCGACGCCGGCCTCCTTGGCGATGGCCGCGGCCGTGAGGGGGTTGTCCCCGGTGATCATCACCGTGCGGATCCCCATCTTGCGGAGGCCCTCGAAGCGTTCCGCGATGCCCGACTTCACGATGTCCTTCAGGTGGATGACCCCGAAGACCCGGGTGCTGTCGGCGACCACCAGGGGCGTCCCCCCCGAGGTGGAGATCCGCTCGACGATGGGCTCGAGGCCGTCCGGGACGTGGCCCCCCTGCTCGGTCACCCACCGCCGAACCGAGTCGGTGGCCCCCTTGCGGATGCTCCGGGCGGGATGGCCGTCGCGGGCCTCGAGGTCGACGCCGCTCATGCGAGTCTGGGCGGTGAACGCAACGAGCGTGGCGCCCACCAGCTCCCGCTCCCGCAGCCCGTAGCGCTCCTTGGCGAGCACCACGATGGAGCGGCCTTCGGGGGTCTCGTCCGCGAGGCTCGAGAGCTGGGCGGCGTCCGCCAGGTCCTCCTCGCTCACGCCCTGCAGGGGGATGAACTCGGCAGCCTGGCGGTTGCCGAGGGTGATCGTGCCGGTCTTGTCGAGCAGGAGGGTCGAGCAGTCGCCAGCGGCCTCGACCGCCCTACCGCTCATCGCCAGCACGTTGCGCTGGACGAGGCGGTCCATCCCGGCGATGCCGATGGCGGAGAGGAGCCCCCCGATGGTCGTCGGGATCAGGCAGACGAGCAGGGCGACGAGCACGGTGATGGTCTGCTGGGCGTGGGAGTACATCGCGAACGGCTGGAGCGTGACCACGGCCAGCAGGAAGATGATCGTCAGGCCCGCCAGCAGGATGTTGAGGGCGATCTCGTTCGGCGTCTTCTGCCGGCTGGCCCCCTCGACGAGGGCGATCATGCGGTCGAGGAAGCTCTCCCCCGGCATCGAGGCGATCCGGACCACGATCTCGTCGGACAGCACGCGGGTGCCGCCGGTGACCGAGGAGCGGTCTCCGCCCGATTCCCGGATCACGGGGGCCGACTCGCCGGTGATCGCGGACTCGTCGACCGAGGCGATGCCCTCGACGACCTCGCCGTCGCCCGGGATGAGCTGGCCGGGCCGCACGACGCACAGGTCGCCGACGGTGAGCTGGGACGAGGCCTTCTCGACGAGCGCACCGTCGGCGGTGCGGCAGTAAGCGACGGTCTCGGAGCGCGCCTTGCGCAGCGTGTCGGCCTGCGCCTTTCCCCGGCTCTCCGCCACAGCCTCTGCGAAGTTGGCGAACAGCACGGTGAACCACAGCCAGGCCGAGACCAGCCCGGTGAAGGTGCTGTTGGCGACGGTGGCCGTCCCCAGGTCCCGAAAGAACAGAACAGTCGTGAGGACGCTGCCGACCTCGACCACGAACATGACGGGGTTGCGCCACATCTGGCGCGGGTCGAGCTTGGCGATAGCATCGCCCACCGCCCGCCGGAGGATGGCGGGCTCGAACATCGACTGCTTGCGGGCACCGCCGCGGTGCTCGCTGCCCGGTGAGGGTGCCGTCGCTGGTGCCATGACCCTGGAGTCCATCAGAGGTGGAAGTGACCGACGAGGTGTTCGACGATCGGACCGAGGGCGAGGACCGGGAAGTAGGTCAGCCCGACGACGAGGACGACCACGCCGAGCAGCAGCCCGAAGAACAGCAAGCTCGCGGTCGGGAAGGTCCCCGCCGAAGGCGGCACCGGTTGCTTGCGGGCGAGCGATCCTGCGATCGCCAGCACCGGGATCATGAGGAAGAACCGGCCGATCAGCATGGCGATGCCGCCGGTCACGTTGTACCAGGTGGTGTTGCCGCTGAGGCCGGCGAAGGCGGACCCGTTGTTGTTGGTCATGGACGTGAAGCCGTAGACGACCTCGGACAGACCGTGGGGACCGGGGTTGAAGATGGAGCCCAGCGCCGCCTTCAAGAGGACCGAGGCGGCGCTGAACGTGAGGATCGCGAGCGGCACCGCGAGGATGTAGACGACGACCAGCTTCATCTCGGCCGCCTGGATCTTCTTGCCGAGGTACTCGGGTGTCCGGCCGACCATCAGCCCCGCGATGAACACCGCCAGCAGGGCGAAGACGAGCATGCCGTAGATCCCAGACCCGGTGCCCCCGGGATCCACCTCGCCGAACATGATGTTGAGGAGGACCGTCCCGCCGCCCAGTGGCGTCAGGCTGTCGTGGGCGCAGTCGACGGCCCCCGCCGATGTGCCGGTGGTGCTGCCGGCGAACAGCCCGCAGGTCGCGGCCCCGAAGCGCACCTCCTTGCCCTCCATGTTGCCGCCCGATTGCGTGGCGGTGGCGGCCTGGCGGGCGCCGGCCCGGGCAAGCACGGGGCTCGGGGCGGTCTCGAAGGCCATGATCGCCAGGCTGGTGCCCAGCCAGAGCACGAACATCGTGGCGACGACGACGTAGCCCTGCCTGCGGTCCCCCACCATCCGCCCGTAGGCGAAGGGGAAGGCGAAGGGGATCAGCAGGATGAGGAAGATCTGCACTCCGTTGGTCAGGGGGCTCGGGTTCTCGAAGGGGTGGGCCGAGTTGGCGTTGTAGGGGCCGCCCCCGTTCTGGCCTGCCTCCTTGATGACCTCCTGGCTCGCCACGGGGCCGCCGGGCAGCGTCTGGGTGGCACCCTCGACCGTGGTCACGGTCCTGGCAGCGTGGAAGTTCTGCACCACGCCCTGGCTGACGAAAAAGAGGCCGCCGACGATCGCAATGGGCAGGAGCACCCGCGTGCAGGTGCGGGTGAGGTCGACCCAGAAGTTGCCGAGGCTCCCGGTGCGGCGCCGGATCAGGCCCCGGATGAGGGCCACCCCGACCGCAGCCCCGGCGGCTGCCGAGACGAAGTTGTGGAAGGCCAGCCCTGCCATCTGCGTGAGCTGGGCCGCCGTCGACTCGCCGGCGTAGTTCTGCCAGTTGGTATTGGTGAGGAAGCTGACCGCGGTGTTGAAGGCAAGCGCCGGTGGCATCCCCTTGAAGTGGTCGGGGTTGAGTGGCAGGTGGCCCTGGAGCCGCACCTGCGCGTAGAGCAGCAGGAGCGACACGAGGCTGAAGGCCAGCAGCGAGTAGGCGTAGACCTTCCAGTGCTGCTCGCCCTCGGGGTCGATGCCGCAGACCCGGTAGATCAGCCGCTCGACGGGCCCGAAGAGGCGGTCGCCCGGTGCGGCACCGCCCCCGAACACCCTGGCCAGGTAGCGGCCGAGGAGCGGGGCGGCCACGGCCAGGGCAACGACCACGAGGGCGAGTTGCGCCCAGGCGGTGGGGGACATCTAGAGCCTCTCGGGAAAGACGAGCGCGTAGATCAGGTAGCCGACCAGCGCGATGGCCAGGATGAGGCCGATGACGTTGTCGCTCACGCCGCAGCCTCCTGCGGCTCCGCCACTTCCTCGACTGGCTTCTCGTAGGCGGCGTTGGAACCTATGATCCGCTCACAGGCAGCAACGAACGCTGCCGCGAGGACGAAGAACGCCACCATGATGGCAACGAAGAGTAGGTCGGCCACAGTTGTACCTCGAATCGCCCGGAGCCCCCGTTGGGCTCTTTCCCACTGACACTATCCGCCCAGGACGCGCCCCACTGAGTCCTCTTCACGCATCCTTGATGTGGCGCCGTTGTTTCTTGACGGCGCCTTGATGATGTGGCGAGAGTGCGGCGGCCGGCCCCAGGGGGCCGGGCGTCGAGGTCAGGTAGTTTTGTCAGTCATAGCAGCCAGATTGTTACCTGACTTCGCACATCAAAGCCCTCAAGGGTGGCTCGTAGGACAGAGGGGAGGAAGCTACCGCGCCAGTGGGTTAATCCAGCGCAGTTCGGTGAAGCGGGCGAAGTCGGTGTCCGCCGAGCAGACCGAGACGCCGTGCTCAATCGCCAAGGCAGCCAGATGGACGTCGGAGAACAACCCCGCCCGAAGGTGGTAACGCTGGACGAGGCCACCGACGACGTCGGCATGGCGCTCGGTAGGCACAGGGACCCACGCTGCCGGTGCGGCGAGCCAGTCCAGGACGTGGTTCCAGGCCTCCGTCGGCGAGAGGGGCCGGGCGTAGGCTCTTGGGTTTGTCCTGATGCGGAGAAACGCTATCAGCGAGGGCCACGGCAGCCCGACCCGAGCTGTGCCGTTGAGGGCTTCGGTAAGGAACTGCCGGGACATCTGGTGGTGCGGGCTGCTGTCATCCTGTGCAAACAGGAGGACGTTGGCGTCAACGATCACCTGAAAAGGAGTCTCAACGTTACGGATGCCCCGGACTCTCCAGTAACTCCAGAGCCTCGTCGACGTTGGTGACGTCCATGAGGGCCTGCCCGGAGGATGTTCGCTGGACGAACCGTTGCCTTTCCGGGCGGCGCGTCAGCCCCGTGCGGATGAGCTCGTTGACCGCGGCACTCACTCCGAGCCCGCGCTCACGGCGAATCTGCTCGATCGCCGCAGCCACATCCCCATCGAACGTCACCGTCGTACGCATGCGTTTAGCATAGCATCAAGATGCGATAGCATCGAGGAGGTCTCCCAGGGAGCCGCATCGACCCGAGGTAGAAATAGCGCGTCTGCGCGTCATTTTTACCTCACTTCGAAGAAGCCCCGCAGCCCTGGGACTGCCCGCCAGGGGCAGGGCGCACCGGGTCCCACAGCCGGATCCCCCCCGTGATGCCAGCCGAGTTGTCGACGATCGTGGCCTTCGGACCAAGGTCGATGTCGAGGTGCACGGTGTTGCCACCGCCGACGTAGAGGTGATCGAAGACGAGCAGGGTGTCGATGTTGTTCACCGTCTCCCGCACCCGCCTGTTCCACTTCTTCTTGCCCACCCGCCTGCGGGCGGCGTCGCCGACCTGCTCGTCGTAGGTCTGGCCCTTGCGGAACGGGTGATGGGCCAGTTCGATGTGCGGCGCCAGGTGGCCGTCGTGGTAGACGGCGGTGCCCAGGCCCGTGCCGAGCGTGATGACCACCTCGAGGCCCTCGCCCTTCACCACCGCACCGCCCTGCATGTCGGCGTCGTTGGCGACGCGCGCCGGTTTGCCGAACTCCTTCTCCAGCGCCGCAGCCAGGTCGTAGCCGGACCAGGCCGCCACCAGCAGGGGGACGATGCGGGTGCCGGGACCGTCCTGCGTGACGAAGTGGGGGGCCGAGAGGACCCGCCCGCCCCGCACCATGCCGGGGAAGCCTGCGGCGATACGGTCGTAGGCCGGCAGGGGGGCCACCAGGGTGCGGAGGGCGTCGATCATGGCCTGCGGGGCGAGGGGATAGGTCGTGGGGATGCGGACCCGGTCGACCAGCATGGCTCCCTTGTCGTCGAGGACCGATGCCTTCAGCCCGGTGCCACCGATGTCGATCGCCAGCGTCCTGGGCCCGGAGTTCGAGGGTCCCTCCACGGGCCCGGACGAGAGCCCGGGGGCCACCTCAAGGGCCGGGGTAGGAGTTGCCGGTTGTTCGTTCATGCATTCCCTCCCTCCTCGTGCGCACGGGCGCCCGATCCCCTATTCCGCCGGATCCTCGCCCGCCGGCCGAGCGGCGCAGAACACGGAAAGCCCGAACGGTGCCCTGACCCGCCCCTCCGCGAAGCGGAGCACCGGGATGGCGAGGCGATCCCACGTCTGGACTACCCACCCCTGCGAGGATTCCTGCCCCAGGAGCGTGCAGAACACGAACCATGCCACCATGCCCACCGAATTTACATAGCGTGACGAGGCAATCGTGTAGCCCGCGGCCACAAGCCGCTCCTCAAGAGATGCTCGCGTGTACCGTCGGTAGTGGCCGATGCGGCGATCCATCTCGCTGTACAGGGCCTGGAAGGCGGGCACCCAGATCACGATGTGACCGCCGGGACGCAGCGCGCCCCGAAGAGCCTCGAGCGCCGCGACGTCGTGCTCGATGTGCTCCAGCACATTGATCATCACGACGGAGTCGTAGGTGTCGTTGGGGACGTACTTGGCCACGTCGAGCGTGCCCACCCTCACGTTCGGGTCGCCGGCGAAGCGCGCCTGCAGCGCCTCCAGGAAGGCGGGCGACAGATCGGTGGCGGTGACGACCCGTCCCTGGGCGAAGCCCTCCGTCAGGTCTCCCCTCCCTGCACCGACTTCGAGCACCTCTCGTCCCAGGAAGGGCTCGCACAGTTCCCGGATCCATGAGAGGTAGTTGGTGGCCGACCCCAGCACCTCGAGGCCCGGCTGGAGCTCCGCGTCGGCCGCAGCAAAGCTCGAGGGCTCGGCCTGGACGTTCTTGAACCCGGCCCAACGTCGCCTCAGTCCCACCGTGCTCCCTTCGCCCTGCCCGGCCAGCAGTCTAGGTGTACCAGGAATGGTCCCCGGTTTGCGCGCGTGCACGACGGCGCTTCGGTCATCTCCCGTGCTCGGGGCCCGCATGCTGCGACCGGGCCCGCCGGACGAATGCGGCGGCGAGCAGGGCCAACCCGGCGAGCACCGGGATGCCCCAGCCCAGGGTGCCGCCCGGGGCGTGGTAGGTGAACACGACCGTGGCGGCGTCACCGTTCAGCATGACGCCCCGGAACGCCACATCGGTGGGCATGATCGGGGCCGGCCGCCCGTTGACGGTGGCGCGCCACCCCGGAAAATACGCGTCCGTGAGGACGAGCAGGCCGGGTGCTCCGGCCGGCACCTCGAGCTCGACCCGCTGCGATCCATACGAGACCAGCCGGACGGGCCGCGGCGCGGACTGGTCCGGGGGCAACGACGGAAGCGGCGCGGCCTGGGAGCCAGAGACTTCGACAACCGCCTGGTGCGCAGGATCGAAGAGGTCCACGTGGGTCGTCCCGTCCGCCATCGCGTGGCCGAGCGACCGGAGGTAGGAAACTGCGTCGCCCATCCCCCCCACCTCGTGCACGTCGTGCACGACGAAGGCCCGGGGGATCCGGTGACCGTTCTCGTAGACCCTGACCCCACTGGCTCCGCCCACATCCCGGTACTGGCCCGCCCCCTCGCCGGCGTCAAGGGTCTCGGAGCGGGCCAGGACGTACCGGACCCCGAGCAGGTCGAACATCGGGTTGGCCTCGACGCTGCCCGCCGGCAGGACGTCGCCCGTATACCGGTCGACGAAGGGGAACACGAAGTTCTTGAGGTAGGTGGCGTAGCGCGAGATGAAGAGGCCGTTGATCGTGCGGACGTCGGCCAGCGAGAAGACCCCGGCCGTGTTCGGGTAGAGCACCTGGTCGAACCCGAAGACCCTGGCCGCCGGCTCCTGGGCTCGGCCCTGCTCGACGCTGGCAAGCCACGGTGGCGGCCGGTAGGGGTCATACCTCGGCGCATAGATCGTACGCGGGAACAGCGAGAAGAGTTCGCCCAGGATGGCAATCGTCGCCACCCACGCCGCGACCACACCGACCCGGCGGTTGCGCAGCAGGACGACGATGAACGCCGCGAGCAGCACGGCCCCACCACCGCCGATCGCAAGGGCATAGTTGTGGCGGGCGAACGCGTCGTGGGCGACGGCCAGGACCGGCCGGTTCGCCTGCAGCAGGAACCCCACGAGGCCCCCCAGGACCGCGATCGCCACGACAAGCCTGCGCCAGCGGATCTCCCGGGTTGCCACCGCATGGATCCCGATGGCCGCCACCACGGCAAAGGCGAGTGCGGCGACCGGCGGGGCGAAGGCGATGGAGTCCGACTGGCTGAAGGCCGGGAGGTGCCCGATCCACTGGAAGAAGCGGATGTGGTGATTCTTGGCCAGCACGAGGCAGCCGAGTGCGAGAAAGAACCAGCCGCCGAACTTGCGCATGGCCCGCGGTGCTGCGGCGGCGATCGCCCCCATGGCGAAGACGCCGGCACCGAGCCAGCCCCGGTCGAGTTGATAGCCGGGAAGGCGGGGCATGGTGGGATACCCGTTGACGAACGGGATCATCCACGAGAGGAGGGCGGCCCCCGCCCCGGTCCTCGCACCGACGCTCGTGTTGTGGCTGTTGAAGGAGAGCGGCAGGTATTGCAGGACCAGGACCAGGAGGGGCGAGGCGAGGGCCAGACCGAACAACGCGGCCCAGCCCATGCGAAACGCCGTGGTCCACCGGGTCCCCGCCGGCGCCTTGAGGGTCCGGTAGGCAGCGTAGGGAGCCGCCGCAGCGAAGACGAAGAACGTGGACTCGAGCATGCCGGCCAGGATGCTTCCTGCAATCGCCGCTCCCATCGCCGCCACCCAGCGGAGCTTTGACGAACGGGCCACGAGATCGATCGTCAGAAACAGCATCGGCAGGTAGGCATACAGGTGGACGACCGGGTCGCCGACGTTCATGGCGAAGAAGCCGGACATCGTGTAGACCCCGGCACCCCCGACCGCCGCGAGGGTGCAGATGCCGAGGTTGCGCAGGAAGAGGTAGGTCGCGGCGGCACCCAGCATGAAGGCGAACAGGATCGTCAGGTCCCAGGTCCGCGTCGTCGGGTGGAGGTCGACGGGAAGCAGCAGCGGGTCGAAGACTGCCGACTGGACGTTGCCCGCCAACGGCTCCCCGATCCCCTCGTAGGGGTTCCACAGGGGCCAGTGGCCTTCCGCATACTGCCGATGGGTGACCGTCGCCCAGGGGGTCATCTGCCAGGCGCCTGCGCCACGGTCGGGTCGGACAGGGTCGACGACGTGGAGCGGGGGCACGCCCGTCGGAGGGTCGTTGCCATTGACGCCGGCCACGAGGGCGGAGGTGTCGAAGGTCTTGCCCCCGAAGGCAACCGGGTAGTACGCGGCCAGCACCATGGCCATGGAGGCAACAATGCCCAGGAGCTCCCACTGCCAGCGGCGGCGCCGGTCTGCGTTCGGTGCCGGATCAGACATCAGTGGCTTCACCTACTCTCCCGCCGCGCCGGGGGCCCACCACTACCGCGACCGCGATGACCGACAGGGCCGCCAGCAGGGGAATGCCCCAGCCGAGGTCGCCTCCGGGGGACCGGTAGGTGAAGACCACCGTGGCAGCAGCATCGCCAAGCATGACGCCGCGGAACGCGACGTCCGTGGCCAGGATGGGGACTGGTCGCCCGTTCACCGTGGCCTGCCATCCCGGGTAGTAGGCATCGGTCAGCACGAGAAGGCCGGGTGCGCCAGCCGACACGTCCACCTGCACGCGCTGGGAGTCGTAGTACGCAATGCGCGTCGCACGGCCGGGCGCCTGGTTGCCCGGCGCCGTGGGGAGCGGCAACGAACTCCCGTGCGCCACCTCGACCACGGCCTGGCGGGCCGGATCGAACCGGTCCACCCGCGTGGTCCCGTCGGGCCAGGCGGAGCCCAGCGACTGGAGGTAGGAGACAGCCCCGGCCATGTCGCCGGCCTCGTGCACATCCTGGGCGACGAAGGCCCGCGGCAGACCGTGGCTGTTTTCGTAGACCTTCACGCCCCCGGAGCTGCCCAGGAACCGGTATTGCCCGGCGCCCGCGGCGCGGTCGAGCTCCCTGATGGACGACAGGACGTAGCGCACGCCGAGCAGATCGAACATCGGGTTGCCCTGGGCGGTGTCGTCGGGAAGCCCGTCACCGGTGAACCGGTCCACGAAGGGGAAGACGAAGCTCTTCAGGTACGTAACGTACCGGTTGACGAACAGGCCGTCGACGGTCCGGACGTCGGAGAGACCAAAGACGCCGGCGGTATCCGGGTACAGGACGGCGTCGAAGCCGAACACTCTCCCGGAGGGATCCTGCGCCAGGCCCGGCTGGAGCAACGCCAGCCAGGGCGGTGGCCGGAACGGGTCGGAGCGGGGGGCATAGATCGCCTGGGAGGGGAAGAGGACAAACAGCTCGGCCAGCAGCGTCGCGGCGGCCAGGCCTGCAGCGAGCCGGCGCACCCTGGGGGAATCGGGATCACGGACAGCCAGCAGACCGGCAAGGGTCACGAGCGCCGCTGCCACCCCCCCCACCAGCACCCAACCCCAGTCCAGAGCGACGTGGGGCACGGGCGGTCCACCGCCGCCTTCGGCAACCAGGACGGCCGACGCCACGACCACGACCACGACCCCGATGACGAACCTTCGCCTGCGGATGCCACCGCTTCCCAGGGCATCGATGCCGATAGCGGCCGCGACGGCCAGGGCGAAGCCCGCCACCGGAGGCGCGAAGGCGAAGGAGTCCGCCCGGCTGAAACCGGGGAGGCGACCGAGCAACCCGACGATCGGGACGCTGTGGTTTCTCGCCAGCACCACCAGGCCCAGGGTGAGAAAGAACCACCCGCCACAACGGCGAAGCATCGAGCGGGGGGCCGCTGCGGCGACAGCGACGAGGGTGGCCCAGGCCATGCCGATCCAACCCCGGTCGATGCCGACCCCGGCCCATCCCCCGCTCATCGTCTCCCCGCGGACGAACGGGGTGATCCAGGAGAGCAACGCTGCCAGAGGGCCCGTGCGGGTACCGTGCCCCGGGGTATGCAGGCTGTACGCCACACCGAGGTACCGCACGAACAGCACCAGCAGGGGGGCCGCCAGCGCCAGACCGAGGAGGGCGGCCGAGAACAGGCGAAGAGCTGCGGACCACCGCTGCCCCGAATCCCGTGCCAACACCCGGAAGGCAGCGTAGGCGGCCGCGGCGACCAGTACAAAGAAGGTCGATTCCGGCATGCCGGCAAGAATGCAGCCCGCGACCGCCGCACCGGTTGCCACCACCCAACGGAGCCTGCGGGTCCGGACGACGCCGTCGACGGTAAGGAAGAGGATGGGAAGGTAGACGTACACGTGGACGAAGGCGTCCGCGGTATCCATGGCGAAGTACCCGAACAGGCTGAAGGCGCTGGCGCCCGCCACCGCCCCGAGGACGCCGATGCCGAGGCGGCGGCAGAACAGGTACGTCGCGAGAGAGCCGAGGACGAACACGAACAGGTAGGTGAGATCCCAGGTCCGCGTCGTGGGGTGGAGGTGAATGGCGAGGAACAGTGGATCGAGGGCGGCGGATTGCATGTTGGCGGCGAGCGGCTGCCCGATCCCCTGGTAGGGATTCCACAGCGGCCACCGGCCCTGGGTGATCTGCCGGTGCGTCACCTCCGCCCACGGTGCCGTCTGCCAGGCGCCGGCGCCCTTGTCGGGACGGATGAGGTCCGGACCCCTGAAGGCCGAGACGCCTGTCGGCGGGAGATTGCCGTTCACACCGGGGACCTCCGCCGACGTGTCGAAGGTCCTGCCACCGAACGCCACGCCGGAGTAGGCGACGAGGACCACGGCGATCGAAGCGAGGATCCCGAGCACGTCCCACGTGCGGCGCTGCAACGCAGTTCTCAAGGCCTGTTCCATCTCCTGAATCCGCAGACCGCCCAGCCGGGTCTGCGCAGGGAGCAAGATAGCCGCCGGAACCGAAGCCAGGGGCTGAGGCCAGTTGATAGTCTCAATTCACTTGAATCGGTCCGTACCGGAAAAGGCTAAGTGCTCCCGATCGGAAGTACGGTGACGCAGAGAGCGCATCCTGCGCCCCGAGCGCAAGGCGCGAAGAGCGCCGCGTACCTGGAAGCTACGCAAGCGACGAGCAACGCCGCGATCGGGGATGCAGGTGCGTTCGAACGTCACCGTACTTACGGGAGGGGCACTGAGTCCTTTGACAAAGGCGGGGCGGTCTGGTGCAATCCTGCGCAGGCGCCGGTTCCCTGACCGGCTCGAGGGCTTCCGAGTGAACGAACCGTTCGACCTAGCCAGCC
>Ga0137376_10001627_pt1 | contig 12738 bp, 9 predicted proteins | sample SagtaG_23_FD_104814 | JGI IMG/M metagenome (GOLD analysis project Ga0137376, IMG submission 104814) | Vadose zone soil microbial communities from Sagehorn Ranch, Mendocino, California, USA - Sage2_L_20_16 metaG | ecosystem: Environmental > Terrestrial > Soil > Vadose zone | place: USA...
CGCCGGCTTTCGCCGGCCGCGACATGCGGCGCGCGCGGGTCACCGAGCGTTCCACTCTCGCGTCCGGTCCCGACCCGAGATGTATCTCGGGTCGGCCTCTTAGGCGCGCTGCACCAGCAGGGCGGGCCGCTCACCGTCCCGCCGCCGCACGACGGTGTCGTGCGCCCATGCCGCCTCGATGTGCGGATGGTCGATCGTGGAGTGGAGCCCGCGGCTCTCGCGCCGGCTCGCCGCGCACGTGATGATGAGCTCCGCGACCGTGGCGATGTTCCGGAGCTCGGCCAGGTCGCTCGTCAGCAGGAAGTCCCAGTAGTACTCCCGGATCTCGTTTAGAAGCAGCGTGATGCGCTCGCGTGCCCGCGCGAGGCGACGATCCGTGCGAACGATGCCCACGTAGTTCCACATGAAGCGGCGGATCTCGTCCCAGTTCTGCGCGACGACGACGGACTCGTCGCTGTCCGTGGCCCGTCCCGGGTCCCAGGGAGGGATCACGGGCGGCTGGTGCCGATCCGTCGCGAGCGCGTCGAGCGCGTGGGCGGCGGCGCGACGGCCGAAGACCAGCGCCTCGAGCAGCGAGTTGGACGCGAGCCGGTTCGCCCCGTGCAGACCCGTGCACGCCACCTCGCCGCACGCATAAAGCCGCTCGATCGCCGTCCGGCCGTGGACGTCCGTCACGATGCCGCCGCACGAGTAGTGCGCGGCCGGGACGACCGGGACCGGCTGACGGCCGAGGTCGAAGCCGAACTGCAGGCAGCGCTCGTACACGGTGGGAAAGCGACGGCGGACCCAATCGGCGTCCCGATGGCTGATGTCGAGGTAGACGCACTCGAACCCGTGCACCTTCATCTCGTTGTCGATCGCGCGGGCGACGACGTCCCGCGGCGCGAGCTCCGCGCGTTCGTCGTAGCGCGCCATGAACGGCTCGCCGTCGGGCCGCCGGAGGATCGCCCCCTCGCCGCGCAGCGCCTCGGTCAGGAGGAAGGACTTTGCGGCGGGATGGTAGAGACACGTCGGGTGGAACTGGAAGAACTCCATGTTGGCCACCGGCGCGCCCGCCCGGTACGCCATCGCGACGCCGTCGCCGGTCGCGACGTCGGGGTTCGACGTGTACAGATACACCTTGCCGGCGCCGCCGCTGCACAGGAACGTCGCGCGGGCGAGAAAACGGTGGACGCGACGCGTGTCGCGATCGAGCACGTAGGCGCCCCAGCACGCCGGATTCGCCCCGTCGCGATCAACGAGCACATCCACGGCGAGCGCGTTCTCGTGGACGGTGATCGAAGGTTCCCCGCGCACGGCCTCCGTGAGGGCGCGGATGATCTCGTGGCCGGTCGCGTCGAGCGCGTGGAGGATGCGGCGGCGCGAATGGCCGCCCTCCTGGCCGAGATCGTACTCGCGCTCCTCCGGGTCCCCGCGCACGTCGAAGTTCGCGCCGAGCGCGATCAGGCGCCGCACGCCGGCCGGTCCTTCGCGCACGACGGTCTCGACGACCTCGCGGCGGCAGAGGCCTGCGCCCGCCGCGAGCGTATCGTCGATGTGCGATTCGAAGCTGTCCTCCGGACTCCAGACCGACGCGATGCCACCCTGGGCGTACTGGCTCGAGCTCTCCGGGAGGCGGTCCTTGGTGACCAGGACGACCCGCGCATGGCGGGCACACTCGAGGGCGCAGGTGAGTCCGGCGATGCCGCTGCCGATGACGAGGAGGTCGCCTTCCACGGGCACGTGGCGAGCTTCGCGTGCCCTGCGGGCCCGGTCAAGCGACGCCGATGGTTTGCGTTCCCGAGCGGCGTTCCGTATCGTGGCCGCGATGCGGCCGGGGACGGGGGAGGCGGTCCTGGCGATGGTCCTGGGCTTCGTCCCGGCGGCCTCCGCCGACATTTACTCGTACCTCGACGGACGGGGCGTCCGGCACTTCACGAACGTGTCGGCGGTTCCGGGCTCGCGGCTGGTGATCCGCGAGCGACCGCTGCCGCCGGGAACGCCGATGCTGGTGCCGGGGCGGCCGCGATGGTTTCCCGCGCTGCTGTCGCGGCCGCTTCCCCGAGCCGACGCGACGGTCTACGACGGTCTCATCCGGGAGATCGCCGCGCGCCACGGGGTGGAATACGCGCTCGTGAAGGCCGTCATCAAGGCCGAGTCCGATTTCGACCGGACCGCGGTATCCCGTGCAGGCGCGCTCGGTCTCATGCAGCTGATGCCGCAGACGGCCGCGTCCCATCAGGTCCGCAACGTCTTCCTCCCGCGCGACAACATCGAGGGCGGCTGCCGGCACCTGCGCATGCTCCTCGACCGGTACGGCGGGAACCTGCCGCTCGTGGTCGCCGCGTACAACGCCGGTACCCAACGCGTCGAAGACGCCGGTGGCGTCCCGCCAATCGCAGAAACGCGCGAGTATCTGGCTCGCGTGTTGCGCTACCGGGCCGCCTACCTCTCCGCGGCGTTGGACGTGGTCGCGGCCGGCCGCTGAGGCGGGAGGCCGCACGCTCGCCGTTCGACCGCGGGCCGTCCCGAATCTGCTGAGCCTCTTCCGGGTGGGTCTCGTCCCGGTGATCGTCGTGACGCTCATGCGGTCCGGACGCGAGGCGCGCGTCGTCGCCGGCCTCGTCTTCTTTGTCGCCTGCGTGACGGACTTCCTCGACGGCTGGCTCGCGCGCCGGCGCGCCAGCACGACGGCGCTCGGTCAGTTCCTCGACCCGCTCGCCGATAAGCTGATCATCGCGGCTGTGCTGATCATGCTGGCGGCGCAGCCGCAGGAGCCGCGCGTCCCGGCGTGGATGGTGGTGCTCGTCGTCGTGCGCGAGCTCGCGGTCACCGGGCTGCGCGGCATCGCCTCGAGCGAGGGTGTTCGCCTGCCGGCCCAGGAGCTCGGAAAGTACAAGACGATCTTCCAGATGCTGGCGGTCGAGGCCCTGTTGCTGCACTATCGGTACCCGATTCCCGCCACGCAGCTCGCCGTCGACTTCCACGCGGGGGGCATGTTGTTTCTATGGGTCGCGCTCGTTCTCGGAATCTGGTCGGGTGTCGACTACCACGTCCGCATCCTTCGTCATGTCCGCTTCGATTGACGGCACCGCGAGCCGTCGTTCGCCCGAGGTGCGATCTTGGCGGCCCGCGGACACGATTGTGCGGACGGGCGCGCGGTCGAAGACGGTTGTTTGACTGCGGCGCCGGTCGACATGGCTTCGGCCCAGGCATGACGCCGGTGCACGAAGCCGCGGGCGGGAGTTGCGCGCGGAAGACCCGGCGGACCGCTTCTTGCACTCGTGAGAGTTCAAGAGCCGCCTGAAGTCTGCTAGAGAGTGCTGCAGGGCATACTCACGGTCGGACCGATGTCCGGGCGGAAGGAGGGGGTAGCGATGGAGGGACATACGGACGTGCCGTGTCCGAACTGCAACAACCCGGTGAACGACAGGCCACGCGCAGGTGACGTGACGGTCTGTCTCAACTGCGGCGCCTGGCTGGTGCCCGACGGCGACACGAAGCTGCGCGGCATGAGTCGGAGCGAGGCCGAACAGATTCCAGAGGACGTGCAGTCGACCCTCATCAGGGCGAGTCGCCTGATCCTCCAGCGTGGGTCCGCACCCGCGCCAACGGCGCCGCTCGAGGAAGATCCGGACTGACGGCGCTCGGCGAACGGCCGGTGTCGGCCCTCAAGCCGATGGGGAGATGACCCGATACTGAACGGTTGATGGGCAACCGGGCCGAGCCATTCGCACGGCTGTCGGTGGGCGTCCTCGGAGACGACCCCCGCCGCGCCCGTCGAGTGGGCCAGCTGATGACCCATGAGGTCGTGGTCCTGCAGGACACGCAGACAATGCAGGACGCGATGCTGCTGCTCGAGAAGCACCCGTTTCACCATCTGCCCGTCGCGCACGGTCAGCGCGCCGTGGGGGTGCTGTCCGCTCGTGCGCGACGTCATGAGCCCCCCCCGCGCTGTATCGCGCTGATCTGACATGAGAAAGCGCATCTCCGTCCTGGTCGCGATCGGCTTCGCGTTTCTCCTCGGTCTGGGGGTGCTGACGAGCCTCGCCATGATCGCGGGTCTCCGCGAGACCATGACCAGGGCCGAAGCGTCGCAGGCCTCCGCGCTCGAGGTGCGCGCGGCGGTACGCAGCCTGCGCGCCGATTACCTGGCCAGCGGCGACGCGGTGAGCCGGCTGATGATGGAGCCGGAGCTCGCCGATGCGCGGATCGCCAAGCGGCAGGCAGACGACAATGCCACGGAGCACCTGGCCTCGGCCGTCCGCGCGACGCGACGTAAGGATCTCGGGGCCGTCCTCGACCAGCTCGCCACGCACGATCACGACGTCACCAACCGGATCGAGGACGATCTCATCGGCCTCGTCGCCGCAGACGCCGTCACGGCCAAGCGCGTCTACTTCGAGCAATATCTGCCCGCACGCGCGCGGAACATGGAATTGGTGGACGAGGCTCTGCGCGTCGCGACAGCGGAAGTGGCCGATGCGGCTCAGCTCGCGTCGGCGAAGGCGCGGCAGACGATCGCCCTCGCGTGGCTGGCCTTCGGTCTCTTCGTCGTCGTCGGCACGACGAGCGGGATCCGGTTGAGCGGCTCGGTGCGGAAGGTGGCGCGCGACTTCGAGGAGGCGGCGGCCATCGTCGGCGAGCAGCGCGACCGCCTGCGGGCCGTGATGACCACGATGCACGACGCGCTGATCGTCGTCGATGCCCGCGGCTGCGTCACCATGGCCAACGACGCGGCGTGCACGCTCTTTGGATGCCGCGAAGCGGAGCTGATCGGCAGTCCCCTCGCTCGGTACGTGGATGGCGGGACCGGTTGGCCGTCCAAATCCGCGGAGGTGCGCAACGAGCGCATCACGTTCCTGGCGCGGAGCGGGACGCGTATCCCGATGTCGGTTTCGGTCGCGATGCTCGCGGGACCCGACGGCGAAGCAGTCGGCAGCGTGTGGCTCGCGCACGACATGCGCGATCAGCTCCGGCTGCTCGAGGAGATGGAGGCGGCGCGCGACACCGCGGTCGATGCGAACCGCATCAAGTCCGAATTCCTGGCCAACATGAGCCACGAGATCCGCACGCCGATGAACGCGATCATCGGCTTCACGGACCTGGTCCTGGAGAGCGCGATCGGCGCGGAGCAGCGCGAGTTCCTCGGCCACGTGCGGCAATCCTCCGAGGCGTTGCTCGCGATCATCAACGAGGTGCTCGATCTTTCCAAGATCGAGGCCGGGAAGCTGCGGCTCGATCACGCGCCGTTCAGCCTTCGCCAGACGATTCACGGGGTGCTCGGCGGAATGGCGATCCGCGCCGACGAGAAGAAGCTCGAGCTGGCCGTCGACGTCCGCGCCGACGTGCCCGACGCGGTGGTCGGCGACATGAGCCGGCTGCGCCAGGTGCTCGTCAACCTCGTGGGCAACGCCATCAAGTTCACGGAGCGGGGCGAGGTGGTCGTCCGCGTGACGACGGAATCGGACGTCGGCGGGGAGGGGACGACGCTGCGCTTCTCGGTGGCCGACACCGGAATCGGAATTCCGGTCGACAAGCATCGGCTCGTCTTTCAGGCGTTCACGCAGGCGGATGGCTCGATGACGCGGCGCTATGAGGGAACGGGGCTGGGGCTCGCCATCGCGTCACAGCTCGTGGAGATGATGGGCGGGCGAATCTGGCTCGACAGCACCGTCGGCGAGGGAAGCACGTTTCACTTCACGGCGCGCGTCGGCCTGCAGCGCGATGCCCTGTCGCTTCCATCGCCGTCCGCGACGCTCACGGGACTCCGCCTGCTCGTCGTCGACGACAGCGCGACGGTTCGGGGCATCGTCGTGGACATGCTGAACGCGTGCGGCGCGCATCCGGTGGCGGTCGACGGCGGCACGGCAGGGCTTGCAGCGCTCCGGGAGGCGCACCAGGCGGGGAACCCGTTCGGCCTGGCTCTGGTCGACGTCACGATGCCGGCGATGGACGGCTTCGAGCTCGCTCGCCACGTGCTCGACGAGCCGACCCTCCGGCAGACGAGGGTGATCCTGCTGACCGCTTCCAACCGGCCCGACGATGCCGCGCGCTGCCGCGCCATGGGTGTTGCTGGCTGTCTGAGGAAGCCCGTCTCCACGTCCGGCCTGCTCGACGCAATCCAGGTTGTCCTCGGCGACGTGAACGACGCCGCCGCGGCCGACGTGGCCGCGGGACCGCAGTCCACGTCGCGCCCGCTGCAGGTGCTGGTCGTGGAGGACAACCCGACGAACCGGCGCATGTTGACGGTCCTCCTCGAGAAGCGCGGATACGCGGCTTTGGCGGTCGAGGACGGACTCCAGGCGATCGCGGCGATCCAGGCAGGTTCATTCGACGTCGTGCTCATGGACGTGCAGATGCCGCGGATGGATGGCCTCACCGCGACCGCGGGTATCCGCGCCCGCGAGAAGCATACGCGGACGCGCCTGCCCATCATCGCGCTCACCGCCCATGCGATGAACGGCGATCGCGAACGATGCCTCGCCGCAGGCATGGACGCATACGTGTCGAAGCCCGTCGAAGCGGAAGAGCTCTTCAGGGTCATGCATGCCGTGGTGACCGGCGCTCGGAACGCAGCATCCGCCGAGCGGCCGTCAACCGCCGCGCCGGTTCACGTGGAAGCGGTCCTGCGCCAGGTCGGAGGAAACCGAGCGGCCCTGGCGGAAGTGATCGATTCGTTCCGCAAGGACAGCGCGCGCACGCTCGACGCGCTGAGATCCGCGCTCGCCAGGCGAGATGGGAACACGGTGGAGAGCGCCGCTCATCGACTGCGGGCAGCGCTCACGACGGTCGTAGCGCCCGACGCCGCGGCCGCGGCGCTCCGTCTCGAAGAGATCGGACGTGAGGGGGACTTTCGTTCCGCGGCCGAGGCCTGGACGCGCCTGACGAGCGAGCTCGAGCGTCTCGAACCCCAGCTGGCTGCGCTCGGCGAACGCGCCAAGCAGGAGGCGACGATATGACGGGGTCTCTCGACATGGTCGGCAATCCATGCGCCGAGGCCGCGCTTCGCCAGGCGCGGCACGCCGTGCTCGATGCGGCGCGCGCGAAGGCCGAGTTCGTGGCGAATGTGAGCCACGAGGTCCGCACGCCCCTGACCACGATCCTCGGCATGACGGACCTCGCGCTCGCGACGGACCTGACGGCCGAGCAGCGTGACTACCTGACCGCCGCCCGGGCGGCCACCGGCGAGCTTCTCACGCTGCTGGAGGATCTGCTCGACTTCTCCGCACTCGACGCCGGCCGACCGGCGGTGCAACGTGCACCATTCGACGTGCGCGCGAGCGTCGAGGGATCCGTCCGCGCACACGAACGGCGGGCCCGGGAGAGAGGCCTCGCGCTCACGTGTGAGGTCCTATCGTCGGTGCCCGAGCGGGCCACGGGGGACGCGAGACGCCTCTGCCAGGTGATCGAGAAGCTCGTCGACAACGCGATCAAGTTCACCGCGCAGGGTGGGGTGGCCGTCCGGTTGGACGCCGAGGCGGCGGCGCACGAGACGCTGCTGCACTGCAGCGTCGCGGACACCGGCATCGGCATCGCGCGCGAGAAGCAGGAGGCGATCTTCGAGCCGTTCGTGCAGGGCGACGGCTCGGCCAGTCGGCGGTACGGGGGCACGGGCCTCGGCCTCGCCATCGCCGCGGACGTCGTGCGGCTGATGGGCGGGAACATGTGGGTCGAGAGCGAAATCGGCCGGGGAAGCGTCTTTCACTTCACGGCACGTGTGGGAAGAGAGTGTCTCCGTCCGGCTCCGGAGTCGGCGCCCACGCCGCTTTTTGGTGGCGGTCACGCGCTGCGGGTGTTGCTCGCCGAGGACAATGCCGTGAACCGCAAGGTGGCTGTCCGCCTGCTCGAGAAGCGGGGCCATACGGTGGTTGCGGTCGAGGACGGCCGGCAGGCGCTGCAGGCGCTCGATCGCGAGCGGTTCGACGTCGTCCTGATGGACGTCCAGATGCCGGAGATGGACGGGTTCGAGGCGGCGGCCGCGATCCGCGCGCGCGAGCGCGCGGAGGGTGGCCACGTGCCGATCGTCGCCCTCACCGCCCATGCGATGAAGGGGGATCGCGAGCGCTGCCTCGATGCGGGCATGGACGCGTACCTCGCCAAGCCGGTGAGCTCCGAGGAGCTGTTCGCGACGCTCGAAGGGCTCGTCCCCGCGGCCGCGCGATGACCCGCCGCCGCGTGATCGGTACGGTCGCCGGCCTCTCGTGGCTCGTCGCCGTGGCGGCCGGCCTGACCGTGCTCTCGACGTACGAGAATGCCCCCGGGGTCCCGGGTACGCCTCCCGAGCGCTGGCCAGCCACCAGCGCGCTCCGCCACGTCCCCGGCGTTCCGACGCTGGTGATGATGATCCACCCACATTGTCCCTGCTCGCGCGCGAGCCTCGAGGAGCTCGACCGGCTGATGGCTCATCTCCCCGGCGTTCTCGTTGCCCACGTGGTCTTTGTGAAGCCACCCGGCGTGCCGGACGACTGGGACCAGACGGACCTCTGGCGGCGCGCGGCGGCGATCCCGGGCATCTCGCTCTCGTCCGACGACGGCGGTGCCGAGGGACTGCGGTTCGGTGCCGTGACCTCCGGTCAGACCGCCGTCTACGACGGTGATGGGCGGCTGCTTTTCCAGGGTGGCATCACTGCCTCTCGCGGACACGAGGGCGACAACGCGGGGCGCGCCGCGATCGTCGCGCTGCTCTCGAGCGGGGGGGCGGAGCCGACGAGCACGCCCGTCTTCGGCTGCTCGCTGCTCGGAAATCGGGAAGGCGCCTAGCCGTGTCGAACGAGCTCGACGAGCTGATCGCGCGACGGTCCGGGGAGCTCTTCCGCGCGCACCGCCAGCGGATCTACGAGCGGACGGATCGCCTGTTCGCGGGCCTCATGCTGTTCCAATGGCTGGCGGCCATTGCCGCGGCCTACTGGGTCTCGCCGTTGACCTGGGTGGGCGCCGCCAGCCGCACGCACATCCACGTGTGGGCGGCCATCTTTCTCGGTGGCGCGACGACGCTCGTTCCGGTCGGCCTCGCGATCGGGTGGCCGGGACGAGTCTTCACCCGGCATACCGTCGCGGCCGGGCAGATGATCATGTCGGCGTTGCTGATCCACCTGTCCGGCGGGCGCATCGAGACGCATTTCCACGTCTTCGGCTCCCTCGCCTTCCTCGCCTTCTATCGCGACTGGAAGGTGTTCGTGCCCGCCACCTTGCTCGTGGCCGCCGACCACTTCCTGCGTGGTGTCTACTGGCCGCAGTCGGTCTACGGCCTGCTCACCGCCTCACCGTGGCGGTGGCTCGAGCACGCCGCGTGGGTGGCGTTCGAGGACACGTTCCTCATCAATGCCTGCCTGCAGAGCGTTCGCGAGATGTGGGACGTCGCCTGCCAGACGGCCGAGCTGGAGGTGGCGCACCACAAGACCGAGGAGACCGTCCTCGAGCGCACCGCCGAGCTGAAGGCCAGCGAAGCGCGCTTTCGGTTGCTCAGCGCCGCGTCGCCAGTCGGCATGTTCCGAACCGACGCCGAAGGGCGCTTCATCTACGTCAACGCGCGCTGGGCAGAGATCGCCGGCGTCGAGGAAGCGGACGCGCTCGGCGACGGATGGCAACACGCGGTCCATCCGGACGACCGCGCCGCCGTCATCGCGCGGTGGGCGGCTGCGGTGCACGAGAAGCGGGAGGACGAGCAGGAGTTCCGCATGCGGACTCCGCGCGGCGACGTCCGGTGGGTGCACGCCCGCACCAAGCCGATCCTGTCCGCGGGCGGCCACGTGACCGGCCACGTCGGGACCACCGAGGACATCACCGCGCGCCGGCGTGCGGAGGCGCTGAAGGCAGGCCAGAAGCACGTGCTCGAGGTGCTCGCCACGGGGGCGAGTCTTCCCGACGTGCTCGCCGTGCTCGTTCGCACGATCGAGGAGCAGGCGCCCGGGATGCAGTGCTCGGTCCTCTGTCTCGAGGGCGAGCGGCTCCGGCGCGGCGCTGCGCCGAGCCTCCCCGAGGACTACAACCGGGCGGTCGACGGCATCACGATCGGACCTGCCGCCGGCTCCTGCGGGACAGCGGCCCACCGTCGCGAGCGGGTGATCGTGGAGGACATCCAGCGCGATCCGCTATGGACGGCGTTTCGCGATCTCGCCGGGCGACACGGCCTGCGTGCCTGCTGGTCCGAGCCGATCTTCTCGGCACGCGGCCAGGTCCTGGGGACGTTCGCGAGCTACTACCGCGAGGCACGGGGGCCGAGCGACGACGAGATCGCGCTGATCGAGGCGGCCGCGCAGCTCGGCGGCATCGCGATCGAGCGCAAGCGGGCCGAAGCCGAGGCGGCCGAGGCGCGCGACCAGGCGCTGGAGGCCGCTCGCTTGAAATCGCAGTTCCTCGCCAACATGAGCCACGAGATCCGCACCCCGATGAACGCCATCATCGGGATGACGGACATCGCCCTGGACACGAAGCTCGACAGCGAGCAGCGCGAGTGTCTGGAGACGGTGAAGCTCTCCGCCGGCTCGCTGCTTTCCCTCCTGAACGACATCCTCGATTTCTCGAAGGTCGAGGCCGGGCGGCTCGATCTCGAGCGCGTCGCCTTCAGCCTCCGGGATTCGCTCGGCGCCACCCTCCGAACGCACGCGCTGCAAGCCCATCAGAAGCGGCTCGAGCTCGCGTGCGATGTCGCGGGCAACGTGCCGGACGCGCTGCTCGGCGACCCCGGCCGCCTGCGGCAGGTGGTGGCGAACCTCGTCGGCAACGCCATCAAGTTCACCGACGAAGGCGAGGTGGTGGTGCGCGTCGGCGTGGAGCAGCTGGCGGCGGACGACGTCGCGCTGCACGTCACCGTGAGCGACACGGGGATCGGCATCGCGCGCGAGAAGCAGGAGATGATCTTCGGCGCGTTCGTCCAGGTCGACGGCTCCATGACCCGGCGCCACGGTGGCACCGGTCTCGGGCTCGCCATCGCCTCGCAACTCGTCGAGCTCATGGGTGGCCGCATCTGGGTCGAGAGCGAGCCTGGCCGCGGCAGCACCTTCCACGTCACGCTGCGCCTCGACCGCGCGCCCGAGGGCGGTGCTCGCGGCGAGCGGATCGACGCGGCGGCGCTGCGTGGCCGTCGGGTGCTCGTCGTCGACGACAGCGCGACGAGCCGGAGGATCCTCGTCGAGATGCTGACGGCGTGGGGCCTGCGGGCCGATGGCGTTGCGGCTGGGGCCGAGGCGCTCGCCGCCCTCGGCGGCGCGCACGACGGGCAAGCCGCGTACGACCTTGCCCTGGTCGACGTCGAGATGCCCGACATGGACGGCCCGGCGCTCGTTCGCAGGGTGCGCGCTGAGCCGTTGTTTGCCGCGATTCCCGTCGTCCTGCTCGGGGCGCCGGGCCAGCGCGCGACGGACGTCGAGGCGACCGGGTATCTCACGAAGCCCGTGGTCGCGTCCCACCTGCTCGAAACGATCCAGGCGATCTGCGAGAAGCGCCCGCAGGACATCCGACCGCGAGCGGTCGTGGCATGGACAGGAAGGCCCCTGCATGTGCTTCTCGCCGAGGACAATGCGGTGAATCGGAAGGTGGCCGTCCGGCTCCTGCAGAAGCGGGGTCACACCGTGGTGGCAGTCGAGGACGGAAGGCAGGCGCTCCGCGCGCTCGATCGCGAACGATTCGACGTCGTCTTGATGGACGTGCAGATGCCCGAGCTGGACGGCTTGGAGGCGACGGAGGCGCTCCGGGCGCGCGAACGGATTGAAGGCGGCCATGTGCCGGTCGTCGCCCTCACGGCGCATGCGATGAAGGGCGACCGCGAGCGCTGTCTCGACGTCGGCATGGACGCCTACGTGTCCAAGCCCGTCGACGCCGAAGAGCTGTTCACGACCATGGAGCGCGTCGTTACCGGGGAGCCCCAGGCGCAGGGGTCCGCACCGACCCCGCGCACCGACGGCGCCGTCCTCGACCGCGTTGCGCTCCTGGAGCGTGCCGACCACGACCCCGAGCTGCTGCTCGACCTGGTGGAGACCTTCCGCGTCGAGAGCGAGCGGCTCCTCGCGGACATTCGCGACGCGCTCGCCCGGCGCGACGTGGACGCCCTCACGCGCCCGGCGCACGCGTTGAAGGGCGCGCTCGCCACGCTCGCCGCGGGTGCGGCCGCCGAGGCGGCGCGCCGCCTCGAGGCCATCGCGCGGCTCGGCGACATGCAGCCGGCCGACGAAGCCTACGCGACGCTCGAACGCGAGCTCCGGCGGCTCGAGCCCGAGCTCACCGCCGTGGCGAAGGCGGAGCGCTCGGCCAATGCCGGCTGACGCGGGGTGAGGCTCGCCGCGCGCGGCTCGTCAGCGCGCCTGAAACAGCACCTCGGACGCGCCGTGGACGCGTGCAGGCCTTGCGGCTCCTGGGGCACGATGGTAAGTGACCGACTTCGCTCTGCTGCGGGTGTAGCTCAGTTGGCTAGAGCGTGTGCTTGCCAAGCACAAGGTCGGCGGTTCGACCCCGCTCACCCGCTCTCGACGCCCTCGTGACGGGCACCCGCTCGCAGCCACGTGTTCGAGTTCCCGGGCGAGCGCTCGCTCGTCCTGCTGTCGGCCGGGAACCTCGCCACCACGCACGCGATCCTCGCCCAGATGAGGCGCGACCTCGATAACCCGGAGGCCCCCGTCTCGCTGCGGAGCGCGCGCGGCATGTACGACGCCGCGGAGTACGTGGGCGGCGTGTCGACGCGCGCGCAGAAGGACACGTCCGTGCAGGGGCAGTATGGCGGCGTCGACCTGCGCGTCACCCTCATCCTGGGTGGTCAGATCA
>Ga0137376_10001631_pt1 | contig 12730 bp, 7 predicted proteins | sample SagtaG_23_FD_104814 | JGI IMG/M metagenome (GOLD analysis project Ga0137376, IMG submission 104814) | Vadose zone soil microbial communities from Sagehorn Ranch, Mendocino, California, USA - Sage2_L_20_16 metaG | ecosystem: Environmental > Terrestrial > Soil > Vadose zone | place: USA...
CGTCGTTCGGCTACCTGCTCGACGACGTCGAAACGGACATGGCCGACGCCGTCGGCGCCGTCGGAGAGTTTCTCGCCTACCTGGGCGAGCTGGTCGAGTCGCGGCGCACGCGCCCCGCCGAGGACCTGGTCAGCGACCTCGTCCACGTGCAGCAGGACGGCGACCGGCTCAGCACCCAGGAACTGCTGGTCAACCTCGTACTCCTGTTGGCGGCCGGTCACGTGACCACCGCGCACATGTTGTCTAACGGCACCCTCGCCCTGCTCCGCTACCGCGACCAGTGGCGCGCGCTGCGCGCCGAACCAGACCTCATCCCGGCGGCAGTCATGGAACTGCTCCGCTTCGACGCGCCCGTCCAGCTGAGCAACCGCTACGCCACCACGGATTTCGTGCTCGCCGGGCGGGAGATCAGACGTGGCGACGTGCTGGCCACGATGCTGGGCGCGGCGAACCGGGATCCCGACGTTTTCACCGACCCAGACCGGCTGGACCTGCGCCGGTCCACGGCCTCGCAGCTGGCCTTCGGGCACGGCATCCATGCCTGCATCGGTATGGCCCTGGCGAGGGCCGAAGGCGAGATCGCGTTCGGCCGGCTCGTGAGCCGATTCCCCCACCTCCACCTGGTCGACGGCGCTCCACCGGTCTACGAGCCGAGCATCACGTTCCGGGCCCTGCACACACTGCACGTGAGATGGGACTGACCGACCAGCGAGGCTCCGACCTGGCGAATCACCGGGATCCGGTGATGACCTCTCACCCTTCTCGCGGCCAGCCTGGGTCCGTTCTCAGGAGCAAGCCGTTCGGCGACGGCACGCACCTCACCGTCGCCTCCGGCGGGTACCCTCACCAACTCACCGGACGAAAGACAGGAGCTGTCCCGCGATGCAGGTGGCACTTACCGGCGCGACCGGGTTCATCGGATCTCACGTCCTGGCCGAACTGCTGAAGCACGGCCATGAGGTGATCGCACTGGTCCGCGATGACGCCCACGCCGACGGCGTCGCGGCCCGCGGCGCCACACCCACTGTGGTCGACCTCTACGACCGACCGACGGTCGCCGGCCTGCTCGGGAATGCGGACGCGGCCATCCACACAGCCAGTCCTGGCGACGCCACCAGCGCGGACCTGGACTCCGCGGTGGTCGATGCTGTGATCGATGCCTTCGCCGGCACCGGCAAGCCCTACCTCCACACCAGCGGCGTGTGGGTCTACGGGCCCAATTCCGCGATCACCGAGGAGTCTCCGTTCAAGCCGCCTGCGATGGTGGCATGGAAGGAGCCAATCGAACGGCGAGTGCTCGATGCCGAAGACATGCGCGGGGTCGTGGTCGTCTCCAGCGTTGCGTACGGTGACGGCGGGGGAGCGCTACCTGGGCTGCTTCTCGGCTCGCCGCGGGAGGACGCCGGCAACCTGATCATGCTCGGCACGGGCAAGCAGCGCTGGTCGACTGTGCACGTCGCGGACCTGGCGGACGCCTTCCGGCGCGTCCTGGAACGCGACTCGGCTCGTGGCTACTACCTCGTCGGCGACGGATCGAACTCGACGGTCGCCGAGTTGACGGAGGCGGCGGCTGTCGCCGTCGGAGCTCCAGGCGCGGCCCCCGGTTCCGACGACGAAGCTCGGGCACGCCTCGGCGACTATTTCGCCGAAGTCCTGCTTCTCGATCAAGGCACCGCTGCGACAAAGGCTCGAGCCGACCTCGATTGGCATCCGTCGCACCCATCGCTCGTCGACGAATTCCTCGGCGGGAGCTACCGCAGGTGATCCATGATTAGCCGAGAGCGCTAGGGCCTGTCCCGCGGGACCTCCACAGTGGATGGTCCGGTTGGCGGCCGGATTCCTCACGGTCCAGGGCTCGGCCGACCGTTCCAGCTGGTGACGGTCGATCACGTCATGCACCGGATCCACGGCCTGGCGGATGATCGGGACGAGGATGGGCGTCACCTCTGGGCGGCGACGCCCATCCCGCATCCCGCCTGGTACCGGCTGACTACTTCTGCCAGCCGACTGTCTCTGGCAGGGGCGTGCCGAAGATGGTTGCGCCGACGTTGGCCAGCCCCTTGGACACGGCGTAGATCGACGGGCCGCTGTAGAGCGGGATGAACCCGCAGAGCGCCAGCCCTTCCCGCTCGATCGCGTTGGCTTCGGCGATCTGCTTGGCGGGATCGGCGATGTTCGTCGCGGCCTTGATCTTCGCGTCCAGCTCGGGGGTTCCGACGCCGGTGAGGTTGTCGTTGCTCTGGCTGCCGTAGAAGCTGTTCAGGTACTGCGCGCCGAACGGATCGGCCGAGCGGTTGCCGACCAGGAACAGGTCGAACTTGCGACCGGTGACGACCGAGTCGAAGTCGTTCTCGGATGTCGGCCTGATGTCCAGCTTGACGCCGATCTGCTTGAGCTGGGCGGCGAACGCGTTGCCAGTGGCCTTGTCCAGCGGGTTGTCGCCGAAGAGGGTGTAGCCCAACTGGAGGCGCTTCCCGTCCTTGGCCCGGACGCCGTCGCTGCCGGTCTTCCAGCCGGCGGCGTCGAGCTCCTGTTTCGCGGCGGCGGGGTCGTACTTGATGACGTCGGAGACGTTGTCGTGGTAGCCCTGCTGGAAGGAGTAGAGGAACGCCGACCCCGGCAGCGGCTCGCTGTAGTCAAGCCCCTGGAACGCGATCTGCGCGATCTGCTTGCGGTCGACGCTCGCCAGGATCGCCTTGCGTACCGCCGTTTCGGTCAGCAACGGAGCCTTGGTGTTGAGGTCCAGGTAGTACTCGAAGGGGCTGCCGCCGCGGCGGATCTCGGTGCCCTTCACGTTCGAGATCTGCTTGAGGCCGTCCGCGCTCCCGGCTGAGGCGTAGTCGAGTTCGCCGTTGCGGAACGCATTGGTCGCCGCGTCGCTGTCGAGCCCGACCAGTATCCGCTTGTCGAGCTTGCCGCGCCGACCCCACCACTTCGTGTTGCGTACGAACGTCGCGTCGCCGGTCTTGGCGTTGTAGGAGGCCACCGTGTACGGGCCGGCGCCCCATTGCGGTTGCACCTTGCTCAGGTAGGCCGTGTTGAACGTGTTCGCGTCCGCGGCCGCCTTCGGGTGCAGGAAGGTCGTGAACAGCGCCGACCACCAGGCGTTGACGCCCTGGAACTCGATGACCGCCTGCTTGTCGTTGGTGCCGGCGTGCGCCGAGGTGATCTTCGAATAGGCGATGGAGTTGCTCGCAACGTATCTCTTGTCGGAGCCGTTGGCGGCCTTCCAGGTGGCCTCGATCGCGCGGTAGTCGATGGGTGTGCCGTCGTTGAACGTGGCCTTCGGGTTGATCGTGATCGTGACCCGCTGGTTGCCCCCGACGACCTCGACCTTGACGTCGGCGAAGTAGTCCGAGTTGTACTGCACCTCGCCGGTCGGCGAATAGGTGATCGCGTCGGCGTTGTACCAGAACCAGAACCGGTGCGCGGCGAGGTTCGCGTTGGCGTGGAACGGGTTGCCCTGGTCGAAGACAAAGCCGGGATAGCGCAGCGTCCCGCCGTCCTTGATGTTCTCATACGGCTGCGGGTTGTAGTCGACGTCAGCCGGCGCCTTGCTCGCGGTCTGCGGGGACTTCGAGTCCGGGCTGGGGTTCGTGCAGCCGGCGAGCGCGGCGGTCAGGACCGCGACGAACATGGTCAACCGACAACTGGCCCTCCCGAGGCGCGGTACGGCGGAGTGCCTGAACGAGGTTGGCATCGGTTTGCTCCTGGCTGGTCGGCGGGGGCGTTGGTCGGGGGCGGCGTCGGTCGGCGGGGTCGGGATCGGCTGGGCGGATCAGACGGCGTGACATGCGACCGTAGTCCCTGTCGCGGCGCCGCGCAGGCGCGGCGGTTCGCCGCGGCAGCGGAGCTGGATGTCGTCCGGGAGGGTGGGTCGCAGGTGGCAGCGGTCGGCGAAGACGCACCCGGCGGGCAGCTCGGTGGCGCTGGGCTGCTCCCCAATCAGCACGATCCGCTCCCGGGTCCGTTCGCGTACCGGATCGGGGATCGGCGCCGCGGACAGCAACGCCTGCGTGTACGGGTGTCGCGGCGCCGCGAACAGCGCGTCGGCCGGGCCGGACTCGATGATGTGGCCGAGGTACATCACCGCGATCCGGTCCGCGATGTGCCGCACGACCGCCAGGTCGTGGGCGACGACGAGGTAGGCGAGACCGAGTTCGGCCTTCAACCGGGCGACCAGGTTGAGCACGCTGGCCTGGACCGACACGTCCAGGGCCGAGACCGGCTCGTCGAGGACGACGAGCCGCGGACGGGTGGCCAGCGCGCGGGCGATGGCCAGCCGCTGCCGCTGGCCGCCGGAGAACGCCGCGGGGAAGCGGTCGAGCGAGTCGCGCGGGAGGCCGACCAGGTCGAGCAGCTCATGGACGCGTGCACGGGTCGCCTTGGCGTCGTGGCCTGCGGCGCGCAGCGGTTCGGCGAGCAGCTCGAAGGCCGGCAGCCGCGGGTCGAGCGAGGCCTGCGGGTCCTGCATGACGATCTGGACGGCGCGGCGCAGGGTCCGCGCGATGTCCGGTGCCGGGCGGGTGGCGACGTCGACACCGAGCACCTCCACCGAGCCGGACTCCGGTGGCCGCAGCCGCAGGATCTCCAGCAGCGCGGTCGTCTTGCCACTGCCGGACTCCCCGACCAGGCAGAACGTCTCGCCGGCGCGGATGTCGAAGCTCACGTCGGTGACCGCGTGCAGGGTCCCGACTCGGCGGCGGCGCAGGGCACCTTTCGTGATCGGGTACGTGCGTCGCAGGTCGCGGACCCGCAGCACCGTCTCGCCGCCGGCCGCGTCCTCGGACCCGGCGAACAGGGCGCGCGGGAAGACCTCCTCCGGGCGGCGGCCGGTCACCTCCGCGGTACGCACGCAGGCACTGGTATGGCCGGTGCCCACCTCGGCCAGCGCCGGCTCCGCCTCCCGGCAGGCCTCGACCGCCAGCGGGCAGCGCGGCGCGAACGGGCATCCGGCCGGCCGGTGCAGCGGCGACGGCGGCTCCCCCTCGATCGGAACGAGCGGCAGCCGGTGTCGGGCGTCGGGCCGCGGAACCGAGCCGAGCAGGCCCAGCGTGTACGGCATCGCCGCGGCGGCGAAGAGGTCGTCGACCCCGGCGTGCTCGACGATGCGCCCGGCGTACATCACCGCGACCTCGTCGGCGTGGCCGGCCACCACGCTCAGGTCGTGGGTGATCAGTACGACCCCGGCGCCGGTGCGCTCCTTGGCCACTTCCAGGACGTCGAGGATCTGCGCCTGCACGGTGACGTCGAGGGCGGTGGTCGGCTCGTCGGCCACGATGACATCGGGATCGTTGGCGATCGCCAGCGCGATGACCACCCGCTGGCGCATGCCGCCGGAGAACTGGTGCGGGAAGTCCCGGGCGCGCGAGCCCGGCCGCGGGATGCCGACCACGTCGAGCAGCTCGACGGCACGCTCCCATGCCTGGCTCTTGGACAGGCGGTTGTGCACCCGCACCGCGTCGGCGAGCTGGCGCCCGACGCTGTAGATCGGGGTGAGCGCTGACAGCGGATCCTGGAACACCATGCCGATCTGGTTGCCGCGTACGGCCGACATCGTGCGGTCGTCCAGCCCGACCAGTTGCCGCCCGCGCAGCAGCACCTCGCCGGTCACCCGCGCGGCCGGCGGCTGCAGCCCGATCAGGCTCAGTGCCGTCGCCGACTTGCCCGAGCCGGACTCGCCGACCAGCGCGAGTGTGCGGCCAGGACGGACCTCGAAGCCGATGCCGCGCACGGCCTCGACCGGCCCCCGCTCGGACGGGTAGCTCACCCGCAGGTCGCGCACCGACAGCACCGGGTGCGTCATCCGTGCCCGCCGGCGGTGGACGTGGGGTCGAGGGCGTCGCGCAGCCCGTCGCCGATGAGCATCACCGACACGGTGAGCAGGACAAGCAGCCCAGCCGGGTAGGCGAACAGCCAGGGCGCGCTGGAGATCGTGCTGGACCCGTCGGCGAGCAGCGAGCCGAGCGACACGTCCGGCGTCTTGACCCCAAACCCGAGAAAGCTCAGCGCGGTCTCGTTCAAGACCGTGCTGGTCACGCCGAGCGTCAGGGTGACGATCAGCAGCGAGCTCAGATGCGGGACGACGTGCCGCAGCACGATCCGCCACCGTGCCACGCCCATGAACTGGGCCATCAGGACGTAGTCGCGCTCCCGCAAGGAGGTGGAGACCGACCAGACGACGCGCGCGTTGAGCATCCAGCCGAAGACGGTCAGCACGACGATGAGCACCCGCCAGTCGCCGGCGACCTTGTTCGAGACCAGGGCGAGGATCAGGAACGACGGCACGACCAGCAGGAAGTGGATGGCCGCGAGGGATACCCGTTCGGTACGCCCGCCGACGTACGCCGCCCCGGCACCGACCAGCGCCGCGATCACCGTGGTCAGCGCGTACACGCTCAGGGCGATGAGCAGCGACCGTTGCAGGCCGTGGACGCACTCGGCCAGCACGTCGTTGCCGCCCTGGTTGGTGCCGAACGGGTGGGCCGGGGTCGGCGGCTGGGTCAGCGCGAGGAAGTCGGAATCCGACCATCCCCACCGGGTGAACAGGCCGCCGAGCGCGGCGAACACCACGAGCGCCACGAAGATCACCAGGCCGAGCAGCGCGCCGCGGTTGCGCGCGAAGCGCCGCAGGTAGAGCCGGGCGCGGCCGAGGCGTAGCGGTGGTGGTGCGGTCGTACCGGCCGGAATGGGCAGCAGCGCCGATGCCATGTCAGTCCACCCGTATGCGTGGGTCGAGCAGGACGGTGGCGATGTCGGCGAGGATAGCGCCGACCGCGGTGGTCACCGCGCCGAACGCGGCCACCGCGACGGCGCCGTGCACGTCGTTCTCGTGGATGGTCTTGGTGAAGTAGCGGCCCATGCCCTCCCACCCGAACACCGTCTCGGTGATGATCGCCCCCGTGAAGATCGACGGGATAGTGAATGCCACCCAGGTCGCCGTCGGGATCAGCGAGGAGCGCAGCGCGTGCCGGCGGATCGCCTGGGCACGGGTCAGCCCGGTGGCCCGCGCGGTCCGCACGTAGTCGGCGTTGATCGTGTCGAGCAGCAGCGCGCGCTGCGTGAAGTGCCAGCCGGCGTAGCCGAGCAGGGTGAGGTTGACAGTCGGCAGGATGAGGTGGTCGAGCCGATCGAGGACCCGGTGGAACCCGCCGTCGACACCAGGCGTGCTCGCTCCGGCGACGTGCAGCACGGTGCCGCCGGCCCGCTGGTTGAGCCACACCGCGAGCAGCACCAGCCCGAGGGCACCGACCGCGGTCGGCACGTTGTACAGCACGACCGACAGGGTCTGGCTGAGGCGGTCGACGAGGCCGTACTGCCGGCTGGCGGTGTAGACGCCGAGCGCGACGCCGAGCAGCACCGACAACACGACGCCGGCGAGGATCAGCTGGCCCGAGGTGATGACCCGGTAGGCGACCTCCGAGTTGACCGGCACCCCCGTCGGCGAGCGGCCCCAGTCGAAGTGCAGCACCACGTCCGTCAGCCAGTGCCACCACCGGTGCACCACGGACTGCTGCGGATCGAGGCCGTAGGGTCGCAGCGCCCGGCTGATCTCGTCCGCGGTGCGGACCGGCCGCAACTGCCGATAGTTCGAGCGGGGGTCGAGATACCAGCTGGCGAGGAAGAACGTCGCGTTGGTCGCGACGATGATCATCGCCAGCCAGCCCGCTGTCCTGCGCAGCACGTACCGGACCATGGGCGCTTCCTAGTGGAGTGGGCTCCTGACCGGGCCTGGCGCTGAGTTACGCCGGTTGGGTGGTGCGGGTGGCGGAGGACTTCGAGTCCCCCACCCTGCCACCACCCCGGCACACCGTCATGCTCAAACCCACAATCACCACCGCGAGCCTAGCGGGCTGGGCCGGCGGGGCTCCCGCTCGGCGGTGATCATCTGGGTGGGGGTGGCGAAGACGACTTCGGCTTCGCTACAACGTCGGTACATCCTTGGTGCGTTCGTTGACCTGGGCAACGTGCTCGTCGACTCCATACTCGGGATGCCGGACTTCAGCGTCATCTACGTCAAGGAGTAGCCGGCGCGGCGCCCGCGGGCCGTCCAGGGGGGTGTCCGGCGGGACCCCCCCTAAGCTAAGCTGCGGACACGGGGGCAAACTGCTGCAACTGGGAACGACCCGTGATCCCGAGCTTGCGGTAGATGTGCGTGAAGTGGAATTCCACCGCTCGCCTGCTCACGCCGAAGATTCGAGCGATCGCGTCGTTCGTCTGGCCGGCCACCGCCATCGCGATCAGCCGACGCTCGTGCGCAGTCAGCGCGGCGGGACCGAAGGCCGGGCGTCGGCTGTGGTCGGTCGTCGACGGCCTGCTCGCCGCGCCGGGCTGCTCCGCCGGCCCGGCGACCGCCTCGGCCGCCCGCTCCAACTGGCTCGCGAGCAGCGTGGCGCCGCTCGCGCGGAGCAGCTCGAGGGCCTGGCCCACCGGATCGTCGGACACGGTGTCGCCTGGCCGGACGAGAAGGCTGACGGCCTGCCGGATGGGCTGCCGCCGCTGGACGATCACACCGTGCACGAGCAGCGCCTCAGCGAGCGTGGCGGGCGTCGCGGCCACCCGCGCGAACGCGACCTGTTGCCCGGTCAGCATGGCAGCCGCGGCGGGCTGGCCCAGCGCGGCATGCGCGAGGGCGGCGATCGGCCGCCAGGAGAGCGCCACCGAACCCCCGGCATCCCCGTTGGCCCCGCGCCGGCCGAGCGTCAGCAGGTCGGCGAGGGCGCCGGCGGCATCACCAGCGGCCAGCCGCAGCCGGCCCCTGGACCGGAGGGCGTGGTCGTATACCCAAAGCTCCGGCATCTCGCCGTCGAGCCCGGCGCCTGTCAGGACGGCCATGCCCTGCTCGCACCTGCCCAGCTCGGCGTGGCAGTCAGCCAGCACGGCGGTGGCCAGCACGGTGGGCAGCCGACGCGCACCACCGTGCGTGCATACCGGCGTCTCCAGCGCAGCGGTCGCGGTCGCCGCGGCCTGCTCGTGCTCGCCGAGGCCGAACTGCGCGGCGGCCAGCAGCGCTCGAGCCCAGGCGGCCAGCAGGCGCAAGCCTCGACTGTCGGCCGCCTCGACCTGCCGCCGTACGTGCTCGGCGACCAGGCCGTACTCCCCGGCGTGCAGGAGAGCGGCGGCTCCGCTACCGACGCCGGCGATCTTCTCGTCCTCGCTCAGGTCGCCGCGGGTGGCGATGCCTTCCAGCGCCCCGGTCGCCAGCGAGCGCACCTGCTGCAGGTCGCCGGCATCGCCGCTCAGCCGGAACGCGCGCAGAGCGTCGGCGAGTGGCTCCAGCCGGGGTGACGGCCGGCGGTGCCGGACGCGGTCGACCAGCCGGTCGAGGCGGGCACTGAGGTCGGGGCTGTCCGCGCGCGACCAGCTGACCGCAGTCATCCACTGCAGGTCCAGCTGGTCGGCCCGCTCCGGGTCCACCGCCGCCAGCCGCCGGCTCTGCTCCGACAGCACGGCGGCCGCCTCGGACGGCGTCGCCGAGTCCAGAAGGGCCGACGCGAGCCGGCCAGCCGCCGCGGCGACCAGGCAGGGGTCGTCCAGCCTCGGCAACGCGACGCCCAGATGCTCCGCGGCCGCGACCGGAGCCTCATACACCTCCAGCGCGCCCAACTCGGCCAGGTAGCGGGCGCGAGCCGCCGGCTGATGCGGCTCGGCGAGCAGTCGCCGCAGCGCGACCAGCGCCCGGTCCGTCGCGCCCTGGCGCATCGCACCCTTCGCGCTGGACCACAGGGTCGCCACCGCCCAGTCCTCTCCGACCGGCCTTGCGGTCCGCACCAGGTGGGCGGTCACGATCGCCCCGGGTGCGCATCGCTGGTGCCAGGCGCGGGCCGCCCGCACGTCGTACTCGGCGCGTTCCGCTTCGGGCAGCGCGGCCAGCAGCGCCCGCCCCACCAGCTCGTGCCGGAACGCGACCTGGTCGCCGACGGTCAGCACGTCCAGCCGGCTCAACGTGGCGGCAGCGGCTGCAGCCTCCGCCAGCGGCAGCCCTGCCACCGACGCGGCGGTCTCGAGGTCGCTCCGGCCGAGCGTCCCGACGGCGACGGCCAGCCGAGCCACGTCCGGGCCGGACCGGGCCAGTCGCATGAGGACAGTCTCGCCGAGCAGCGGTGAGCCGACCGGCGGCCAGTCGGCCGTCACCGACGTGATGGGGGAATCCGGCGGCCCTGCCAGGATGTCGCGCAGCAGCAGCGGGTTGCCGCCGGTCTCAGCCACCAGCCGAGCGGCCAGGCCGTCCGCCGGATGGACCCCGGTCTGCCCGACGACCAGCCGAGCCACCGCCGCCGCGTCCAAACCAGACAGTGGCAGGCGCTCGACGCCGGCGCCGAGCATGGCCATCAGCCGGGACGTCGATTCCGGCACGTCCGGCGCCAGGGCAGCGACGACGGCGAGCGGCAACCGCTTCATCCGCCTGGACAGGTACATCAGCCAGCGCAGCGAGTCGGGATCGGCCCACTGGATGTCGTCGATGACAAGCACCAGCGGGACGTGCCGAGCCGCGTTCGCGGTCAGCCAGTACAGCGTGCGCGAGGCGGCGTGCCCCTCGAGGCTCTCGCCGCCCGGCGAAATCCCCTGTCCATCGACGTTCAGGATGCGAGGGGCGGTATACGCCGGGCCACGCAGCCATGCCCGGCGCTCTTCCTCGGATCCGCCGTCCAACGCCAGCTCGAACAATTGTCCGGCCACACCGAGGGGAAGGTCGCTTTCGCCGGCGTGCGCCCAGGCGCGCAGCACCCGGGCACCAGCCCCGGCGGCGGTCTCCGCCGCGGCGGACAGCAGGGCGGACTTGCCGATGCCCGGCGGCCCTTCCAAGACGAGGAAGCGCGGCGAGCCGGACAGTGCACCGAATACACACTCTCCCAGCGCGGCCAGCTCCGTCGCTCGCCCGACGATCTGCTCCGTCTCGGCGCTTCTCGGCCTTGTCGTCCGAATCGGATCGGGCCACGACCGACAACGGCAGCCGTAGCTCACAACCGGCTGCGGACCACTTGCCCCGCCGGCTTTCTCGAGGGGCGCCGCGTTCGCATGTGGACGGTACGACACGGAGGGCCACCCCCCGCCTCGACATCCACCTGCCCTACTCCTCCAGTGCCGCCTCCGTTCACACTCCCGCAATAGTCGACTTCACACTTCCCAATAGTCGATTTGAACGGGCCGGAGCCGGCTCAGTGCCGGTGCTCTAGACCCAGAGCGGCCGGCCCTCCGGCGGCTCCTGGAGCACAGCCGTCGTCCGGTGGATCGCGACCCCGTCGACCTCAGGCATGCGGTAGTCCGCCGCCCGGATGTGCCGCAGCAGACCTCGGTCCGGCCTCAGGTTGTAACGCTCCAGGTAGTACGTCGTAGCGTCGGTCCAGATCCACACGCCGTCGGTGCGGACGTTCATCGGCACCACCCCGCGCCGCCACCGGTCGACGACGTCGTCCATCGCCGAGGTGGTGACGAGCAGCGACTGCCCGGCATTGAGGTAGCCGACGACCCGCCGGCACTCCTCCGGGTCGTCGATCAGCGCCCGGTCCTTGCCGGTCGACGGTCCTGCCTGTGGGTCGAACCCGTCGAAGATCGAGGCGATCTGAATGTCCGGCTCTGGCGTGCTCGCCCACAGCAACACCCCGTACGCCAGCGCGAGGCGCTGGTAGGCCGGTAGCTCGGCATTCACCGGATAGGTCTCGACCTGCGGATCGGTCTCCCCGACGCCCGCCAGCCGCCGCTGCAGCAGCGCAGTCAGTCCGACCAGGGCGACGTCCGGGTCGGCCTCGACCAGGTACACCCGCCGCGGCGGTGGCCAGGGCGATCCGTTCAACGGGTAGCGCCAGGCCCGCCACAGCCCGTGCAACCCCGGCTCCTCACCCACCCCCGCGAGCGCGGCGACGTCCACTTCGTCCAACGGCGCCGCAACCGGGCGGCGCTCGGCGTCCACACTCGATCGGCGGGCGCGGAAGCCGAATAGCGGGGCCGGATCGTACTGTGCGGTCTCGACCTCAGACAGTATCGACGGATCGGCCCCGTAGTCGCCGAGGAGCTCACCAAGCAATACGACGTCGTCCCCGAGCAGCGGGACGCTTTGTGCGACGGCCGCGAACGCCACGGCCCTGGCCACCAACTCGACTTGATCCTCAGCCAACCAAGCCCGCGACTGTGCCAGCAGGCCGTCGGGAACCTTCCCGGCAAGCCTCAGCAACAAGTTGTGCAACTCAATCGTCTCCCCGCCGAGGCGTTGCCCGGCCTACGCACGCATGTCCGGTTCCTGGGCTATGCAACCTACTTGCCTAGCTACTCGCGTGCGCCGGCTACGGTTCACCCGGCCAGCCCTGGACTTACCGTCGGCGGCCGAGAGTTGGCGCGGACGGCTGGCCGCGACGCCAGCCGCTACGGACTCCGAACGACATTCGGCAGCTCGAGCCGGCCATCCGACCTGCTACGGAGCTCCGTATCGACAGGTTCTGGGCGCCGCCGTCATCGTTGGACGCCGTCGCCGCCAGCCGCAGTCGCGCACCGCCAGGTCGACGTTCCGCGCCAGAGAGGGGCCAACGATGGTCGAAACTCTGTTCTCCGAGGTGGACGCCGCGCCATCCCCGGACCGGAAGCAGCGCCGCATGTGGCCGGGACGGCGAGCGCGTACCTCCGGACCGGCCGACCCGCTCCTGCCGGCATTGCGCGGTCCGGCCGACCTGCGGGCGCTGGACGGCGGCCAGCTTCGTGCGCTGGCCGGCGAGATCCGGGAATTCCTGGTCGCGGC
>Ga0137376_10001632_pt1 | contig 12730 bp, 8 predicted proteins | sample SagtaG_23_FD_104814 | JGI IMG/M metagenome (GOLD analysis project Ga0137376, IMG submission 104814) | Vadose zone soil microbial communities from Sagehorn Ranch, Mendocino, California, USA - Sage2_L_20_16 metaG | ecosystem: Environmental > Terrestrial > Soil > Vadose zone | place: USA...
GAGGCGGGGACGCGCTATCGCGCGCTCGCGGGCCTCGGCCTCGCGAAGGAGCAGCTCCAGGACGACCGTGGCGCGCTCGCGGCCTACGAGCAGGTCGCGGCGAAGAGTCCCGACGCGACGCTGCGCAACTGGGCGCGTGACCGCGCCGCCGCGCTCCGCGGCCGGGTGCCGAAGACGGGAGGCGGCTCCTGAGGCGCCGGGCGCTCGTCCTGCTCCTCCTCGCGGCGTCGGCCCTCGTCCCGGCGGGTGTCGTGGCGCAGACGCTCCTGCCGCTCACGCCGCCCTTGCCCGAGCTCGCGCCGCTCGTGCCGTTCGCCGAGGCGCCGGGCGAGAAGCCGGCGCTCGCGCCCGCGACCCTGCCGCTGCCGGCGCCGCCCGCGGACCTGCCGCCGTTCCCCCTCGCGGCGCTCGCGCCCCCGACCGGGGGAAAGCCGACGGCCCCCGTGGCGCAGCCGGGCGGGCTCGCGTGCGTCGGCGCGTTCTTCGGCGTGGCCTCGCAGGCGCTCGAATGCGGGCGCGCGCGCTTCGCGAAGGCCGAGTACGAGGACGCGGCGAAGGCGCTCGAGCAGGCGGCGCGGAGTGGGAGCGACCGCGACGTCGTCGTCGAGGCGCGCTACTGGCTCGCCGAGACCTACTGGGTTCTCGGCCGCATCGAGCAGGCCGACCGGCTCTTCCTCCAGGTCACGCAGACCGCGCCCAAGGGGCGCGACCTCGCGCTCTGGAGCACCTACGGCGGGGCGTGGACGGCGCTCCGCCTCGGCAACGCCCAGCGCGCGCGCGACACGTTCACGCAGGTCCTGGCCGGCCCTATGCCGCCCTCGCTCGAGGCGTGGGCGCGCCACGGCCTCGGGATCGCGAGCTACGCGCTCGGCCGTCACGAGGACGCGGTCGAGGCGTGGACGACGCTCGGCGCGAAGGGCGTGCCGGGCCCGCTCGCGCGCGACGTGTCGTTCTGGTTCGGCGAGGCGCTCGGGCGCGTCGGCCAGTACGACCGCTCCGTGAGCACGCTGACGGCCTTCGTCCAGGGCGGGCCGCACCCGCTGCTCGATCAGGGCCAGCTGCGGCTCGGCTGGTGGAGCCTCCAGGCCGGTCGCTACCGGGACAGCGTCACCGCGTTCCGCGCGTTCCTGACGCCGATGTCGCCCGCCGCGGCGCCCAAGACCGGTACCGAGCGCGACTGGGCCCAGGCCGGCATCGTCCTGGCGCTCCTGCCCTCCGACCCGGCCGCGGCGCGCCAGGCCGCGCGCGATCTCGAGGGCCGGCGCTCGCCGCTCCTGCAGCCCCTCCTCCTCCGCTTCGCGCGCAGCCTCATCGACGGCGGCAAGGGGGCCGAGGCGCTCGTCATCCTTCCCGAGGTGCTCGCCACCAACCTCACGCCCGCCCTGCGCGCGTACGCGCTCATGCTGAGCGGCGAGGCGAGCCGCGGGCAGGGCAACCTCGACGACGCGCGCACGCAGTACGAGCTGGCCCAGCGGGCCGAGCCCGGGTCCGCGACGGGCTGGTTCGCGGCGTTCCGTCTCGCCCAGGCGAACGTCGAGCTGCGGGAGTTCACCCAGGCGGCGAAGGATCTCGCGGCCGTCGTCGCGTCCGCCACGACGCCCGACGCGCGCGCGGTCGCGCTCCTGCTCCAGGGCGAGGCCGCGTACCGCGGGGGCGACCATGCCACGGCGAGCGCCGCCTTCGGGCGCCTGCTCGTGGAGCTGCCGCGGCACCCCCAGGCGCCGGCCGCGCGCCTCGGCGTCGCGTGGAGCGCGCTCCGCCAGGACCGCGACGACGACGCACGCCGCGCGTTCCTCGAGTTCGCGCGCCTCCACCCGGAGCATCCGTACGCGCCCGAGGCGCTCCTGCTGGCCTCGGAGCTCGCGCTCGGAAAACCCGCGGAATGGTCGGCCGCGCGGGCGCTCCTCGACCGGATCATCGCGGATTATCCGAAGCAGCCGCGCACCGACTTCGCGCGGCTCAATCGCGCCATCCTCTCCCTGCGCACGGCCGACGCCACGGCTCTCCAGGGGGAGCTCGCCGACTGGATCAAGCGCGCGCCGTTCCCGCCCCTGCTCGGCCGCGCCCACGTGGCGATGGGGGTCGCGTTGCTGACAGCCGGCAAGCCCGCCGAGGCTGCCAAATCGTTCACGCTCGCCCGGTCCGAGACGGGCGCCCTCGCGACGCTGGGGCTCGGCGTCGCCCAGCTCGCCCAGGGGCAGTGGGAGCCCGCCAAGGGGCTCCTCACCGACGCCCGCGACAACGGCACGCCCGCGGTCGCCGCCGCCGCCGCGTACGGTCTCACCGTGGTCGCCTACCAGCAGGGTGCCCATGCGGACTGGAAGAAGCCGGCGCTCGCCCAGCTCGCCGCCGCGCCGGCCGGCCGGGCGGCGCCCCGCTTCCTCTACGTCCTCGCCGGCGTCGCCGGTGAGGCGAAGGACTGGACGGCGGCGCTCGACTACGCCAAGCGCCTCGTCGCCCAGTTCCCCGCCGACGAGGCCGCCGACGACGTACTCGAGCGCGTCGGCGCGGGCGCGGCCGCAGCGGGTGCCTGGCCGATCGCCTACGAGGCGTACGCCGAGCTCCAGCAGCGCTTTCCGCAGAGTCCGTTCGCCGCCGCCGGACGCCTGACGCTCGCCGAGGCGCTGGTGGAGACCGGGCGTGCCGCCGCCGCGCGCCCGGACCTCGAGAAGCTCGTCGCCGGGGAGCCGGCCGACGCGAAGACGACGCGCGCCTGGCTCGTGCTGGCCCGGGTGCGCGAGGCCACGGGCGACCGCGCGGGCGCGCTCGAGGCCTACGCACACGCGGCGAGCGACGGCCGCCGCGGCTGGAGCCCGGCCGCCCTGCTCGGCAACGCCCGCGCCCTGCTCCAGGAGAAGAAGTGGACCGAGGCGCGCGCGCTCCTCGGCGAGCTCCTGAAGGTCCCGGAGGAGGCAACCGTCGCCGAGGCCGCCTACGGGCTCGGCGAGGCCTGGCAGGGCGACGGCGACCAGCTCGCCGCCGCGGAGTACTTCATGACGGCAGCCTACGTGGCGCCGGAGTCGTCCGCCGGGCGCAAGGCGCTCCTCGGCGCCGCGACGAGCTTCCTGGCGCTGAAGCAACCGGACTCCGCGGCCATCGTCTACCGGAAGCTCCTCGACCAGCCGAACGTGCCGGCCGATCTCGCCGCCGCCGCGCGCCGGGGGTTGAAGGACCTGGGCCGGTGAAGGGTTACGGCGGCCGGGTCCTCTTCGTCGACCTCGGAACCGGCACCGCGCGCCAAGAGGCGCTCGACGAGCGCAGCGCGCGCGCCTACCTCGGCGGCAACGGCCTGGCGGCGCGCCTGCTCTACGATCACGTGCCGGCTCGCACCGATCCGTTCGCCCCCACGAACGCGGTCGTGTTCGCCGTCGGGCCCATCACCGACACGACGGTGCCAGGCAACAGCCGCGCCTGCGTCGCGACCAAGTCGCCGTTGACCGATCTCTTCTTCGACTCGACCTTCGGCGGGCGCTTCCCGGCGACGCTCAAGCGGACGGGCTTCGACGCCATTTTCATCACGGGCCGGGCCGCGAGGCCGTCGTACCTCTTGGTGACCGAGACGGGCGCCGAGGTGAAGCCCGCGACGGAGCTCTGGGGCGGGACGACGCGCGACACCGTCCACGCCCTCGTCGCCAGCGAGGGCGCCGACGCCGACGCGATCGCCATCGGACCCGCGGGCGAGCAGCGCGTGCGCTTTGCCGCGATGGCGCACTACTGGAGGAACCGCGAGGGCGTCTCGGGGCGCGGCGGCATCGGCGCCGTGCTGGGCTCGAAGCATCTGAAGGCGGTCGTGGTGCGCGGCGCGCGAAAGACCGAGGTCGCCGACACCGCGGCGCTGAAGGCTCTCCTCGACGAGACGCGCGAGCCCCTGAAAACGGGCACGCAGGCGCTCTCGACCTACGGCACGTCCTTCCTCGTCGGCCCGATCAACGCGCTCGGCGGGCTCGGGAGCTTCAACCTCAAGACGGAGACCTTCGCCGAGGCGGGCGCCGTGGGCGGCGAGGCGATGAAGGCCCACTACCATGACCGCGACACGACGTGCCTCAAGTGCCCCGTCGCGTGCGGCAAGCAGTACGCGATCGGCGAGGGCGAGTTCGCCGGGACGAAGGCGAAGATGCCCGAGTACGAGACCATCTTCGCGCTCGGCCCGATGCTCGGCATCGCGAACCCGGAGGCGCTCATCCTCGCCAACGACCTCTGCGACCTCCTCGGCATGGACACGATCTCGCTCGGCGTCACGCTGGCCTTCGTCTGCGAGGCGCTCGAGCGCGGCTGGCTCACGACCGCCGACCTCGGCGTGGACTTCGGCTGGGGGAACTGGCGCGGCATGCTCCGGCTCGTCGAGCTGACGGCGCGCCGCGAGGGCTTCGGCGCGCGCCTCGCGGAGGGCGCCTGGCGGCTCGCCGAGCGCGTCCACCCCGAGGGGACGAAGCTCGTCTATGCGGTGAAGCGCCTCGAGCTGCCGGCCCACTCGGCGCGCGCCCTCAAGGGCCTCTCGATCGGCTACGCCACGGCGACGCGCGGCGGGAGCCACCACGACACGCGCCCGACGCCTCAGTACGCGCAGGGGTTCGACCGGCGTGGGACGAAGGGGAAGCCCGCCTTCGCCGTGCGCAGCCAGCACTTCACCGCCGTCGGCGACTCGCTCGTCATGTGCCGCTTCACCGCCGAGCGCGGCTTCGGGCTCTTCCTCGAGGAGCCCTACGCGCGCATGGTGCGGGCCGTCACCGGCTGGGACATGACGCTCGAGGCGCTCGAGCGCGTCGGCGAGCGCATCATCAACCTCGAGCGCCTCTTCAACGTGCGCGAGGGCGTGCGGCGCGCGGAGGACACGCTGCCGTGGAGGGTGATGCACGAGCCCATCCCCGAGGGCCCGTCGGCCGGCGCCTACTGTCCGCCCGACGAGCTGCGCGCGATGCTCGACGAGTACTACGCGCTGCGCGGGTGGGACGGCGAGGGGATCCCGACGGCCGTGCGCGTCGACGCGCTCGACCTGCGCTAGGGTGGGGCCCGTGGGCGCGTCGGCCGTGCGATGACGCCCAGGGTGCGGCGCATCTGGGGTGGCACCCTGCTCGTCATCGTGGCTTTCAGCTCCGCGGTCGCGTCTGGCTTCGCCACGTACTGCATCGTCGCCTCGACCGGCATCGGGGGGCTCGCCCCGCGCATCGGCCCCACCGGCTGCGAGGCCTATCTGACCGGGGTCTCCGCCCTCCTGACGCCGACGATCGCCGCGATCGCCGCCTACATCGCCTACCAGCAGCACCAGACGGCGCGGACCAAGCTGCGCCACGACCTCTACGAGCGCCGCGCGGGGATCCTCCGGGGGGTCCTCGTCGCCCTCAGCCCCGTGTTTCGCGACGGCCGCGTCGCGGGCGAGGTGATCCCCGAGCTCATCCGAGCGACCAGCGAGAAGGAGGTCCTCCTCAACGCGGAGCTCTGCAAGTATCTCGACGACCTCTACCGCAAGGCCGTCTATATGTACGCGCTTCAGCTCCAGTACGCGGATCTTCCTGCCGGGCCAACCCGCACGCGTCTGGTCGACGAGCACACCGAGCTCCTCGTCTGGCTCACGGAGCAGCCGACCGCGCTGCGCCAGGGCTTCCTCACCTACCTCCGGGCCGGCGACGCGGAGTGAGGGCCGAGCGCGTCCCTGTTGGGCTCAACGAGGCCAATACATGAGATCGTACCGACTGATCGCGCTCCTCGCTCCTGTGGTGTTGACCGCGTGCACGCTCGCTGGAACCGCCGCAGAGAAACCGCTCACGGACGTCAAGGAACTCGCAGGGACATGGCAGGGCTGGGCGACCACGCAAGTGGGGGGCAACGCTCGGGTCCTGATGATCATCAAGGAGGACGGAAGCTACGAATCCTCCACCACGGTACCGGGCGGGACGTTGACGGTCGGGAAATACTATCTGGAAAGCGGCAAGTTACGATACCGATCGTCGCGCACCCAAGGAACGGCGACAGTCTCCGAGGAGAGGGGCAAGACGATTCTCACGGTCACTCCCGAAGGCAGCTTCAGCTTTGATACCGGATCGGCCGTGTTTGAACGGGTGAAGTAGGCCAGGAGGGCTGCCGTGTTCGATCGCCACCATATCGTCAGCCTGGCCGATCTCCAGGAGCTCGCGCACAGTTCGCGGGCACGTATGAGGGCACGTCGGGGGGTGCTACGATAGGCGAGCGTTCCGCGATTCGCTGATCGTCCGAGCACGGGCGGCTAGCTCAGCTGGGAGAGCGCAGCCCTTACAAGGCTGAGGTCGCAGGTTCGAGCCCTGCGCCGCCCACCACGTAACTTCTCTCGCTTTCTGCGCGTTCTCGCGATTTTCGGGGTTTCCACTCGTCACCTCAGAAAACCGCAGAATCACCCCGAATCCCCCGACGTCTCCCCTGCCACGCCACGTGTCAAACTTGTGAACCTGGCGATCGTGTCCATTCAGTGCTCCGCGCTTATGACGGCCTCATCTCAACCCCCATGACGAGGCGGAGGTCTTCTCTTGAGCCATGCTAGCTGTTGACCGTCCTCGGCCCGCGCATCGGTACCTCGCGCTGGATGGTTGTGTTCCCTCTCTTTCCCTCATTTCATGTGCTCAGCCAGGAAGCGCCGCACCTGATCCTCGGCGTCCTTCGCCGCATCGCGCTTGTACTGGAGCGTATGGCCGCAGCAGTTTCTGGCAGCGACGTCATCAAAGTCGTGGTGGGCATCTTGATAGACCTGCACGCGCAGTGGCGGGGCGTCGGGGTTCACGAGTTTCAGTCTCGCCTGCATGTCCTCGCACTTCTTGGCCGGGGTCCAGTCGTCACTACCACCGATCAGCACGAGTACCGGAACGCGAAACGGTTCGGTGAGTGCGTCGCGGCACCAGGGGTAGAACGCGATGGCGGCGCGGAACTGGTCCGGTGAGCTACGGTAGTGCCAAGACGCGAGCGCGTCCAAGGTCGTCCAGCCGCCGTGGGACCATCCCATGAGGACTACGCGGTCACCGTCTACGAACGGCAGGCCCTTGAGGTGCCGTAGCGCCCCGTAAGCGTCAGCCGCTCGATCCGTCGTCATCGCGGCCATCGTCTGGCTGCTCGCGCAAATGCTACGGATCCCACGAGGCCGAAAGCTATCTACGAGGAGCGCGACATAGCCCATGTCCCGGATGGCTCCAGCCCACTGCACGAAGTGTGTCCGGATTCCGCCGCAGCCGTGGAGCAGCACCACGGCGGGAAACGGCCCCGCCCCGTCCGGCTTGAACAGCGTGCCATCGACGGTCGTGGTCTGGTCGGCGCTGTGGAAGCTGACGCGGGTCGCGCAGCCCGACAGGGTGATGATGGCGCTTATGAACAGGAGCAAGCTCAGCCGGGATTTTCGATATGGACCCACTTTCGAGTCCTCCTAGCTTGCCAAGGGCTCCGCCTGGTGCGGAATGAATGACTCGGGTCAGAAGAGTAGGCTAAGCGACAGCATGCGCCGTGATGATCTCCCACATTGAGTCGCAGATTCCGTTGGGCCGCGTCGGAACCCGACGACGTCGGTAAAGCCGCCGTCTTCCTGGCGTCGGATGATAGCAGCTACGTCACCGGCATCGAACGGTTCGTCGACGGGGCATGGCATAAATCTAGCGTCAGACGGCTATCCGATAGACGCGAGCGGCAGTATCGTGGAACATCGCGGCGCGCTCGGCTGCGGAGTAGCCCTTCGACAGCCGTTTGAAGGTGTTGTACATCACGTTGTAGGAGTAGGACACCTTGTCGACGGGGAAGTTGCTTTCGAACATGCACCGGTTTGGGCCGAACTGCTCGATGCAATAGGTCATGAAGGGGGCCATCGCCGCCGCCAGCTTATCCGAGCCGATGGGCGTGCTCCGCGTGTGCCAGTCAAACCCGGTGCGGGGCATGCCGATGCCACCGAGCTTGACGTAGACGTTGGAGCACGCGGCCACCGCAGCAATCCCGCGCCGCCAGGTGGCCAGCACCTCGTGGTCCCGGTTGGCATACGGGCCGACCCGCAGCAGGCCGCCAATATGGTTCAAGATGATGGTCAGGTCCGGAATGGCCTTCGCGAAGGCCGCCAGCTCGGGCAGCTGCGGAAAGTACAGCCATGCCTCGAAGGACAATCCCAGCCGCGCCAGCACCCGCGCGCCGCCACGGAACTGCTCGCTGGCGAGTTGCCCCTCGATCTGGTGCGCGGCCGTGTTCTCCACCTCGGGATGAGGATCCCACGTCACGGAATGGCGGATACCTCGAAACCTGTTAGGGCTGGCCGCGCGCAACGCCTCCAGCACGGGTGAAACCCTTTCGCCCAGGTTCAGGTTAGCGTGGCCGACGATGGCGGCGGCAGCGCGGCCGGGGCCGTACAGACCGCTGGCGCTGGCCGCGGCCAGCCCCTGGACGAATTCGACTTCCCCAACGGGACGCATCTCCTCCGGGCCGTCAGCGCGGTACATCGCCCGGGCCTCGATGAACACCGTGGAACGCACGTTGTGCCCGCCGTGGATATCAGCAGCGAGCTCATGGAGCAAATACCTCTGATACGGTATGCGCGTGGTGCGAAAGTCCCAGAAGTGGTGATGGGGGTCGCAGATGGGCATCTCCGGTTCCAGAGTCGGTTCCTGGGTCAACGCGAGCCAGTCATTGCCTCCGAATGGCACAATCACACCTCGGTGACAGGATAAGCGCTCACGCCCCGAGCTGCTCAATGAGAAATACGTTCCCTGAGCCGCTCGTAGGTCGCCGGCGGTTCCTTCGCGACGACGATGATCGTGCGTTTGGCGTGCTCTCCGGCACTTGGTTGCCGGTAGCGATCCCGCCAGCGAGGCGACGAGGGTTTTAGGTCTTGACAGCGCGTGAACCAGGAGGTACACCGAGGCACTTTCGTTGAGTTCAATTCCGCCCCCCGGAGGTGGCCCGTGATCAGCCGACGCGACTTCCTCAAGACCAGCGGCTCCGGGGTCGCCGGCGCCTCACTGCTCACGATGCTCGACGCTCGACAGGCTCCTGCGCTGCTCAAGGGGACGATCCTGAGGATCATCCAGTGGAGCCACTTCGTCCCCGCATACGATGTCTGGTTTGACGGGTTCGCCAAAGACTGGGGGACGAAGAACGGGGTCAGCGTGCGTGTCGATCGCATCCCGCATCTCGAGCTGCCGGCGCGGATGGCCGCCGAGTTCGCTGCCGGGACGGGTCACGACCTGATTTACTTCACCAGCACGATCCTGACCGGGCTCTATTACAAACACCTGGTCGACGTCACGGACATCGTCGAGCGCACCGGGAAGAAATGGAGCGGCTGGCTCCCCGCCGCGACGCCTGCGTGCGTCGTCGACGGGCGGTGGCACGCCTTTCCGGACTTCTACATCGTGGCCCCGATGCTCTGGCGAAAAGACCTCTTCGACCAGGCCGGCCTCCAGCCGCCGGACACCTGGGACTTGGCGCGGGTGGCGGCGCGAACCCTGAAAGCCAAGGGGCATCCGAGCGGCCTCGCCTTCTCCCACTGCAACGACGCCAACCTCTTCCTCCGGTCCTTTCTCTTCAGTCACGGAGCACAGGAGTCTGACGGCAAGAACATCCTCATCGACTCTAAGGAGATGCGCGACGGGCTCCGGGGGCTCAAGGCATTGTTCGACGAGGGGATGACCCCTGAAGTCTTCTCTTGGGATGATGCATCCGATAACCGCTATCTGGCCTCGGGGGTCGCGTGCTGGGTCCACGACGCGATCTCGGCGTATCGCACCACAGAGGACACGAATCCTCCGGTCTTCCGTGCGACCCAGGTTGCCCTGGAGCCGCAAGGGCTGCCGGGCAAGCGCGTCTCGGTCGCGCCGCCGAACATCTACGCCATCTGGAAGTTCGCGAAGAATGTGCCGGCGGCAAAGGAGTTCGTTACGCACCTCGCGGACAACTGGAAGGAGTCGATGATCGCGAGCCGCGGCTACAATATGCCCTTCCTCCGCGACGGCTATACGAAGCCGATGCCGGTGATTGGCAGCGATCCCAAGCTCCAGATCCTCCAGGACTTCCCGAACATCGTCGCGTTCGCCGGATACCCGGGCCCCTTCACGACACCGATTCAGGAAGTCATCGCGACCTTCGTCTTCCCAGACATGTGCACGCGCGTCGCGCGTGGCCAGAGCCCCGAGGAGGCCATCAAGTGGGCGACGGGTGAATACCGCCGCATCTTCGCTAAGCATCAGCAGGTCTGAGTGCCCGGGCGCGATTCGCTGCCGACGCGGGGAATGGCCGCAACGGCCGCAGGCAGGGGCGTCACGCTCGTCTACCATGTGCATTTCACTTGCGCTCCGGATTACATGGCCCGCCGCCTGCCGTTCCGGCCCCGCCATCTGACGCAGCTTGCGACGCTGCGTGCGGAGGGCCGGGTGGTGGCGGGCGGGCCCGAGCCCGACGGCACCGCCGCCAACATCTTCTACCGTGTCGCCGACCGCGACGAGCTGGCACGCCTGCTCGAAGAGAACGAGTTCAACCGCGCCGGCCTCTTCACGTGCCAGGAGCCGCGGGCGTTCGCCGAGTTCCTCGAGCCGCTCATGCTTCCGTCGCTCGATGCAGGGCTGAGGGTGAGCATCGTGGAAGGAGCGGTACGTGAGCGGGCCGCGGCACGAACGGGACTCGTCGAACTCCGACGGCAAGCGCACGCGGCCTTTGGGGGATTCTTCGAGAATGGCGCCGCGCTTGTGGTCGTCCGGTCACCGGAGCCCGACGAGGCCGTCAGGTTGGTAGCCGCTGCCGGGGGTTGGGACCCGACCCGATTGAGGGGACGTTCCTGGAGCCAAACGCTCTAGCAGGCAGGTCACCTTGGCTGCAACGGCCCACGCCGCGTGCGCGTGGGCGCCCCGCGAGGCTCAGGGACGACCGAGGTGATCGGGATACTCGGAGAGTGCCCTTGAGACGCCACGGGCGCCGAGGGTGGCTCGACGCCCGTGAGGGGCGGGTGGCGCACGCAGGTCGCAGTTAGGACTGGTCCGGCGGTGCTGGATTATGCGGCAAAGCGGACGTAGTGATGATGCAGGCGAATGCACGAAAAGGTGACCGCCAATCGCACCGGGAAACTAGGCGATCACCAGAGCGGCGGCCACGTCGTGGGCGGCACGATCGGCAGCACGACGTGCGACGGGTGCTGCGGGTCGTGCATCAGCGTGAGCACGCCGCCCGCGGAGTTCTCGATCTGCGGGACGGGCGGCAGATACGAGGGAAAGTTGCTCGGGCCGACCGACACGCGGAGCTGATGCCCCGCCTTGATCACCGCGTTGGTCGAATAGACTTCGATCTGGAGCAGCATCGGCTCGTCGGGCGTCACCACCTGCACCGAATCCCGCGAGAACGGATGCCACGGCTGGATGTTCTCGCCGGCGATGATGCGGCTCAGCGTCGGATCCACCGCGCGGAACGACGCCGCGAGCAGGCCAAAGCTCAGCTCTTCCGACGAGCCGTCCGGGTGCACGTCGGTGACGCGCACGGAGAGAATGGCTTCGTTGCGCGTCGTCTTGATCCACATGTTGGCCGCGATGGGCCCCGCCATCTTCACGTCGGCCTCGAAGACCGGCGTCGTGTAGACGAGCTCCGTTTGCTCGTTGAAGGTGTTGTCGGTCGCGCACTCCGGCGGCACGACGCCGAGGAGGAGGATGAAGCGCTCCGAGGTCCCGGAGCAGTAGCCGAAGAGGTAGATCTGCGCGAACTGATCTTCCGTCTCGAGCGTGTTCGGCGCCACCGTCGACAGACGATGACCGCCGCGCAAGTAGAGCCTCCGCGGCCTGATGTCGGGTCGCGGCCATGCGCTCATGGTCTCCATCTGGCCGTCACCCTTCAGCTTCACCGTGACCGGCGGAATCAGATCGGGCCGCGAGTTGAGCCCTTTCAGGTAGTAGTCGAACCAGCGCAGCGCGATCTGCTGCAGGCCCGGGACGTCGCCGTCGGGCAGGAGCGAACCGCCCGACGTCTCGGTGTGGTTGCCGTCGACCATCAGGAGCTTCACGGGCACCTTCAGCGCGCGCAACTTCTCGAAGTTGAGCGTCTCGCCGCGCACGAACAGGTCGCGCCAGCCGCCGACGAGGAACGTCGGCACCTTGATGTGGTCGAGCTTCCAGTAGGGCGAGGCGACGCGGTTCTCGTCGTAGGTCTGCTGCCCCCAGAGCTTGATGACCGTCGGGAGCGTCGACGTCGTCAGCGCACCGGCGTGCTGGATGTCGTTGAGCACGTACTGGATCGGATCGGTGGTGGCCCAGCCCGGCGGGATCACCTCCGCGGCCGTGACGAGCGCGAGCCACGTCGGGATGAACGCGAAGTTCGCGTCGCCACCCGTGCGCCCGAAGTCGCGGTAGTCGTCGGTCGACGAGGCGATCGGGAAGGTCGCCTTCAGCGCCGGCGGCTGCAGCGCGGCGGTGAGCATCTGGTTGATCGCGCGGTACGACGAGCCGTACATGCCGACGTTGCCGTCGCTCCACGCTTGCGCGGCGGCCCACTGCACGACCTCGTAGCCGTCCAGCTGCTCGATCTCGCAGCGGTTGCACCACGTCCCGCCGGAGCTCCCTTGACCACGCACGTCGACGGCCACGTGGACGTAACCGCGCGCGATCAGGTAGCCCGGCGCTTCGCCCGCGATCGCCTTGCTGTACGGCGTCATCGTGATGAGCACGGGATACTGCCCGGGGGCGTCGGGGCGCGAGACGTCCGCGTAGAGCACGACGCCGTCGCGCATCATGATCGGCACTTCCTTGTCGACGACGGTCGCGTA
>Ga0137376_10001633_pt1 | contig 12727 bp, 13 predicted proteins | sample SagtaG_23_FD_104814 | JGI IMG/M metagenome (GOLD analysis project Ga0137376, IMG submission 104814) | Vadose zone soil microbial communities from Sagehorn Ranch, Mendocino, California, USA - Sage2_L_20_16 metaG | ecosystem: Environmental > Terrestrial > Soil > Vadose zone | place: USA...
CTTCCCACCTCCTATCGCGCGCTTGCTGCGTCGCCTGTGGTCGCAGCCGACCCCAGAGTGCGGGTATTGCTCGACTCCCTGGCGGACATTGAGCGCGATCGAAATGCCTTTGGTGCAGTTGGAGGCGTCGATCCCGTATATCTGTCGCTGACGTCGAGAGCGAACGCGATCGGCCGCCAAATACAGGGGATCGCCGACGCGAAGCGCGGTGAGGTGCGAGGAAAGCTAGCGCTGATACGCCCGACGCCAGCACCGGTGGTGAAGCCAGTAATAACGGTTGATACGACGAAACTCGTCGCCCAGCGCGCAACTGCGCAGCAGAACTATGCAACTGCGGTAGCGCAACTGGATCAGATAAACCAGAAGAACGCGCGCATTGATCGTGAGTCAGCACACGCGCGCGAGCTTGCCAACGTGGGCGCTCCACCGTGGGCGATGCTCGCTGCCGCGGTAGTGCTCGCACTGGCCGTTGGATTTGCGGCATCGTTCGGAACCGAGCTGAAACGCCCGCACATCGCCGACCCGCGTGAGGCGGAGCAAATAAGCGGCGCGCGCGTGCTAACTGTGATCAAGCCGCCGGAAGTCGTCGTGGAAAGAAGCCGCCGGCAAGCGGATGTGGAGGCACCCCCTCTCATTGATGTCGTATCTGAGAGTTACAGAACGCTTTATCTGCACATCGCGTCGGTGGAAGCAAGCGTCCCGATCGTCACGATCACGGGTGATGATCCCGGCATTGTCGCTACCGTAGCGGCGAACCTGGCTGCATCTGCGGCCTACGAGGCCCGGAGCACTCTGCTCGTCGATGTCGATCCGACAACGTGCAGCGTCGCCAGCGTCCTGCGAATCCGACCTGACCCCGGCCTTTCGGGAATCATCACGGGCAATGCAACCTGGCCGGAAGCGATTATTCCGACGACCATTGGTCGCGACCGACCACTGGACGTGCTTCCGAGCGGCACTCGTCGCTCGGGACTTCCGGAGCCAAATGTCGTTGAGGAGGTGCGCAAAGAGCTAGCTCGGATGCAGCGACGCTATGACTTCATAATCATCGCGGCTCCAACCAGCTACGTTCAGCGGAGCGCCAGCAGCATCATTCCGGCTCCGGACGTCATACTTTGTGCGAGAATCGCCCACACCACTGTGGGGGGACTCAAGAGCGCTGTGGACAGTCTTCGTGGGGCCGACATGCGTATCCACGGACTCGTGCTATGGGATGCGGAAATGCCACAGCTGGAGACGCGCGAGGAGATGCTCGGCGCAACTCGACAATCAGGAGCGTTTCAGCCAGAGCTTGCGACGGCGCGGTAGCCGGTATGGCGGAGACAATTCCTGATCTTAGAAGCGTCCCGAAAGCTCGCGCGTACGCCGAGTTGAAGGGACACAGCGACGCCGTTCTCGAGGGCATCGACGACGATGTCACAGCGATGGCTACAATGGCAGCTCTGGTGCATCACGCATTCGGCCATCTGTGGACCGGTTTCTATCGTGTCGTTGTTCCCGGGCAGCTGCTCCGAGTCGGACCGTATCAGGGTAGTCTGGGCTGCCTCGACATTGTGTTCGGCCAGGGGGTGTGCGGAACAGCCGCCGCGGAAATGAAAACCGTAATCGTCGCCGATGTCGAAAAGTATCCCGGGCATATTACGTGTGATGCGCGATCCCGGTCAGAGATCGTTGTCCCCGTTATCGATCAGCGGGGTGATTTAATCGCGGTTCTCGACGTAGATTCTGACCGGCTGGATGCGTTCAAAGCAGAAGACCAGCAAGGGCTCGAACGACTCGTGTCCTGGTTTGCGACGAAGCGATGACAGTCACCGGTTACTCCGACGTAATCAATCACGCACTCGCGTTCGCGGCCAAGCATCATGACCGCCAGGTGCGAAAGGGAACGAAGCTTCCCTACCTCACGCATCCCGCGAACGTGGCGGTGATTCTCACTCGATACGGCTGCGACAGCGATACGGTCGTGGCGGGGATCCTTCACGACGTGATCGAGGATTGCGTTCGGGAAGGCTATTCCCGGGAAATGCTGGAGCAACGAATTGGCGATAAATTCGGCGCGAAAGTTCTGGATACCGTATTGGCCGTAACCTACCGGCGCCACGACGACGACGGAGTGGAGCTTTCCGGCGACGACCGCAAGACAGACTATCTGGAACGGCTGTCAGGCGCGAGCGAAGATGCGCGCTGGGTTTGTGCCGCCGACAAGATTCATAATGCGTCGTCGATCCTTTCGGATCTGAGGAGAACCGTAGATGCCGAGACGATCTGGAGTCGCTTCGGGGGGGGAAGAGTCGGAACAGGTCGCTGGTACCGCCAGGTCTACGAAAGGCTTCGCGAGGTTGGATTCAATGCTCCGATCATGGCGGAGCTCGACGCAGTTTCGGGCGATCTCCAGGAGCTCGCTGGCTGAAGCAGGCGCTAGCTGAGCGTTACAGCTGTGGTAGTGGCTGTGCCGTAGGTTTTCTCGACGTATTGCTCGAGTATCCTCAGGAACTCTGGAACGATCGTTTCGCCTTTGAGGGTGACCATCAACTTGCCGTCGACGTACACGGGCGCCTTCGGGGCTTCGAAAGTTCCGGGAAGCGAAATGCCGATATTCGCGTGCTTTGACTCTCCCGGCCCGTTAACGACGCACCCCATCACTGCGACCTTCATTTCTATCACGCCCGGATAACGATCGCGCCACATTGGCATCTGCTCCCGGAGATAGGTCTGGATGTCTTCAGCCATCTGCTGGAAGAAAGTCGATGTGGTGCGGCCGCATCCGGGGCACGCGGTGACCTGCGGGTTGAAGCTCTGAAGCTCGAGCGACTGAAGAATCTGCTGCGCGACGTTTACCTCTTCGGTCCGATCTCCGCCGGGTCGTGGAGTCAGCGACACGCGAATCGTGTCTCCAATTCCTTCCGACAGCAGGATCGACAACGCTGCAGTGCTGGCGACGATGCCCTTTGATCCGAGGCCAGCCTCGGTGAGCCCGAGATGCAGCGGGTAATCGCATCTGGCTGCAAGCTGGCGATATACGTCCAGGAGATCCTGAACGCCCGATACCTTGGCGGAAATGATGATGCGGTCGTGACTGAGCCCCATCTCTTCAGCGATGAACGCTGAGCGTAGCGCGCTCTGGATCATCGCTTCGATGTAGACTTCCTTCGCGGCTCGCGGCTCGGCGCTGCGCGCGTTGTCGTCCATCAGCGTCGTGAGAAGATCCTGGTCAAGCGAGCCCCAGTTCACGCCGATCCTGACCGGCTTGTTGTTATCGAGCGCTATCTGGATGATCGTTCGAAAATTCTCGTCACGCCGCTTTCCACCCACATTGCCCGGATTGATTCGGTATTTGCCGAGGATTTTTGCCGCCGCAGGGTACTTCGCGAGCAGCAAGTGACCGTTGTAGTGAAAGTCTCCTATCAGTGGAACAGAGACGCCCATATCAACCAGTCTGCTTGCAATCTCCGGCAGGGCGCGTGCAGCGTCGTCATTGTTTACCGTCACTCGGACCAGCCGGCTTCCGGCCCTCGCCAGTTCCGCCACCTGGAGTGCCGTACCCAAAGCGTCGGCCGTGTCGGTGTTGGTCATGGACTGCACGACGACGGGGTGGGACGACCCGACGGGTACGCCACCCACAATGGCAGTCACGGTCTTTCTGCGCGCGATAGTGGTCAACGGTTCTTGCGTGTGTTGAATCTGAAAGCTAATTCCCTGGCCTGAGCGGTGCATGAGAACGACGGCACCGTTTCTTTCCCGGAACCTATTGGAGCTTAGATGGCTGATACCCCCGAGGTAGCTGATACTGCTCCTGCATCGTCTCCGCCAAAGAGAACGTACCGGAAGCCAGTACTGATTCTGCTCTTGATGATCATCATGGTACCCCTCGTGATTTTTTCGCTCTGGTCATGGGTGACCCTGGGCTACGTGTATTCCACGGGTGAGCGCGCCGGATATGTGCAGAAGCTTTCAAAGAAGGGTTGGCTATGCAAGACGTGGGAGGGCGAGCTCGCAATGGTCAATCTCCCCGGATCAGTGACCCCTCAGATCTTCAACTTTACCGTGCGCAGTGACTCGATCGCTGCAATTCTGGAGCAGGATCTGGGAAAGCGTGTTTCGCTAACCTATGAACAGCATCGAGGGGTCCCGTCGTCGTGCTTTGGAGAGACGGAGTACTTCGTCTCAAACGTCCGTATTGTGGGCCCCTGAATCTTTCTATTGTCTGCTCAGCCGGTCCTTGCTATTTTTCCGCCAAGTCGAGCCAGGAGTACGGGTGAAAGCCCTTGCTGCGGGCTCAAGTCCAATGCGGGGTTAGTGAGACCCGCGTATCAGATTGTCGAGGGTCGGGCGTAATTCCGCTCCCCAAGACACAATTTTCCAGGAGTAGGGAATGCGTACGACCGGCAAAGTGAAGTGGTTCAACGACGCGAAGGGCTTTGGATTCATCACACCTGACAACGGGCAGAAGGATTGCTTCGTTCACTACAGCGCGATCTCAGGCTCGGGCTTCAAGTCCCTTGCAGAAGGTGACGCGGTAGAGTTCGACATCGTCGAGGGTCAGAAAGGTCCAGCTGCCGAGAACGTGACGAAGGCTTCTTAAGCCACGTCCGCTTCACTGGCACAATCTGGCGGGGCGTCTCAATCGAGGCGCCCCGTTTTGTTCTTATGGGGGCGACCCCTCTTCGGAACGGGCGCGATCTCGACGGCGTTTTCAAGACGTTCGAGCAGGTCGCCCCGAAATGATGGTAGATCGAGCGTGAGCATGAGCCCTTGCGGCACGACGTACCGACCGTCGTTCTTAGCGAGATTCTCAGCTACGGCGATCGCTTTTGCGACCGGAAGTCCAAGCTCCCGTACCAGCAAAATCGCGACGGCCAGACCGACCAAGCCCTCGACTGTAAGTCGACGAGACACTCCTTGACGTTGCTGTGCAACTCCGGAAACACGATTGTGTGACAGCACATTGTCCAGCCACTTCATTGAGGTTCCGAGTGTAAGTGCAGCTGTAGTAATGGTATATATCCTAGCCATTAAATTATCCTATTAATCAAGGATATTTAACTGTAACTTATCTCCATTTTCGGAGCAATGTGATTCTCACGTTATATTGTCCCGTTTCTTACACTCACCAATCAATGAATTCCGGTCAGGCCCAGATGAAGCGACTTTTGACACTCATTGCGGTATCGGTTTTTGCTTCAGTCTCTCTCGCAACTCGAGTGGCTTGTCAAAAGACCTACGCTCTTGGAATCGGCGGAGGCGCGTCCATACCAGTCGGAAAGTTGAGCGACACCCAGATTACCGGATTCAACGGGATCATTGCCCTCGCGCTAGGCGCTCCCGACTTGCCAATTGGCGTTCGGTTTGACGGGATCTATAACAGCTTCTCGCGCAAGGATGTCACTTCGCCCCAGGGCGGAGCGAGCAATACATACAGTTTTCGAATTGCTGGTCTGCTCGCTAACGCCGTGTACGCTTTTCCGGGAACTACCATCAAGAGCTACATCGTGGCGGGAGGAGGGGCGTACAACACCAAGTTAGATGTTGCCGGTTCGAAGTCGGAGAATCATCTCGGACTAAATGCCGGAGCCGGTTTTACGTTCGGCTTAGGGCCGATTGCGAGCTTCATCGAGTCGAGATATCACTTCATCTCCCGCGAGCCCTCGAAAGGCGGAGTAATCCACTTTGTCCCGATTACATTCGGGTTGATGTTCTGAGTTTTATAGAGGGCAAAGAAAGCGCAGGATCATGCGCTTTCTTTCGTCAACTGCCGTTTCCTAGACTGCCCGAAGTACCAACTCGTTCCCACGCGCGGCATCTGTTGCTGGCCGGAGAGCTTCACGCGCGGAGCGAAGCTGTGCACCGAGCGCAGTCGGACCCGTGCCGCCGGGAACATCGCGACGCGCCACCGAGCGTGCGGGGTCGAGCCAGTCAAGAACGTCATCGCCGAATAGTGAATGTGCAGCCTTGAACGATGCGAGGGGCAATCCATCGAGCTCGCAGCCTTCGCGCTCACTCTCGCGAATCAAAGAGCCGATTGAAGAATGGGCCTCGCGGAAACTGGCTCCCTTCTCCACTAGATAGTCGGCGAGATCGGTCGCCATCATGCTGCTCGACAGCGCAGCGCGCATTCGCTTGGGGTTGAAGCGAAGCTCCTGCAGCGCGCCGGATACAGCGGGCAGCACGAGCATGATCGTGTCAACAGCGTCGAATAACACGCGCTTGTCGTCCTGGAGGTCCTTGTTGTAGCCGCTGGGTATTCCCTTGAGTGTCGCCAGCAGCGTCGTCAGATCTCCAATGGCACGCGCGCCCGAGCCACGCGCAAGCTCCAACGCATCGGGATTGCGCTTCTGAGGCATCATGCTCGAGCCCGTAGTGAACGCGTCGCCGAATTGAACGAATCCGAATTCGCTCGAGCCGTAAATAATCAGATCTTCGGCGAGTCGGGAAAGATGCGTGGCAGTCATCGCCACGGTAAACAAGAGCTCGGCAACAAAATCGCGATCACCAACGGCGTCAATGCTGTTCTGCGATACGGAGCTAAAACCAAGACTGCCCTGGAGCAAAACCCGGGAGATTGGAAACGCGCAGCCGGCGATCGCGCCCGAGCCAAGGGGCAACACCGCCGCACCACGTGATGCTGAAGCAATTCGCGCTCGATCCCGCTCGAGCGGCCAGAAATGCGACAACATCCAGTGCGCGGCGGCTACTGGTTGGGCGCGCTGAAGGTGTGTGTATGCCGGCATCAGCACATCGTCGAGCGTCACCGCGTGATCGAACATTACCTGCTGAAGGGCCCGGACCGCGGTATCGAGCTTCGCACACGCGTCCATCGACCAGAGGCGGGTCGCGGTTGCAACCTGGTCATTTCGGCTGCGGCCGGTGTGAAGCTTCGACGCTACTTCGCCGACCTCATCGTGTAGCATTCGGTCGATGAGCGTGTGAACGTCTTCGTCGGATGGAAGCGGCTGAGCACCAGCTGCGAGCCTCTGGCCAACAGCGCCGAGACCGCGCTCGATTTTCTTGCTTTCCTCGAGCGTCAGGACGCCAGCCCCCCAAAGGGCCACTGCCCAGGCCTGAGATAGATTGATATCGAACGGCCAAAGACGGTAATCGCTGCTAATGGAACGGTTGAGTGCGTCCAGAGCAGCCGCAGTCGGGATCGAGAACCGTCCACCCCAAAGCTTGTGCGATGAGTGGTCCGACATGCTGATCTCCTTGCCGGTCAGGCGATGGCCAGAGTTGCGGGCTCCTGCGCTTTCGTTTCGCTCCGATGCTGTGCGGCCGCTGCCAGTTCCTGATCCCGGATCGCACGGACCCGTGCGGAAAGTCCGTACAACCGGATGAAGCCCGCGGCGTCACTCTGCTGATAAACGTCGTCTTCGCCGAATGTAACGAAACGCTCGTCATAAAGGGCGTAATCGCTCTCGCGACCCACCACCGCGGCGGTTCCCTTGTAAAGTTTGAGTGTCACGGATCCGGTGACGCGCTCCTGCGTCACGTTCACAAATGCGTCGTATGCCTCACGCTCGGTCGTCCACCACCGGCCTTCATATACAAGATCCGCGTAGCGCGGGGCGATGCTATCCTTGGCGGCGAGAGTCCGACGGTCGAGCACCAGTTGCTCCAACTCGCTGTGAGCAGAGTAGAGCAGAGTACCACCGGGGGTCTCATAGACGCCGCGCGACTTCATCCCGACAAGTCGATCCTCGACGAGATCAATGCGTCCGACTCCGTGCCGTCCGCCAATCGTGTTGAGCGCGACGACAAGGTCCACCGGATCCAGCTCGGCGCCATTTACCGACATTGGAGTCCCGTTGACGAATCCGATGGTGACTTCCTCGGGCTCGTCAGGAGCGTTCTCCGGCGCGGTCGTCAGCATGAAAAGGTCGGCCGGCGGTGCGGTTCCCGGCTGCTCGAGCATGCCCCCCTCGTGAGAGATGTGCCAGATATTCCGATCGCGGGAATAGATCTTTTCCCTCGTCGCGGCAACGGGGATCTTGCGAGACTCGGCGTAGGCAATCGCGTCCTCGCGGCTCCGAATATCCCACTCGCGCCAGGGCGCGATAATCGGCAGATCTGGTGCAAAGGCAGCATACGTCAGTTCAAAGCGAACCTGGTCGTTTCCTTTGCCGGTGCAGCCATGGGCAAGGGCATCGGCCCCCACCTGGCGCGCGATCTCAACCTGCCGACGCGCGATAAGAGGACGCCCCATCGAGGTTCCGAGAAGGTACTTCCGACCGTAGATCGCGCCAGCGCGAAGGGTGGGCCATACGAACTTCTCAACGAATTCCTGACGCAGATCTTCGACGTAGCACTCGTCAGCCCCCGATGCTATCGCTTTTGCCCGCACTCCCTCGAGCTCGTTGCCCTGGCCGATATCCGCGGCGACGCAGATGACGCGCGCGCCATAGCGTTCCTTGAGCCAGGGGACGATGATGGATGTGTCGAGCCCACCGGAGTAGGCAAGGGCAATCGTACGAATCACAGGCGCCTCAGTCAATAAGTATGCAGAATGACTGAATATTTAATCGGTCGGGCAAGCCCCGTCAAGACTTTACCCGGGCTCCCCAGCAAGGGCCTTGAGGCGCCGGAGAACGCGCTCGCGGGCGGCAACCGAGCGGCAAATGATCAGGATCGTATCATCGCCTCCAACGGTGCCAAGGACATCGGACCACCCCTCGCCATCGAGCGCAGCGGCGATGGGCTGCGCACCTCCGGGGACAGTGCGGAGTACCAGCATTTCGCTCACACCGTCGATCCGGAGGAAAAGCTGCGGCAGGAGGGTATCGAGCGCGGCTCTGCTTTCCTCTATGCTGCCGTCGGTAATGGCGTATCTGGCGCCTTCGGGGGTCGGGACCCGGGCGAGCCGCAATTCCCGTAGGTCGCGGGAGAGAGTTGCCTGGGTCACGTCCCAGCCACGCTGGAGCAGTAGTTTGCGGAGGTCCTCCTGACTGCTCACGACTCGAGAGTCTACGATCTCGAGGATCGTGTCGTGTCGTTCGCGCTTGTTGGCCACGGAACTGAGTTTAGCACTGCAGAAAGGATTGCGCGAGCGGGCGGTGCGGATCATTGACGAGCCGTGAGTGTAATGTTATGCATTCCTTATGCATAAAGTTCCGGTTGGAGTCTTGGGTGCAAGCGGCTATGCGGGTCGGGAGCTATGCGGGCTAATCGCGAGACACCCCAGGCTTGAGCTTGCGTTTGCCTCCGCCAACGAGCAAAGGGGGCAGCGCGCTCGCATCGGAGCAACCGAGGTGACCTATGTCGCCACGGAAGACGCGCCCTTGAACAAAGCTGAGGTCGTCTTCACAGCACTTCCGCATGGCGCATCGGCCAAGTGGGTTGGAAATGCACGCGCCACCGGAGCGCGGGTGGTGGATCTTTCGTCCGATTTCAGACCGGGTGGGGGCGCAGCAATCAACCAGACTCAGGCGCCCTACGGACTCACTGAACTTATGCGCGCCAAGATTCCCGGGGCGGACATTGTCGCGAACCCAGGTTGCTACCCGACGGCCATTTTGCTCGCCATTGCACCGCTCCTCAAAGCGGGCTGGGTGGTCCCCGGGGCTACCATAAATGTCTCCGCTGCCAGTGGTGTTACCGGCGCCGGGTATTCGGCTCGCCCCGATCTGTTGTTCGCCGAAGTCACCGAGGATTTCCGTGCGTACGCGGTGGGGAATGAGCATAGACATATCGCGGAAATGCGAGCGGTGACGAAGGAACTGGGTGGCCGCGACAACGACATACTGTTCACACCCCATTTGCTTCCAGTCGCCCGGGGAATTCTGGCGACGATCACGATTTCGGTTAACGAGTATGCTGACGATCCGTCCGAGCTCTGGCGCGATTGTTACCGGGGTGAGCCGTTCATCGAGATTGCGGACCAACCACCATCGCTCAAGGACGTCGTACGCCGAAACGTTGTACGCATGAGCGTTGCCAAAGCAGCAAGCGTCCGCCAACCAACGCTCATCATCATTTCGGCGATCGACAATCTGGTAAAGGGAGCCGCGGGGCAGGCGCTGCAAAACGCAAACGTTCTGCTGGGCCTGAGCGAGCAGGCGGGGTTACCGGCATGATGCGCGTAGTGAAAATTGGCGGACGGGCGCAGGGTGATCCTTGCCTGGCAACAACTCTTCGTGAGGCGTGGGATGCCGAACCTGGCGAGCTTTGCGTGGTACACGGCGGTGGTGATGAGATGTCCGCAATGCAGCGTGCGCTGGGAAGGGAACCGGCATTCGTCGGCGGACGGCGTGTCACATCAGAGGGAGATCTCGAGCTTCTGCGCATGGTGCTATCTGGCGTCGTTAACAAGCGACTCGTGAATGCGCTGGTCACTGCCGGTCTGCCGGCAGTGGGTATATCGGGAGAGGATGGTGCTCTGATCGGCGCCGAGCTGATCGATGCTGCATCGCTTGGGTTCGCGGGTCAGCCCGTCCTTGTAAAGGCCGGGGTCCTTCGCACCCTATTGAAGGGCCGGTATTTACCGGTGATCTCGCCGGTTGGATACAACGCGAGGAGCTCGAAAGGCGGTCCGCTGAATGTCAACGGTGACGATGCCGCTGCCGCCATCGCCGTTGCGCTAGAAGCCGAAGAGCTGCTTCTGATCGCCGATGTCGAAGGCGTTCACGATCGCGACGGTGAAGTCATCACGAGTCTGAGCATTGAAACTGCCCGTGAGCTGACGGCTAACGGCATTGCTGTCGGCGGCATGGCGGCCAAGCTCGAGTCGGCTCAGGCCGCCCTCATCGCTGGAGTTGCTCGCGTACGAATTTGTGATCTTGCCGGTCTCAGCGATGGCGAGCGCGGAACCCTTGTTACCCATTCACAGAGCGTTGCCTTATGAACACAATCACGTTGCCGATCGTAGAGGAAGTCGTGACCATTTCGTCAACGGAGTCATCTGCGCTTCTTCCAACCTACAAGCGCGCACCGATGCAGCTCGTGATGGGAGATGGCGTAGAGCTCATAGACTCCGATGGCAAGCGCTATCTCGATTTTGCAAGCGGGATCGCGGTGAATGCGCTCGGTTACGGAGACGCGGGAATTACGCAGGCGATCAGCGATGCATTGAGCACCGGCCTCATCCACACATCGAATCTCTATCGAACCTCGGCCGGTGAGCAGCTCGCTGCCAAACTGGTTGATCGATCATTCGCGTCCAAGGTGTTTTTCTGCAACTCGGGGGCAGAGGCGAACGAAGGCGCGTTCAAGTTCGCGAGGCGGTGGGCCCGAAAGACCGGCACGGATGCAAAAGTCGAGATTATTGCTCTGCGTGGAAGCTTTCACGGCAGGCTCTTCGCGTCCCTCGCAGCGACCGATCGTCCCTCGTATCGCGCACCGTTTCGCCCTCTCGCCGGCGGGGTCTCGATTTGTGAGCGCGACCTCCGCGATCTCGACACCGCCCTCGATGGAGAGACGGTTGCCGCGCTGATCGTCGAGCCGATCCAGGGCGAAGGGGGAGTGCGCGTACTCGATTCCGATTTTCTCCGCCGCCTTCGCACTCTGACGGCGGAGCGGGAGATCGCTCTCATTTTCGACGAGATTCAGTGCGGTCTCGGACGTACGGGGCATTTCTTCGCGTACGAGAATATCGGAGTCGTTCCCGATATGCTGACGCTTGCCAAGCCTTTGGCTGGCGGGTTGCCCATGGGTGCAGTTCTCGTGTCAGAGGAAATTGCAGCGACAATTCAACCGGGAGATCATGGAACGACCTTTGGCGGCGGACCTCTCGTAGCGACAGTTGCCGGCTACGTCGTAGACCGGCTGTCGGATCCATCTCTGCTGAGGGCCGTTCGTGAAAACGGAGCATGGCTCGGTGAGCAGCTTGATGCGGTCGCGCGTCGCTCTGGAAAAGTGCGAGCCATTCGCGGAACTGGCTACATCTGGGGTCTTGATGTAGTCGAATCGGCGAACGAAATCGTAAAGCGCGGTTGGGACGAAGGTCTGCTCGCGCTCACTGCTGGCGAGCACACGCTCCGCATTCTTCCGCCGCTCGTAATGGATCGGGATGATCTGATGCGTGGCGTGCATATCCTCGAGAGCATCATCGGCCATTAGTCCGGAACCGGAGTCGCCAATCAAAGCGTCTCCGGTTAAGATTGCGGGGACATTTTCCACAGAGATGTATGGCCTTGACGAGACTCTCGTCCCGCCGACTCCTCGCGCTGTTCGTGGCAATCGGGTGCGCACCCATGGCGCCCAATACTGGCCCGTCATCGTCAGTATCGTCCGCATCCGACACAGTTGAGGCGCGGCGCCTGTTCGAAGAGAACATAGACGCGATACACAAACGTGACCGCGCCCGGTATCTCGCTACATATCTTCACACGGCGGCGCTGGGACGCAATGGACCGGCGGGGCTCGAGCTCGGGTACGAGGGCTGGAGCGCACGCCGTGATTCCACGTGGCCCGACACTCTCGTCGCCAGGAATGTGCGTGTGCTCCCAATTGCGCCGGGTGTCGTGTATGGCACTTACTGTTACACTGTGACGCAGAAGGACACGACTTCGAGCGGCGTCTCCGAACGGATCTTCTTGAAGACGCCCGAGGGTTGGAGAATAGTTGTGACGACGGCGTTTGGACTGCCTACGGGCGCGCCCGCGCAGTGCAAGTAAAAAAACCAATAGTGCCAAGAAGGAATCCATGACTAGTCGATTCCAAAACATTCTATCGCCCATAGCGCTTGCGGTCCTGTTCGCGGTTCCTGCGCAATCACAAGGCCGTGACTCTTCCAGACCGA
>Ga0137376_10001637_pt1 | contig 12720 bp, 21 predicted proteins | sample SagtaG_23_FD_104814 | JGI IMG/M metagenome (GOLD analysis project Ga0137376, IMG submission 104814) | Vadose zone soil microbial communities from Sagehorn Ranch, Mendocino, California, USA - Sage2_L_20_16 metaG | ecosystem: Environmental > Terrestrial > Soil > Vadose zone | place: USA...
GCTTCTGAATGTCGAGTTAATCCAAAGTCGGCGATTTGAGCGTGGAAGTGGGAGTTTAAAAGAACGTTGTCCTGATAAAAGGGAAAGTTAAGTCAGGATCTAACCAGGTGGGTTGAGGTAGACATACGCCGCAGAGGTCGCCATGAACTATGCCTTCCGAGTGGATATATTGGATGCCTTCGGCTACTTCTAAAATCTATAAAGATTGAGCTTTGAATATGAACGCTTGGGCAGTCGAGTGAAATGCGCACAAGTCTTTGAATCTCCAATGTTGATGGACGAGTCTTTTTTCTCCACTGAGACAGAGTACCGTTCTTCATGTACGGCGACACAAGGAACATGAGAGAAGCCGATTCATCTTCAAAGATCCCGAGAAATGGCAGAATGCACTCGTGATTTAGAGATCGCCACATCAACGCTTCTCGACAGAAATCCTATCAATCAACAATCAACAATCGGTATCCATTCAAGATAAACAAACACTTACATCTTTATGACGGGTTTTGTATAACAATTTCAGCGCGACGGGAGCTCCCCTGAGCTCTCCCTTGAAAACGAAACCAAATCCTCCGCGACCGATGCAATCATAATCAACCTTGGCGTTAATCCCTTTGACGAACAAAGAGCTTGGTGTGACAGGCGTGTTTTTAATCATTTTCAGCATCAACCGCCTCGCTCGACGGTTCGCATCCGGCACTTCGGAACACGACAAATGGCCACGGCATAGCAAATAAAGCATAAAATCGAGAAAACGCTCAGTGTCGGATACACCAGTGAGTTGCGAAGCAGCGTTGACATAATTCTTCGTTGTCAAGAGAGAGCGTGCAAGGTCGATCGTCGCCACATTGACGACACAGCTGATAGGTGATCCTGGCTAATCGATGTTTAGCGAGAAGTATATGTATGTTATTCAGCTTCAATGCTTATATACTTTTTTCTCTCGTAAAATGGTGAGTAGCGATGAAAGTGGAGAATTGTTGGACTTGTGTTGAGGGTCTAGTTGTGCTTGGACCTCTACATCTGCGTATACCTTCAAAAGCGGTTAGGATTAAGCTTATATTTTGCATCGTTCGTACTTGATTTACCTTCATATGGACATCCCCCGTCTGTATGCTCTTGTCTACTTTATTCGCTACGGCCTCCTTAAGTTTGATTAGTCTAGCTAGTAATCGGGGAATATAGTGTCATGACGTACTCCTTGAGATACACGTCTAGGGTCAAACTGGAGCACGTTTATTCCGCAACGATCCTTCAAATTAGTCAATTTGCGAAGACGTTGTTTTCGATCACGAACTATTGGAGGTACTTCACCACGGCGGAAATTCTTGATCAGGCTCCTGAATAGAGAAAGATAGATGTGTTCATTGTTTAGCTGCAGAAAGGACTGATAACGTACATCCTTGGGGTCATCTTCGAAAAGAAGCCAATGGCAACTTCAAAGAAGGCATTAATGAAGCGCATCACAAGCCTATACTGGCTGATGTTTGTGATATGGAAGGTGAGGACGTCGTAGAAGATGATGGGGCAAGGCGCATTTCAGACAGAGTAAGGGGCGATAAAGAGCTTTATTTAAGTAAGTACAGGAATGAATCAACATTCTTTTTTTCATCGGGACGCGCATCCTAACGTCGTTTCTCACGCCACGTCTCACCGCAGTCCCTCGCAGTCCCTTGCCGTCCCCGCCTACACCCTCCTCTCCGTCCTCGCCGTCTCCCTCATTAATGCTCTGAGGAGCTCAATTTAGCTCTCAAAAAGCAATCGTAGCGTGCTGGTGCTCGCCAACTTCGGCTTCCTACTTGCCCTACTCTACGGCCACTTTGCACAGAGGTTATTCTTTGGAACTCTGGGAATCGAAGTATGTTTCTTTGTCACAATTGTCACAATTGACCTGACTACTGGTAGCGTCTGTATGATGGTCTCTGGTTCTTCAAGCTTCATTACTGAATCCTTACTCGTCTTTACGTGTTCCGAGATGAATTTGACATCCATTCGCCCTCATGTTCGGCTTTCCACTCTTTATCAAGTCGTTTCAATTGGTTTCCAAGTGGTCGAATAAGAATTGAATGGGTATGTCACTTGTTTACGATCTAGTTTTAGAACTTTGACATCGTTCAAGATCGATCAAATCCTATATCCAGGGCCGCCCCTTCTTCTCCACATCAGAATGTTCCTCATTCTGTGGATCACGGATTCCACATGTACTTTGTCGGCGTGGAGAATACCCATGCAAACGGAGTAGGAGGCACGGTTCTCTTCGCCAGCGAGGTGTGTGTCCTGAGTTTTTATCACGGCTTCATCTCAACGTACTTGGCAGTACGGCATATTGGCTGCCACCATCATGAATACAATCATATTCAATATCCACGGCACCGCTCTTTGAGCCTCCAAGACTAGTTCCTCATATTGGGGGTTTTGCCGGGCCTGGATGTGCTTGGTAGCCATAGCCAGCCCAGGTGGAACCAAATAATAAAGGAAGAGGATAGGACACAGCTACAGATGCGCTACCAACCGAAACAGCGCCAGGTACACTAACAGGGGACGTCACCTATGATATTAATACAAGAGAAGCTGCTGCCCTCTCGCTAGACGAATGCGAACCGGGAACGGCTCCGGACAGAGCAATGATGCAATAGTTTTTCGGGAGGAACATCGTGTTCTGCCTATTGGGGGTGGGGCACTGCGTACCTTGAATTACATCAGTCCATGGGACCCTTGGCCTGATGTATGGCCTGATGTATGGCCGAATGTTCGTTCTCGTCCACCTGAGACACAAAATGGGAGCATATCTCAGCTGCTTCTGGTTTTGACAGGCACAGCTAGCCCTGATGGATCGCATGATGCGAGAAGCAATTGATGAGCGGCTAAGAGTTCTCGAAGGGGATTCCACTGCAATGTTGATGACTTGACGCGGATAAGCACCCTCGCCCAGTAGATCGGATATATGGGAGCGCCTGTACCAGTAGCTGGAATCTGCACGGAGTACAGTGTCGGGCAAAAGTGTAGCTGATGCAGGCCCGTCGGAGATCTAGGTAGAACTTTTTTCTCGGATAACAACAGCTACAGTTCATACACTAGTTTCCTGAGTTTCCGGTTGACATCTTGAATGTTGATAAGTAGCTATTATCGAAGGAACTACAAATAATTAGCATTCACGTAGGCAGAGGATGAAAATTAGCTCGAATCAGCCATCGAGTCGGCATCATCACCGCCCTCATCATCCTCTCTCACTTTCTCTTCCCGCCCCACACCGAGCCCTCTTCCCCATCCAACCTACTCCAATGCTAACCTTAAAGCCAAAAACTATCTCCGCTTGAGCAACGAGCCCAACCTGTTCGACTTTTGTTCAGCTTACGGCCCAGGAGACGACGTAGGGAACACCAAGCCAAAGGACCCAACCACTGACACAACGTTGTCGCCCGATTTAACGACGTGCCCCACCCCAGTGCCAAATCCGTCTTCTTCCCAGACTACTTCCGCGACCCGACCTCCATCACCAGACACTATGCAGACCCGTTCTCGCAAACTCTGCAGGCCACCAAGTCCTCAGCGTAACCTACTTCCAGTTTCTCGCTTGGGATAAGTTGGTCACGGCAAAGCATTCGACAGCCGTACCCTTTATCACTCCAGGCAACCTCCCAGCCCCCAGCGCCAAGGCATTCCGGAACCCGGCAGCAAAGACACCGTCATAATGGAACCTGACGAGTCGGATCACTCCGACGACCACCACTAGTCCCCGAAAAGATCCTCAACGCCACCCAACAAAGCGACTTGTTACCCGTCCCCCCAAGGTCGAATCTTACCATCCAACGCCCGCCTGTTCCAAGAAATCACCCCATTTTGCGTATCCGCAAATAACCTCATCAACCTACTCGCTCCATCCCACTTTTACGGCTCGGATGGTACGCTCACCACCACCCCTAATTCCGGGCCAAATCCCAATTTACACACGACGGCTCATTACTGGTATTCCACCTTTCCGACGAGCAAGATTAGGATACCCATTCAAGTCGGTGTGGACGATATCGGGATTTATTATTTGAAGAGCCATTGAGCTTGATTGGGGAGGGGAGCGAGATTTCGTGTTGGGTCGATGATAATGTTCCGGGGGCGAGGACGATTATGAATGCTGCGAATGTGGGTGAGCCGAGGTCTGCGTTGGAGATTATTTTCCCTGGCGTTACGATGGGGTCGCATTATGTTGAGTCGTTGCGTATGGGAGAGGAAGGACAGACGGTGCCGATGTTTAAGATTATGGGTATTTTTTCGGCATGATAACTTGCATGCATATCAAGGCTTTGTTTTCTTGTAGCAGGCGATAGAACAATATGTCCGGTGTTGAAGCTTTGAAGGGTGACCTAAATATAATAGCTCAGTCGCATATTCGGACTGAGGTGAACGCATCCGTACACGACCGCATTTATACAGTCTAGAGCATTAGCTTAACCATGTAACAGTGGGAGAGAAGTGAAAGACGGAAAAGCTGCGGAAAAGATCATTCAGCATGCAAAGCGCACAATGGTCATTAGTGCACGCTAAAGGCGTGAAAGGCCATTTAATATATGCATCGCATTGACTTTGAAAGGCATTGTGATGCGTCTTACTCCTTTCAACACCCAGTACGCAGTAGTCATTTAGGTCATTATGTGCAATCGCAGCTAACTTTGACACGGTACATATCAAAATACAAGTACAGATGACGAATGCCCTTAGTACGAAATATGGCCTTTAGTGCGTGCCGTCAACGATGCCAGTTCTTCCAATACTTCTTGCATTGCTAGACGCTCAGAAGGGATTTGCGCCCAACAACGCTGAATGAGGTTCCAAACATCGTCACCTATTGCGGGGCTCTCATTTCGGGGCGAACGTTTTCCCCTTATCACGGATCTCATTATCTCAATTTTAGTTGCTCCTTCAAAAGGCGTGACATTGAAGAGTATCTATACGAGTCACCATATGTGCACCGTGGACACGTTCATTGACAGACTTACCGCATAATAAAGGCACCCAAAGGCATATACATCTGTCTGCATCGTCTCCTTGTTCTCCCAGGTGTCACCGTCGTCATGACATCTGCAAAGTTCCAACCGGCCACATTTGTCACATGCACCACATAGCTCCGGGGCGGCAAAATATGCATTTAGCTCACTCAGGTCGGGACTAGTAAACTCAGCATCGGCATGACGTATCAATTGAAATCCACCAATCTGACAATGGAAATCGGGATCAAGGAGTACATTGTCCTAGTAGAAGAAGAAGGACTCAATCGACGCATAGTAATATTAAATACGCACTCTGTTCAAGTTACCATGTACAAGCCCTTCTGAGTGAATATATTGAATGCCCTCGGCCACCTCCCACATCTATACATATATATCAGTAATTCAACCATTTAATTGGTCTGGCAGTTGCTTAAGTCTCACCAGCCTATCTATCTCAGCTAAGACTGGTGGGGAGTGGTCTTTTCTCCACTGATTTAATGTTCCATTCGTCATCCATGGTGAAACAAGAAATTGGTTTAATCCCTCCTCAAATATTCCAAATAAAGGGAGAATAAAGCGGTGAGAAAGTGATCGCCATGCTATAGCTTCTCGACAAAGGGAATCTGTAGGCCAATATCGCTTAAAATCAAATTAGTGGCATCTAAAAAAGACAATGCGCCGCTGTACCGTTTTTAGCGCTAGCAGCTTCCCTTCGTGTATGCCTTTGTATACTGCTCGAGATCTGCCTGAAGTAATGAGGTTACTGCGCCAATCGATTTTGACGGGAATAATGAATAGAGATCGGGGCAGGATTCCCTTCGTTATGAGTTCGAACATCAATCTCCTGAGCTTTCGGTGAGCATCTGGAATTCCAGTATTTAATAAGCAATTATTGCGAAGCGACTGCAGGTGGTAAGGGTTGATGCCACAGAAACGGAAAGAACATACACATACGTAGAGGATGAACTCAATTAGCAGTTCGGTGTCGAAAGCATCCATTTGGGAGACAATACTATGATACTCTGGTAACATTAACAGTTTGCCCAAGCCTTAAGCTCGTCTGGTTAACTATGACCTGGAGGCCATCCACAGTAAGCTGAACGTCATTAGCAAAGGAGTAGGGATACTTCAAAGACTCAAACCTTGGATTTAAGGACCGTAAGCAATGATTGAAGGGGAGGTGTCTAGCAGTCAAAAAGTTCCAAGTATTCCTATCAGGCTCTACCACCCCTGATAGCACTTTGCATCTTACCTTAGCATCTGCATCCATTTCTGAACTGCAAAGGTACATGATTGACTTGGACTGACTGCTCAGAAATAAGAACTAAGAGGTTTACCTTTCTAGAACCACACTCCCTGTACAATACATAAGATCTCCGAAGATAATAATAATAAATGATAAATATTTCAATACCAGATTCATCAACCATCACCCTGCACGCCTGCTTGATCTTCTCGAGTAAACCATTAATGTTAGGATTAATAGGGTCGGCAATAAAGTCCTCCAACAAACTCAGCATCGGTTACTTAGTAGTTACAAAGGAAGAGGTACATACATGTGGCAAGTGGTTGCACCATTCACTGTCATGCACAAGGGAAACAATGGCCGAGGGTCTCTGCCATTCGGATAGGCATGAAATCACGCGATATGAGTGGGAGTAAATCTCACCAAGTGCAAAAGCATAACATTGATCAGGTCAGAAGGATGCACCTAAAAACAAAATCAACACGTAAAGAAACTTGAGGGAAATTAGACTGCGCACAGGAGCTGCTGCGCTACAAAATTCTTTCAGCGCTACTTGTAGCCAAGACTCCCCTGTGTACGTGAGTTGGCTTGCCTGATCTCTTGTAATGCGACTGGGGGCATCCACACTGTGCTTAAGCTGGTTTGCCTGATCTTTCGTAATGCAGCTGGCGGGATCCATATGCATAAGATGGTTTGCCTGATCTTTCGTAATGTGGCCGGGCATAGTAAGGCTGCCGGCGTCAGCGCTCGATCGTTGGTGGGACTCGGATAAATCGATTCGACCACCCGATGTCCTGTGGCTTTCAAGAGAATCTCTGGTAGAAGGCGAAGAAGATTCTCCATATTGGGATGCCACTACGATGGTGCTCCTTAGCTTGTCCCAAACGTGCGATTGGAGCATGATCTTGTAGCCACCCAGGAATACGCATTGATTAGGCCCTCCACCATCAGAGGCGACTATGTCCGTTGATCTCGGTCCATCCCTGGCCTCTACTTTGCCCAAGCATTCCCACCGACACGACCTTTTGTCAAACATGAGATGCAAGTAGTCACTGGCTGCCGGGCTTTCATAGAAGGTTGCAATGCCCCAGTTCGCGGACTTGATACAGTCGGTAACAAAATAAAGGGATCCATTTGTGATATCCCTACCCTTATTCAACATATACTCATACCAACGAACGGCATGGCAAGCGGCATGCTGCTGGAAATGAAGCTTGTTCGTTGCTTCATAGACAGTAGCACCTTTTGGCAGCGCGAGAACTGCCCCTCCTGCCTCCGAACATTTAAATGCAAAATCAAAAAACCTATGAACGTTGAGTTTAAAAATTTGCCCTTACACCACAAACCTTCACTCACGAATCAACACTAGTACTGAGCGCATTGACGTGACTACTAGGTAGATGTGTAAGGGGATTATACTTGTGATAAACGTTGGTATCGGCATCAAGCAACTCGAAGCCTTCAGGAAGAGCAACTGGATTAATCGCCCCGTCTGGTTCCTCAGGTTGTCGGCAAGCATTGAACAAAAAGTCGAAGGCGCCATTTTGGTTTACTACCCCAACGTCTCCGACTCGTATTCCCATCTTTCGATATGCCGTTGGAAGACTTTGCGATGGTGAGGGCATGTACAGAGGATAACCCACCCCCAGCGCCAACATTTCTCGGGAATAAATTTGAACAGACTTCAACATGTCGATAGGAGCGGCCAAGCAATCGACATGTCAGGGCTGCATGAAATTACAGAAGTGTTTCTTCACTCACGGAGGAACACGGAGGAACATCTGGGTCTGCCCAAACCACTGACTCGAATGCTTTGGGGGGCTAGTAGGCGAATGTAATCGCAAGCCTTCGGCTACTTCTAAAATCTATAAAATTCAGTTTCGAGTATGTACAGTCAAGCGAAACCCGCACAAGTCTTTGAATCTCCGATATTAAAGGACCAATCTTCTGTCTCGCCTGAGAAAGAGTACCGTTCTTCGTGTACGGTGACACAAGGAATGCGCGAGAAGCTGAGACATCTTCAAAGATCCCGAGAAGTGGCAGGACGCGCTCGTGATTTAGAGATCTCCACATCAACGCTTCTCAACAGAAATCCTATCAAAACAGCGATCAGCAATCGGTATTCATTCAAGATAAGGCAATGACGTGCATCATTATGACGAGCTTTGAATAACAGTTTCAGCGCGACGGCAGCTCCCTTGAAAACGAAACCAGATCCCCCGCGACCGGTCCAATCATAATCAACCTTGGCATTAATCCCTTTGACGAGCAAAGAGCTTGGTGTGACAGGCGTCTTTGTTTTCATTTTCAGCATGAGCCGCCTCGCTGGACGGTTTGCATTCGGTACTTCGGAACATGAGAAATGACCACCGCATAGCAAGTAAAGCATAAAATCGAGCAAAAGCCCAGTGTCGGATACACCAGTGAGTTGCAAAGCAGCGCTGACATAGTTCTTCGTTGTGCAAGGTGACTGCCAAGGTTGATTGCCGTTACATTGACGACACAGCCGATAGGTGATCCTGGCTTATCAATGTTTAGCGAGAGGTACATGCTATTCGGCTTGCTTATAGACATTTTTCTCTGGTAAAATGGTGGGCAGCGATGAAATTGGAGAAGTGTTGGACCTAAGTTGAGGGTCTAGTTGCGCTTGGACCTCTGCATCTGCACCTTCAAAGTAAAATTGAGTTTATATTTTCCAACATTCGTACTTGATGTACCTTCGTATGGACACCTCCCTTCTGTATTTTCTTGTCTACTTTATTCGCTGCAGCATCCTTAAGTCTGATTAGCCTAGCTGGTCAGGGAATATAGTGCCATGACGTACCGCTTGAGATACACGTCCAACGTCAAACCAGGGCCCACGACGATCCTTCAAAAAAGCAAGAATTAGTCAATTTGCGGGGACTGATAACCGTCCTACTTGTTCTGGGGTTGGGGAGATCGGAGAGTGGGGAGAGTCTCCTTCGTGCTAATGGAGGGACTGACGTAGAACGTCCTAGAACGTCGCGTGGAGCTTCGCCGCGTGGCGGTTCCAGAAAAGGAAATACGCGGTGATCCTTTCCCGGGCTGGTTCGCCCAGCATGGAGGACACGGGTACGCCAGAATTAATTGGTGTGGCATTTGACCGGTGCTAGCATCCAAATTGTGTGAGTCGAGTTTCGAATATAAAGGACTCATAACGTACTGGGGTCATCTTCGAAAAGAGGTCAATTGCAACTTCAAAGATGGGTTTAATGAAGCTCAATGCGAGCCCATAGCTGATGTTTGTGATATGGAAGCCGAGGACGTCGGAGAAGATGATGGAGAGCAAGGCGCATTTGCGGTCCGCTGAGTACTACGTTGGTGAGTCCCTACACCCCAAACAAACACTGATGCTTACCGTCATCTTGAAGCGCCTATCCTCGACGTTCACGTTGACATTCTTTGCTCCTCACAACCAAATACCTGCACAATGGCCAGCTCTCAGATATACTCGCCTCATATATGCATTGCTTATACCTTGCTGGACCGCATCACCATCCGTAACCTGGAAGCCTGTCGAAAACGTTGTTCGGAAAGGCATCTAGAACACTAGTTAATACGTTTAATCACGCGTCTTCCTGAGATCTGACTCACTTTTGCCATCGGAAGCCAATCTGAAGGTGGTGACAACCTTATGTCCGTCACTCAGGCACTATCATTCAATCTCTGCCGCGGTTAGCGCGAACGAGCCGGACGATATTCGAACTCTGATCAAACACGTTGAATGGAAGCAGGAGAACGAGTTACATTTACGTACTTTCTGTAGGAGAGTTGGACGTAGAACGAGGCTGCGAGTGAAGACAAGGTTCTGATGCCAACCTCTTTCCTGTCCCGTCGAAGCATAGTGTCAAAACTCTTTCCTCGTGTCACTGGGGGATTGATTTCTCTGACTCTGATGGCCTTGATGTTTCGAGGTGCTTGGTGCCGACTTGGAGGATGGTCCTTGACCGCTCAGCGCATGACAACTTGAGCGTGACGCGTGACGAGAGAAACATATCATGTTATGTAAGCAAGCGATTCGCAGAAAAGGAAACGCGCGAAACTTACCCGTGCCGTAAATAGAGGCCGACGCTTCCCTTCTTGACAGACAACCCGCCTCCCTACGCTCAGTTATCACCACACGGTGTGTCCGACTCGGAGTCGTCGACCAAACACTAAGCGCGCGATCTATTCATCCAAGCATGGAACACACACCACCTCCCGGACCGCACTGACCTCATCGTCGAGGTCGACGCGGAATGGAACACTTTCACTGTCATCCTCCTCGGCCACTTTAGTCTTCAAAACCACCAAAGCCACGGTCACGTAGGTCCCAACCACTACTTTCCAACCCCTTATTCCTCGTCACGGCCTTCGCACAACCGCTATTTACAGCGATAGTACCTCTGGCCCTCTATCCATTAGGCGTCTGGCTTTTGTTCATGCAGGTATCCAGCCTCTAAGTGGTGACACGATCACATGATGCAATGCTTGTTACTACCATGAAGTCCACACAGATCCACACAGGTCCACACCCGCCTTCGCCACCAAGAACTGTCCCATCCACCTGTCGACCACCAACGACGATGGGTGCAGCCGGCCCTGTCAGTCTCCTCCGTGGAAAGCTATTTAACTATGACAACATGATTCGGGCAAGAATCATAGACGGAACGATCACGCAAGCGATGGACGACGAAATCGAAGGGATGGTGAGTTTTTTTTACCTCTCAGCTGTTTCTAACTTACCACAACATGGGCAGTTGGCGACGTTCGAGCACGCAACAAGCGCCGACCCGAATATGAGGGCCGTTTTTCTCGAGTTCCCGATTGTCCAAAACTTTGTTTTCAGCTGGGCGAATGACAAGGACGACCCCAGCTTTTTGCAGGATTGGCAGGCCACACTTGGCAGAGGCGGTACGCTGCGCCAGAGAGAGGCAAGACGACAAGGACCAGCAGTCGGAGGTACCTCTATGCCCGATCCCCCTTCACCGCGACGACCCACAAAAGCGGATAGAAGGACTGGAAGCAATCGGCCCCTTGCAATGGGCATAAAAAACCAGACAGGACCGCCTCAACCTCGGCGTCGTTCTCATGCGGTCGAACGGCCTATAGCCGGATCATCTCGCCAAGCAACATCTCCCGTCCCTCTACATGGTGCGCATCCCATGACACGCCTCCCTGACCCCTTCGACATGGCACGTATACGTAGCCAGCCCACTGCCGCTCAAACGAACATCGACACCTTTTTCTTGGCACCTTCGAATGCTACCCAGACCGAAGAAGACCGCGGGGGTGACCCAGCCAGAATTCGACTCGAGGACCCAGTGGACGCTGACAATATGTCATCGGGATCTGAGGAAGACTGGATGCCTGATCGAACAGGCCGATCGAAGGATAAAGGGAAGGAAAAGAAGGCAAAGGCAAAGGAGCTGCCGTCGACAATGACATAGAGATGGGGGTGCCAACACAACAAAAAACATATCTTCGACGAAAACCTGAGGCAGCAACTGGGGTACACAATCCTCCATGTGACATGTGTCGGAAACGGCATCTGACATGCTACAAGGAGGTTGGCGGTGGGGCATGCTTTCCCTGCACAAAGAGAAAAACAAAATGCACTCATATTAAAGGGAGGCGGTACTCGGTGCGAAAGCCTTTGACACGCGCAAGTGAGGCAGAGAGGGTGCTGGATGGGGGCAGGAAGAGAATGCGGAAGACGACAAAGAGTGCACCAGGGTTGGATGAGACAGATGAAGAACCGGTGGTAAGAGAAGCTAATCCTTTGTTACGATTGACAGCCGCGCTGAAAAAGTTGAGTAGCGCAAGAGACCACCAATGCCACGGCGGGCAACCACACGTACCAAAGCCCTGCCACGTCAAATGCAGAAGGCGAACGAGGATGCCGAGGAATCAGCAACTGAGGATGCCACACGATCGGCAACTCAAGATGCCGAGCCATCAGCTACTCAAAATGCCGAGCCGTCAGCAACTCAAGATGCCGAGCCAGCAACTGATGTTCAAGATGCTGGTATGTTATATGTAATTTTTGACACCACAAACGATATATATAACGGATAGCCATGTACCTTGAAACATCCGAAGCGAACATGATGCAACAAGTGAATGTGCATGCCCGACGATTCGACGATGAAGAGCGCCGGATGCAGCTGTTAGAGGACATGGTTCACCGGATTGGTGACCGGTGATGAGATCGGCCTCGCTCTGAGCGGAGAAACAGTGCCGAGGCTTACATAATACATATCTGGCAAGCATACGACAAATCCGGTAATCCCGAGCAGTCCCACTTTCGGCCGTCCACGCACGCCTCTCGTTCCGGTAAGGCTCAATTGAGGCAGGCCGCAGACGATGTCATGAGATACAGGAGAAGGTTTGGACAGCCCTGCTAGAGTTTCAGAAGTTTTCTACATTTCATTTCCATATTAGTCTTTACTACTATACATTCCTTATCATATAAATACAACCCCCCTGTACTTA
>Ga0137376_10001641_pt1 | contig 12712 bp, 10 predicted proteins | sample SagtaG_23_FD_104814 | JGI IMG/M metagenome (GOLD analysis project Ga0137376, IMG submission 104814) | Vadose zone soil microbial communities from Sagehorn Ranch, Mendocino, California, USA - Sage2_L_20_16 metaG | ecosystem: Environmental > Terrestrial > Soil > Vadose zone | place: USA...
AGACATTGGATCTGGTTGAGCAAGCTCTCCTTTTCCGAAAACAGAAAGGGGGCGAAGCGTAAGTATAGTCAGATTGCTACGGGATCGTGCAGCGACAGCTTAAAGATTGGGAAGCGGAGACTGCATAAACTATCTGCGATGTAGCCCCGTCTGGACTCTGCACCACACCACTGCGTCAGGAATCTCTGCTTTCATAATTGCTAAAATTGTCCCGTGGATTACGAATCACTATCGGCCACAGTCGCACGTATTCGTGCTGAAATCGCGCGTATTGATGCCGAGAATCGCAAGTATTTCGAGCTGAAGCACCACCGGGATTATGAAATGGTGAGTCATCGTCTTCGACAGGAGCGAGTGCTGGAACTCAAAGCCGAACTCGAAGCAATGCTGAAGAGGAAGCCGATACCAAACAAGTCTGTTCAGAATTGACCATACTTCTGGTTTACGGTTCTGCATTATGAAGGGGCATGAAAACCAAAAAGAATCCCGCGCTGTCTGTGCGTTGTCCCACCTGTGGTGCCGCTCCGGGGCAGAAATGTGAGCTTGGCACTGGCCAACTCCGCACAGAACCGCATCGCGACCGCCGACTAATTGCAGAGGAACGGGCCACCGGATAAACAACTGATCTTTGTGTCCCGGTCGGCGTCTAGCTTGCGCCGACCTAGTTCGCTACCGCCTTGTCCTTTTCATTGGTGGTGCCGGTGGCTGGACTGGCTGCTTGCAGCGTGTTTGAGGGCAGCGTGCAGTGCACCGATTCTTTCTGGGCACTTATTTGAGACAACGGTTGTTCAATGCCTGCGACCGAGGGTTTGCGAAACGAACCCAACAAGTTCTTTGTTATCAATAGCACTGGTGAACACATTGATGAACCCAGCCGGTTCTGGGGGGGTGCTTCCAAATACGCAGGCAATAAATGCGTTTGGGCTGAATTAACCTAAGCACATACAATCGGCCTGATCGTTGACGTGCCGCATCGTGGAGGTTAGTTATGGCAAGGGAGGCCAGGCTCTTTACTTCGAGTGCCGGTTCTGCGGCGCGTGGATTTTTGAAGTTTCGGGCGAACATCCCACCTCGATGGATAAAAAATGCTCAGAAGTCACGCAAGAGAATTGAGCCAGAAATTGTTCAGGCATTACGCTCCATGATAACGATGAGGAGAGATCGCCCTCGGGCGAAGGTCGCCTTAAAGAAAGCTAACCAGGAATTCAAAGCAGTGTTGAGCCGCTGGGAAACAGCTTATAAGAAAGAGAATTTTTATCGAGGAATACGAATCCTTTTGGAGCTTCAGCGCAACGGCTCATCAAGGCTCTGACGGCCCGGCTCTGACAGCCCCCTTATTTCAAGTGCTTGTTGACCGCTTTGGTCATCTGAAACATATCCAATTTCTTGGTGCCAAAAATGGGCTGCAACTTATCATCGGCCAGGATTTCTCGTTTGTTCTTTGGATTCTGAAGATTGTGCTTTTTAATGTGCGCCCAAATCTTCTTTGTGACTTCACTGCGAGGCAGTGGTTCTGTGCCGACAATTTTAGCCAGATCCTCTGAAGGCTTCATTGGTTTCATAAAAGCGCTATTTGTCTTAGGCGCTGTCTTTGCCATTTTCGCTCTCCATCCTGGGGCAAGCGTGCCCAACTCCTCGATCAGAAGAATTGTAACGGATTAGGTCCGGCAGGTGTGGGTAAACGCAACGATTTCGGCTCAGTTCCGATTAGCCGACAATCCAGCAGTAATCGTGGCTCAAAGGTGCCCAAAAGGAAATTCCGAGCCGCGACCGGCCAGAGGGGAGCGTCGGCTTGAGCCGAGGGATTCACGTTTTGGCCAGCATGTCTCTTGCGGGTGCGTAACCTCGCGTGGCTGCCTTCTGTAGCCATACTCGAGCAGTCGCAAGATCTTTCGAAACGCCGTAGCCATGGTAATACATCATGCCAAGGTCCCATTGCGCAATCAGGACACCCGCTTCAGCCGCCCTTCTAAACCACGTCGCTGCTTCCGTGAAATCGCGGTTTACTCCTCTACCGTCAAAATAAAGTCGACCGATCATCCAGTCTGCGACCGCCGATCCTTGGTCAGCCGCTTTACGGTACCAGTGCATGGCTTCGCCGTAATTTTGGGGTGTCCCTTGCCCATCGCGATACATGGAGCCTAGATTCATTTGAGCTTGCCGATACCCACGTTCAGCTGCCTTTTTCGTCCAGTGCATGGCTTCACCATAGTCCAGCGGAACGCCCTTTGATTGTAGGTAAGCATTCGCCAGATAAACGTGTGCCATTAACCATCCGGCTTGTGCGCCGGCGAACTCCATCTCCACACCCCGCTGATACCACTTTTCTGCTGCGCGAGTGTCCTTAGGAACACCGTTGCCGCCGGCATACATGTCACCAATTCGGAAATTTGCGCCCGCCATGGCCCCAGCTTCAGACCGGAGATCGCTCCACTGACTCTGCAAGTCCGGCCCCTCGATGGAAGCGACTTTCATGTACCAACGCAGTGCTTCAGTTGGGTTCTTGTAAACGCCGATTCCATTTTCGTGCATTCTAGCAACGTTGTAGGCTCCCCACGCGGAGCCCATTTCAGAGGCCTTCAGGTAATGCATATAGGCTTCGCTTGGGCTTGGATCGCCAATCAAACCACTCTCCGCAAATTGCCCCAGATAGTCCTCAGCATACGCATCGCCCAGACGGGCCGCGGCCTGAAGGTAACGCAAACCGTTCGCACGGTCTTGAGCAATATCCACACCATTTGTCAGCATCACACCAAGATCACACTCGGCCCGAGCGTAGCCCTGGCGCGCTGCCTTCTCCAGCCACGCCCGTGACCCGGCAGGGTCGCGCGTCACGCCCCGTCCATCGAACAGGGCCTCGGCGAATCTCGTCTGCGCCTCTGCGTTACCCATCTCCGCTGCTTTACGATACAAATGGACAGCTTTAGTTTCGTTCCGGTCCACACCGGAACCGACTCGGTATTTGTTCGCCTGGGAGAGTAGTTCCTGCGCGGCCGTTTGAACCCGCGGGCGAGGCGGGTTTTCCAACCTGTGCCCGCGGGCACCGACCTTATCTGCATTCGACCTTTCGACCGAGTTGCCCTTTACGCGCGCTTGCGAACGACCAATCTGCAGAATAAGGTTGTCGCTCGCTCCCGCACGTCGAAGCTCCTTCTCGACTCCATTGGTCAACTCGAAATCAACTCCATATTGTTTTACCAGCGCAGCCATGCGTGCGTTCGGCACTGCGGACTTTAGACCGTGCTCGACGTCGGTGGCGGAAAGCGGCCGGGGGGCATTGTGTGCCTTAGTCGTCCGAGCCTCACTTCCGACCATGAATAGCAACAGGCTGCCGACTAATAACATCGTAGTGCGCATATTCATCTCCGATTGGCTATGATCTCGTTTTCCGCTTGCATCGCGCGACGGGCGCGGCCCAGGCGAGCCCTAGCAGCGGCACTGTTGCCGTCGACTTGCCAGGCCCGCTTATAGTTAGCGATTGCCGTTGTGTAATTGCCCTTGTCCATCGCTCGGTTGGCCGAATCTAGGTAACTCTGTGCGGCACGTGCCGTAGCGCCACGAGAGCCAGGTGTCAGCGTCATTCGGCGTGTTGATGTCGACGTCGGAACCCTCGAAAACACCGCGGTATGCGAGCCTCCGCCCGACTTGGACGCGACCCGTGCCGTAGCTCCGCGAGATCCACGTTCGAGTGTCATCGTTCGACGTGTCGATCTCGAGTTCGCCCTTGGAAGTTTTGGAGACGCTGTAATAAGTCGGGATCCGGATCTGTCTCCGCTCTGTGCATTTATGGTTGGCGGAACAGTTCTTTCAACGCCGTTCTCTAACGGCAGAGTTTGCGGCGCACCGGCCGAATCGAGCTGCGTAACCTCCCGGGCCGGAACCAACTGTCCACTTCCCTGGATCTTTTCCTGTACCTGCGCCACCTGCTCATCGAGAGACTGTGGCGACGCGGCCGGCTGCCTCTTCGTGAAGAACCGTTCCTGCCGCCCGCCGCGCATCATCGACGATGGGCTCGCCACCCGATTCGTCGCAGAAAGGGTTTCCCTGGTCGGAACTATGGGAAGGTTCCCTGTCACGAGACGCCCGTCGCGAAACGCCCTGCTGCTCACCGATCTTGGTGCAGAACGTCCGGTGCCAAAATGCTCTGCCGGAAGCGTCAAGATCGCCTTGCGGACCTGCGCATCAATGTCCGCCAGCCCCACACTGGAGAAATGGCTGCCGCCGATTAGCGGGGCGACGACGCCGGATCCGCGATTGATGTACGCGATGTCGGTAGCGTCGGTGACATTGACCACGTTGAAGTGCGAGCCGTTCCGTCCGTACCAGGGGTAGAAGTAGTCGCCTGGACCGAGCGGCAGCCACCCAACCGACCCGAAGCCGACGGAAACTCCTCGCTTGCCCCCGAATCCGAAGAACGCCACGTAGGCCGGCGCCCACTCTGGCCGATAATTGCCGCCGTCAATCGGTCCCGGCCACCACATCCAGGACTTGCCATAGAGGAACCAGCGGCCGTAGTGGTAGGGAGCCCAGCCCCAAGGTTCACGCGACACCCACGTCCAGCCCCAATACGGCTCCCACACCCAGCGGCCGGCACGATAAGGAGACCATCCCGAGGAAACAGTAGGCGACCACACCAGGCCATAGTCGAGCACGTCGACCCAGTGTCCATAGGCATCGAGATCTTCGCTTCCTACGTAGTAGCGGTTGGTGTGGCTCCACGATTGAGCGTTGCGGATCGCCCCGTCGCGTTCATTGTTCCAGGAATCCCAGACGTCGCTGGAAGGTGCGCCGCCGAGCACGTTTCCCGCGTCGTCGGTGGTGCCACGTATAGTCGCAGCTTGTCCGGTCTCCACATGGCTGCTGCCTTGCGGTGAGGAAATGTCGATCGCTCCTGCCCGCACGATCACTTGCGTCTCAAAGCCACTAACCTCGATGCGGTAAATGCCTTCCTTCGACGTGGGACGGATGGCCGCATTAGGCGTGTCGATCTCTACCTCAGCCTCGGAGCCCTTTGAGATGGTGTAGTATGCAAGCCCTTGCCCGAGCTGGACCTGGATCTGCGCCCGCTGCATGGTCGCGATCTTTGCCTGCGCATTATCGCCAAGACGAAGGATGTTCGCATGATCGAGTTGCAACTCGGCCTTGGAACGGTCTCCCGTCGAGATCCTGTCGCCACCGGCCAGCGGTTGATTCAGAACCGCGGCCGACCAGTCGCCCGTGTCACCGCGCTGCGCCGAAACGTCACCCTGGATCACGCTGAGGCGCCCCACTCCGGGCGAAATGTCCACCTGCGCGCTGGAAATTAGAGTGAAGAATCCAGGTAAGAAAACCGCCACCAGAACGTTGCGTTTCATGCCCACCTGACCGGGAAAACCAGCGTTACCGAGGGAGTCTTGAATGGACAGCACTGCAGGTGCCCTGCCAGACTCGCAGCCCCACGCGCATCGCAACTCCTTTGCTTCCGTGAATCGCACGACCCGATGATGCGTTCCCGGAGGATGAACTGGCCGACCTCAGCCATGGGTGGTGGTTTTCGGCCACCGGGGGACGCACTATGTAAGGCGCGACACGTTCTTCTTCCATCCCGTTCGCGTTCGCTTCATCGAGCGACGCTCAGTAGCGAAGGATGGCTGCATCTCGGATTCATCGGTCAAAAGGACCGGGAGGTAGTGGGCTATTTTCAAGAGTAGCCCGCTACCGCCCTGAGGAAATGGTTAGCTTTGGCGGAAGCACATGCCTCGCTGTCGTATCCATACTTACTATGACTGGGACTGGGCCTCCGCTGAACAGGAATTCCAGCGTTCTCTACAACTCAATCCAAATGACGCGGCGGTGCGGCACCGTTATAGCCGTTATCTTTCAACCGTGGGGCGGATTGATGACGCGCTCCGCGAGATCAGGCGGGCCCAGGAACTGGATCCACTTTCGCAGCAACAAGGATCCCAGATTCGATCCCATTCGCTCGGATGCTCGTTTTATCGATATTCAGGGACGTATCGGTCTGCCTCAGTAAGCTCCGCGAGGGAACGTATCTTCTCCCGTCTGTTTATCTCGCAGCCCGGTCGGATTTGTGAAATTTCAACCAACGCGGTTGCGTCAAAAAAAGGCGGCCCGGAAAACCGGACCGCCTTTCTGTAAGTGCGGCAGGGTTAGAACGTCAACGTCGCCTTGAGCTGAATCAGCCGCGGCGAAGCGTCGCCGCCGAGGAACGAGCCCAGGATAGAAGTTGGCGTGTTAACGGTGAGGACGCTGAGGCCGAATTGCGGGTTCGCAATGTCGCCGATCGGTTGGTCGAAGTTGGGATGGTTGAACAGGTTGAAGAACTGCGCACCCACCGCTATCTTGCCCCGCTCCCAGCGTGGGATGTCGAAGCTCTTCATCACCGTCAGGTCGGTGTCGAAGTACTTCGGTCCATAGAACTGGTTGCGGCGCTGATTGCCGAACCCGTCCGTGGCGCTAGAGAACATCGCCGAGGTCAGGCACGGAGTGTTGACTGCCGAGGCGCTGCACGAAGAAGGCGCTCCGCCCAGGTAGTTGGCGAACACGAACGCTCCGGCGCCGTTCAAAGCGCCGCCGTAGTTGCCGCCCGCGAGATTTCCCGTTTGGTTACCGTCAATCACCGTGAATGGCAGACCGCTCCGGGCGAAGATGGTTCCTGAAACCTGCCATCCACCGGTTGCCGCTTTCGGACCCCAGTAGTGAGGCACCTGCCACACATAGCTCAGGCTGAAGTAATGCCGCGTGTCATAGTCGGCGTTCCCATAGTTGTAGCGGCGCAGGTTGAACGGATCCTGCGGGCTCAACACGCTGAAGTTAGTGTCAAAGACGTAGGGCAAAAAACCCGCGTTGGAAACTTCATCCAACGCGTGGCTCCACGTGTAGTTTGCCTGCAACTGCAACGAGGAGAATTGGTGTCGCGCGGACACCGTCAGGCCGTTGTAGTTGGAGACAGCATAGGTTCCCACTTCGGTGATGGTGCCAAAGCGCTGGTCCGGAGCTTGCAATGGGAGATCTCCGAACGCAACGGGATTAAAAGCATTTAGGCCGGGATTCTGAATCGCCTCGTGAACGCCGTGGTTGCCCACGTAGTTCAGAGAGAGTGTCGTTCTGGTCCCAAACCCCTGCTGCAATTCGAGATTCCACTCCTGGTACTGCGGAGCAGTGATCCGCCGCGCCGCGTTGTAGAACGACGGCACGACGAAGTTGGAATTCCCATTTTGCAGCTGTTGTAGAGTTTCGCCTGCGGCAAAACCGGTTACGAACGACGCATTGGCTGCCGCCGTCACCGCTGCCGCATTGTTGGCTTCGCCCGGCGACAACATGATTTGCGGCGTCTTCGTTGGATCATTCGATACCTGGAACGGGTTGTTCAGCGGAGAATTGTTGAGCAACGAATCGGCAATCGTCGCTGGGAACATGTCCGTAAACAGTCCGAACCCGCCACGGATGACCGTGTTCCTGCCCGAGCCAAATGGAGTCCAGGCAAAGCCCACCCGAGGCTGCCAGCTGATGTTGGTATAGTTGGCCAGCGCCTGACCAAGACCGGTCTGGATGGCCTGGTTGTAAGGTTGGTTGACATCGTGAGAGATCGACCCGAACGAATCGCTGAAGCGCGCGAAACAGTTGGTTAGACAGGTCGGGTTGGAGTTGTGATCCGCCCGGAGGGCAAGGGTCAATTTAAGATTCGGCCGGATCGCCCATTCGTCCTGAGCGTAGAAGCCCAAGCCATAGACCGCGATCGGTTGAGTAGGACGCACCGAAAAGTTTTGCGCATAGTTGTCGCTGATTCCATTGAAGAAATCTGTAAGACTTTCTCCGAACGTCTCCCCGATCGTGCCGATTCCCGGAGAGTAGTCAGTGACATCATCCTTGTGGAAGTTCACGCCAAACTTCAGGCTATGTTTGCCTTTTAGCCACGAAAAATCGTCCACCACGCCGTACTGACTGACGTTGCGGCCTTGTGGCCAGATGTTGAGATCGCGTCCGAGAGAGAAAAACGCATTGCCACTGAAAGCCACCCGGAAAGGAATGGCGGTAGTGGCTGCGGAAAGGCTAGCGGGTGCGAACAACGCGCTGTACCAGGATCCACTCAGGATCACCTGGTTCACGGCCGTAGCGCCGAAGGTGTGATTTTCCTGCAGTTGGCCTTCATACTGCGGCTGGTTACTCTGAGCGTTGAAGACCGGGTTAATAGCGTCAGTGTAAGTCGCCTGTAACCCATGGTCCGTGCGGAAGTGGATGAACGCCCGGTCGCGACTGCCCAAGTTTTGATCCAGGCGGCCGGTGACAAGGTATTCGGTGGTCAGGTTGCCTGCCGTGGACTGGAACTGAACGGCACACGGCACGCTGGCATCACCGAGCCCGTTGAAGCTTCCACAACCATTACCGGTGGGGTTTCCATTGACATCCACGCCTGGCGACAGGATGTTCTGCGCTCGGGAAGCCCCCGACGCATTTTGATAGAGATTGAACATCTGGGTATAGAAGGGCACCGAGTCGGGGCTGTTCAGCGCAAGATTTGCGAGCGTCGAAGCTTGGAAATCCGGGCTTGGAATGTTGACCGGTGTGCTCGTGGGCAGCACGACGCGCAGGCCTTCGTAGTCCACAAAGAAGAAAGTCTTGTTCTTCTTGATGGGACCCCCAAACGATGCGGCCCACTGGTTCGCGTTGTCGAATGGCCGGGGCGTTCCCGACGCGTTGTTGAAATAGTTGTTGGCGTTCATCGAGCGACCGTTCCACCAGTACGTGGCATTCCCGTGCCAGGCATTAGAGCCAGCCTTGGTGATGTAGTTCACGTTCGCGCCGGCCAATCCGCCGTACTGCCCGGAGTAGCCGTTGTTCACGACGGTTGCTTGGTTAATGTCGTTCTGGCCAAGCAACAGGTTGGTGGCGCCTGAGTTGTTCAGGTTCAGAAACGGATCGTTCTCGTTCATTCCGTTCACGGTGTAGAGGTTTGAGGTCGCTGGCAGTCCGAAAGTGGAACTGTTGCCGTACCCAGCCTCCGTGTTCATGACCGCACCCGGAGCGGTCTGGACGATGTAGCTCAGGTCGTTGCCGGGATTCGGTACATTGGCAACCTGAGACGAACTAAACGTAGTCGAGATGTTCGCATTCTCGGTCTGCACAGCACCCTCGGCCATTACTTCGACCGTCTGCGTGGCCGCGCCCACAGTGAGTTGCAGGTTAACGGTACTCGCCTGACCCACCGTTACCCCCACTACCTGATCGCGCGTCTGGAATCCTTGTGCCACCACGGAAACCGTGTAGGTTCCGGGCTGTAAGAGTTGAAAGCGGAATGCTCCTTGTGAACTGGTGCTGTGGACCTGGGTAGATCCGGTGTCATTATTCTTAAGCGTAACCGCGGCGTTGGATACGGCCGCGCCACTGGGATCGGTAACGACTCCGGCAACATCACCGGACGTAAGAGACTGCGCGGCAGCAGGGAGCGCGACCAGAGTCGCGAGTAGCACCGCAACGAAACCAACGACAAAACTACGGGACAACATCTTCTCCTCCAATAGATCGATGAGGTCGCAAGCGTGCGCGTCGGCACCAGCAGACAAGCCTGCCTGCTCCGTTTTCCAAATCACAAAGTTGTTCGACTCAGAAATTCAGGATGGTTGAAACGGGAGGAGCACGCCCCTGCTCCGCGGGGAGCGACAACGAATTCGGCGGGAAGACTTCCAGAGCCGCCACCAGGGCTACAACTTGCAGCGCTGGTACCGACAGCGCACTGGTCGCCGAAAAGACAGGAGGGACTGGAGCCTTGCGAGACTCATCTTCAGAGTCGAGGCAGCCTTTCAGGATCTTGCAATTCCGATCGCCTCCTGATTTTCGGCTGGAGAAGCGGTGATCGGAAATGGAGATGACAGCAGAGAGAAAACAAAAAAGACAGACCAGCGCTGCCAGTTTGCGAAGCACGGGACGCAACTGTGCTGAACACGAAGTCAACCTGGGACCCACTGCTTTGGACAGCGCCTGCATGGAATTTTGCGTTTCTACCAGCACACCGTTTGCCACCAGAACACAAGATGTTGCTTCAATGTTTGCAGCACATTACAGCTGCGAATTGACTAACTCAGTTACATTTGTTGACAAACATACTAATCTTCATAAATGGCCTCCCGGAAATTGTAGGGACTGGATTTTGCGGAAGAGATTTTGCGGAGCTGAGGCAACTTCTCTCGTTCCGATGACATCGAAAGGAAGTGCAAAGGGTACTTACAGTAGGTTACCAGCTTTATGGATGACCAACTAATGAAGTAGATAGTTCGAAGCAACGTCGCGAAACGCAGCCAACTGCTTCGTCCGGGTGACCTCGTCCCAGCCCAATTCTGAAGCCATCAGCTCCGCTACGGCGGGCGCCATTGCGAGGGCTGCGCGCGCATTCAAGAAAAGCGCTCGGGTGCGTCTTGCGAGAACGTCTTCCACTGTGCGGGCCATTTCTTGTCGTACTGCCCACGCTACTTCCGCCTTCACGTAGGGCAGCGCCGAATGCAGCGGTTCGCCGAGCCGAGCGTCAGTCTCTATCAGCTTGCGAATTTCATGGACATCCGAACCGTAGACCGCCAGCGAGCCGAACTGCTTCGCTGCGTCCTGCGAACCGTGAATGTGCAAATGGTGCGTCACGCATGGTTTTTCCGGCAACTGCGCCAGCGTTGCTGCTTGGTCGACGCAATCCTCCGCCATATGCCGGTACGTCGTCCATTTTCCACCGCAGATGGTGACCAGCCCGGAGCGATCGATGTGAATGACGTGATCGCGTGATAGAGCGGCGGTGTTTGCCACTCCGGTGGCACGCACCAGGGGCCGGATTCCGGCGAATACGCTCAACACATCATCGCGTGTAGGAGCTTTGGTCAGGTACTGCCCGGCGGTAGCGAGGACGAATTTGATTTCCTGGTCCATGGCGACTGGCTCAAGCGTTGCGGCTGCTATGGGCGTGTCGGTGGTCCCCACCAGCGTGTGACCGTGCCATGGAATCGCGAATAACACGCGGCCATCGCTCGTGTGTGGAACCATGATCGCGCTTTGGCCCTGGAGGAAGCTCGAATCGAAGACCAGGTGAATCCCCTGGCTCGGGGCGATCATGGGCGAGGAGGATGGTTCCGCCTTGCGCCGAAGCAGGTCGCTGAAGGCGCCGGTGGCGTTGATCACAACCTTGGCCGCGGCGCGAAATCCGTTACCAGTCTCGGCATCGCGTGCGCTGACGCCGTTCACAAATCCCTGAGTGTCCTTTGTCAGCCCCGTGACTTCGACATAATTCAGCAACGTCGCGCCCTGCTCGAAAGCCGTGGCGACCATATGGATCAGCAGACGAGCATCGTCGAATTGTCCATCGTAGTAAACTGCGCCGCCGCGCAGCCCATCCGTCTTGACGGTGGGCAGATGTTCTAGGGTCTCTTCTCTTGAAAGAACGCGCGAGGTTCCAAAGCCGTATTTACCGGCAAGCAACTGATAGAGTTTCAGTCCGATACCGTAGAACGGAGCCTCCCACCAGTCATAGTTCGGCACGATGAACGCCAGATCGCGCACCAGGTGGGGTGCGTTTTGCAGAAGTAGTCCGCGCTCCTTGAGGGCTTGCATGACCAGCCCGATATTGCCTTGTTCCAAGTAGCGAACGCCGCCGTGTGCCAGTTTCGTGCTGCGACTCGAGGTTCCCTTGCCGAAGTCGTTCTGTTCGAGCAGCAACACACCATAGCCCCGCGACGCCGCATCGATCGCAACCCCGACACCGGTGGCGCCTCCGCCCACAACGATCATGTCCCAGGTTTTGGGATGATCTTCGATGCGACGCCACATTTCGGTGCGATTCATAGCGGTTGTCGCGGCGAGGGTCTTGGAAACGTGTTGCGCATCACCAAATACCCGCTAGCTTGATGATGGCAGTGCCGATCCCACTGGCGATCAGCGGGCCAATGATCGGCACGAGCGCATATCCCCAGTCTGAATCCCCCTTGTTGTTGATCGGCAAGATAGCGTGGGCCAGGCGCGGACCAAAGTCGCGAGCGGGGTTGATCGCGTACCCGGTCGCTCCGCCGAGAGCCAGTCCGATCGCCCACACCAGGACTCCCCACAGCCACGGGCCGAATCCAGCGGGAAGGCCGGTGGATGACACGGACTTGCTGACGAAGCTAAAGCCAACCACGATCAGGCAAGTAGTCGCGATCGTCTCTGTCAGCAGGTTCGCGGGCAAGTTGCGGATGGCGGGCGCCGTGCAGAAGACGGCCAGCTTTGCTCTCGGATCGGGCGTTACTTTCCAGTGTGCCAGGTACGTGAGCCAAACGAGAATGGCGCCGGCGAAAGCCCCCAGCATTTGGGCTATCCAAAAGAGGCCGACGTTCGACCAGTTTCCAGATAGCAGCGCTACCGTCAGGGTGACCGCCGGATTGATGTGAGCGCCCGGGCTGCCGAAAGCGATGGCCGTGAATATTCCCGCCACGACCGCCATTCCCCACCCAGTTGTGATGGTGATCCATCCTGAGTTTTCGCCTTTCGATTTTTTCAGTAGAACATTGGCGACGACGCCGTCCCCTAGCAGGATCAGGACCAACGTGCCCATGAATTCGCCTAGAAATGGTCCATGCATCGTGTGTGGATCTCCTTAGTCTTTTCTAAAGATGGATCGTCGCTTCTTTTCGAATGCCGGTTGCAAGAATATGCCAGCGCCTATCCAGGGCGTACCTCAGGGCTAAAGCCCACGGCTGTTGCC
>Ga0137376_10001642_pt1 | contig 12712 bp, 11 predicted proteins | sample SagtaG_23_FD_104814 | JGI IMG/M metagenome (GOLD analysis project Ga0137376, IMG submission 104814) | Vadose zone soil microbial communities from Sagehorn Ranch, Mendocino, California, USA - Sage2_L_20_16 metaG | ecosystem: Environmental > Terrestrial > Soil > Vadose zone | place: USA...
CCGACGGATCTTCGTCCTGGCCGTCCAGTTGGCCAAGAATCGTCGACACGGACTCGCGGGTGTGAGCGCCGAATTGCCCTGTGCTCACCGCATTGACGTATTGGAGAATATCCTCGCGCAGTCCGACCAGGCATTTTATCTTCTTCCCGGGATACAGGCGCTTGATGTCCTGAATCCGGTCATGGGCGTGGGGATCATCGATCAGCACGTCGACGGTTTTGTCGCTGACGCGCATCGGGATCCAATAATTCATCTTGAGATAACTGGGATTGATGCCGCTCACGCATTCCGGAGCAATCAGAACTTTATCGTCGTACTCTTTGAACGGGCACTGGTAATACGCGCTCAATGCCGCACCTAGTTCTTGTTTCGTCACGTGCTTTCGTTCCATCAGGACTGTTTCCACCGGGAGACGCTTGCTCTCGGCTATCCTGACAATCGCATCAAGTTCTTGCGGCTGCAGGCGACCGGAGATGATCAACGGCGCAAACTTGCCTCCCGTGCGCCTGCCGGGCGGATCGGTCTGCTGCGATTGCCTATACAAGGCGCGAATGAGCGCCGCGTCGTCAATCAGGCCTTTTTCGACCAGCAGCTCGCCGAGCTTCTTTTTCGGGTGAAGTTTGATCTGATATTCAAGTATTTCCTGCAGCTGGTCCGTGGGAATCAGTCCGAGGTGCACCAAAAGTTCGCCGATTTGAATGTGTCGGCGATGCTTGACGAGTACGCCGGCCAGTTCAGCTGAGGACATAAAGCCGAGGGTGACACAGACCTTGCCCAAGGGCACGGATGGATAATCGAGTTTCTGAGCCTCGATGCTGCGTTCCAATTGGTCGCGGCTCAGCAAGCCTTCACGGGTCAATAATTCACCGATTTTTTCGGCAGCGGACGACTGTGAGTTCATAGAAATCATACTGTTTCGTGGTGAGCTTAGGTCAGAGCAGTTCGATTGCGCGCATATCTTTCCTGGTTAGACAAAATCGTCTGTCAAATTGTCACTCATTGTAAAATTTCCGTTCAGGCGCGCGACGAAGCGGAAGCAATGCTGTCAATAACTCCAAATCGCTCCTTAAAGCACCCGGATAACAAGCTGTATGCTAAAGAGTAGCAAAGATCATGCACGGGGAATATGAAGCCGAAGTGGATCGTGCTCAGCGATTTCGACGAGCTCAACGCCTCGAATAAAGAGTTTTACGAGCACCTCGGCTGTGAGCAAAAGGGTTTTCTCGGCAGTGTCTGCGGTCGCATTTCCTGGTTGGGAGAAAAATCACGGTGCGCTGTATGACGTATCGAGGCATTGATCGACCGGCGGGACGCTTAATGGCGCCGGCGAATTCAAGATGAATCTCGCCCAGTGACTGCCTCGAGCTTCGCGCTCAAATCACCCGGCGATGATCTTCTTGACGCTTCGACCTTTTTTGTCATAGCCTCCCTTTCTGGATGATTTTTATCGGGATCAGGAGTTCAGCACATGCAAACCGACCGTTATGAATATTCCCCGATCATTGGACGAAAACCGTTCAAGTGGCCGGGGGGCGCGCGCGTTGCCCTGATGGTTGCCCCCAATATCGAGTTCTTTCACGTTGATAAAGTCATTCCCGGCGCGGCCCATGCGCTGTTGCCGGACGTGACCGGCTATGCACTGCGCGACTACGGCTCGCGCATCGGCGTGTTTCGCATGATGGATGCATTGGAAAAGCATGATATCCGGGCAACGGTGTTATTGAATGCCGACGTGTGCGCGCATCATCCGGCGATTATCGAAGAAGGTAATAAACGAAAATGGGAGTGGCTCGGCCACGGCGTGACCAATAATATCCGAATGACTCAATATCCGGCCGAGGAGGAGCGGTCGGTCGTTCGTCAAATACGCGAAACCATCGCGGCCGCGACCGGCAAAGCGCCGCGCGGTTGGCTCGGTCCCGGCGGTGGCGATGAGAGTCCGCACACATTGGACCATCTGGCGGCGGAGGGTTTCGATTATGTTTGTGATTGGGGCTTCGACGATCAACCTTGCGCGATGCGCGTAAAATCAGGCCGCATGGTCGCGATTCCGTACCAGCAAGGCCTCAACGACATCCGGGTAATTTTTCAGGGCGGCCACACGCCCAAGGATTGGCTCCAGATGGTATGCGACCAATTCGATACGCTGTATGCCGAGGGCGCTGCCCAGGGCCGAGTTATGACGATACCGCTGCATCCGTTTGTGATCGGCTTGCCGTTCCGCATCAAATATCTCGACAAAGCGCTTGAATATATTTGCGCGCACGATGGGGTATGGAAAGCGACGGGCGCTGAGATTGCGGACCACTATTATGCCAACTACTATCAGAAAGCGTGAGGCGAAAGGACGAACATGCGGACAAAGTCGCTGACGTGCTGCGCGGGTTTTCTCTGGGTTGGTTTATTTGTTTCAATCGGTTACGGCGCGGACCGCGTGATTATCGGAAACGTGTCCCGCACCGTGGAACAATTGCCCAACTATGCAGCCACGGACAAAGGCTTCTTCACGCAAGAGGGCATTCACGGCGACGTGGTGTTGATCGGCTCGACCGATACGCTGATTCAAGCGCTCATCGCCGGCCAGGTAAACGTGGCGATCGTCGATCCGTCGGCGGCAATCAACGCGGTGGAGCGGGGCGCGGCGCTCAAAATCATCGGCGGCACCGTGCCGATTGCAGCCTACACGCTGGTGACTTGCGCCAAATACAAATCAATCAAGGAACTCAAGGGCACAATCATCGGCGTCGTCAGTCTGGTTTCCGGCAGCACGATTTTCTTGCGCGAGATGCTCAAAGCCGAAGGCTTGGAACTTAATCGTGACTACACCATCATTCAACACGGCCCTACCGGACAACGCCTCGCCAGCCTGAAGACTTGCAGCACGTCGGCGACGATGCTGCTTGGCGGCGATTTGCCGCGTTCACGCGAGCTGGGTTTTTTGGAAGTTGCGCGACTGTCCGACTATATCCCGAACTTGCAGTTTCACAGCTTGATTGTCGACAGCCGCTGGGCGGAAGCGAACAGTCAACTGACGGTGCGTTACCTCAAAGCCATGGTCCGCGCAATGCAGTGGGCACACGCTAACCGGGATCAAGCGGCCGAGCTGGTCAGCAAACGCACCGGCATTCCGCTTAAATACACACGGTCCACTGTCGACGAATATCTTTCTCAGGGCATCATCAGCCGCGACGGCTCGGTGAATCGCGAGGGCTTTCAGCGCCTGATCGATTTGATGGGCGAGAGGCTGTTCAAAAGCCGTCCCTATCCGGCGCCGGAAAAATATCTCGACATGAGTTACCTGCGGCGCGCCCAGCAGGAGCTGGGATTGAATCCGGCACGATAAGGATGACTTCGCGGATTTCAAAATCTTTGCAGCGCAGGTTGAAGTAATGAACGCGCCCCAGTGTGTTTAGCCGATGGGCGATCGTTGAATGGAGCCAAGAATAAACGATGAAACGAGTCGCTAGACGATTATTATTTCTAATTGGGTCCCTAGTTTTCCTGTCGTTCGCGGCGCGAACTTCCAACGCCGCAGAATCGCCGCCGTTGCGCAAGCTGCGCGTGGCGATCACGTCGCTGTCGGGGTCAATGGCGGTGCCGTGGCTGGCGCGCGAAGCAGGGATCTTCAAGAAACACGGCTTGGAAGTCGAAGTCATCGCGACACCCAGCGGTGTCGAGGGCATGAGCGCGTTGATCGCCGGCGAAGTGACCTTCTTGCAGATTGCCGGCGCGACCACCGTCAGCGCCGCGGTGGGCGGCGCCGATGTGATCGTTATCGGCACGACGATCGGCACGTTGGTATTGAATTTGGTGGTTCGTCCGGAGATTGAAAAAGCCGAACAACTGCGCGGCAAGTCGATCGGCATCAGCCGCTTCGGCACGACGATCGACACCGGAGCGCGTATCGCGTTACGACACTTCGGCCTCGTGCCGGAAAAAGATGTTTCGATTATTCAAATCGGCGGCATGGAATCGATCGTGCCGGCGATGGCCGGGGGTCGGGTCCAAGGCGGCATTCTTTCCTACCCCGCAATCGGACACGCGAAAAAACTCGGCTTTCGGGACCTCCTCGACATCGCTTCTTTGAATATGCCCTATGCGTCCACTGGGATCGCCACCCGCGGCGAAGTGATTCGCAAAGAGCCGGAGTTAGTGCGCCGGTACATGACTGCGCAAGTCGAGGCGATCGCGCGCATGAAACGCGACCGGCCGTTTACCATCGCTGTCATGAGCAAGTTCTTGCGCACGACGGACAGCGAACAACTTGCGGAAACCTATGATATCTATGCGAATAAGCATCTGATGAAAGTGCCGCTGCCCACCGTGGAAGCCATCAGAGCCGTGCTCGATGAGCTAGAATCGCGCAATCCCAAAGCAAAGGGGCAGGATCCGAAGCGTTTCTTCGACGACCGCTTCGTGCGCGAGCTGCAAAGCAGCGGCTTTATTGACGAGCTTTATCGTTAAGGCTCGAATGACGAATCACGGTTTGCTCTCCAGCTTTTTTCTCGCTGTGCTTGTCTTTTTTGCCGCAACCGCGACGGCACAAGAGGGACGGAAAATCAGAGCCGGTTATGCGTCCCTGTCGGGAAACATCACGCCGTTGTGGGCGGCGCGCGAAGCCGGCTTGTTCAAGAAGCATGGGCTCGATATCGATCTCATAGCTTTTCCCAGCGGCACCGAGGGGATGGCCGCGATGATCGCGGGCGAAATCGAGTTTCTCGCCATCGCCGGCAGCACGACCGCAAGCGCCGCCATCGGCGGCGCCGACGTGCTCAGCATGGCGCTGATCAACGATCGCCTTTTGACGAGTCTCGTGGTTGGCCCCGCCATTCAAAAACCGGAGGATCTTAAGGGCAAGTCGATTGGCATTAGCCGCTTCGGCACTTCCATCGACACGGCGGCCCGCATCGCGATTCAACATTACGGTCTGGAACCGATCAAGGATGTGTCGCTGGTGCAAGTCGGCGCGGTATCCTCCGCTGTTGCGGCGCTGCGCGGCGGCCGCATTCACGCGGCGATTCTTTCCTATCCGACGATCATTCAGGCGCGACGCGAAGGCTTTCGCGAAATCTTGGACATCGCATCGCTTGGCACACCCTATGCCGCCAACGGGATCACGTTGCGGCGAAGTTTCATGCAACAGCGCCGTGAAATCGCGGCGAACTTCTTGAGGGCTTTTCTGGAAGCCATCGCGCGTGTGAAAAAGGACAAACCGTTCGCGATGGAAGTGATGGGAAAATATCTGCGCACAAAAGATCGCGAGTTGCTCGACGAAACCTATGAATTCGCCATTGCCAAATATTTAAAATCGCGCCCTTATCCAAGCGCGGAAGCTTTTCGTTCCGTGATCAACGAGCTCGCGCAAGTCAATCCCAAAGCGAAGGGCCAGGATCCCAGGAGATTTTACGACGACAGTATTCTGCAGGAACTGGACAAGAGCGGATTTATCAATGCGCTTTACCGCTAGTGCGAAGCGAGTGACGGACTGATCTGTGGAGCCCGCCGAGGAAACAACGAAATTATGTTGGATAGACACCGACTGCTTCACCGCCGGTTGTTGGTTCGATGATAATGCCGCGGGCGATCAATATCGGCCGCGCCGCGGCGACTAGACGCGGCAAATGGCGCGCAAACACGAGCCCTGCCAGCGCGCAACCCGCGCCCCCCACGGCGACAACCAAAGGCGCGCCGATGCGGTCGGACGCCCAGCCGGCAATCAAGCTTCCAAACGGCGCCATGCCGACCAGCATCATCGAGAAGAGGCTCATCACCCGACCACGCATGGCGTCGTCCGCGAGAGTCTGCAGAGCCGTGTTGCAGGCGGCAATTTGCACCATCCAGCCCATACCGACGCCGGTCAATAGCAAAAGCGAGAGCCAAAATAGCTTCGAGAAACTAAAGGCGATCAATGCTAGGCCAAAACCCGTGGTCGCGATTGCGATGACGCGGCCTAGGCCGATGACCGACTTGCGCCTGGCGAGACCGAGGGCGCCGACCAGCGCCCCTAAGCCGATCGCGCCCATCATCAAACCCAGCGCGTCGGCGCCGCTCTTGTGAATGTCCGCGGCAAAAACCGGCATGAGCGTGATGTACGGCATCCCCATCACGCCAACGACGCTGAGCAGCAGCAAAACGTCCCGTATCGGCACTGTGTCGAGTGTGTAACGAATACCTTCGGCGAGGGAATGGGCGAGCGAGAGCTGTTTGGTCGGCGCGGCTTCTTGTGGCGCCAGTTTCATGGCCAGCAGAGCGACGATGACCGCCAGATAGCTCACAGCGTTGATCAAAAAACACGTGCCTTCGCCAAGCTTGGCGACCACGATGCCGGCGAGGCCCGGCCCGATGATCCGCGCCGCGTTGATCATCGAAGAGTTGAGCGCGACGGCATTTGGCAAATCATCAACGGCGACGAGCTTGTGCATCAGCGCCTGGCGCGCGGGCATGTCGAAGGCATTGACGACTCCCAAGATGACACCCAGGAGAATGATGTGAAGCGGCTGAATCCAACCCGTCAGCGTGAGCCCCGAGAGAATTATCGCCTGCAGCAGCGCAGCGCTCTGCGTCCAGACGGCAACCCGGTGCGATGAGTAGCGGTCACTGATGACGCCGCCAAGAGCGCCGAGTCCGAACACGGGAATCTGCGTGGCGAAACCCACGAGTCCGAGCAACGTGGCCGACCCGGTGAGGCGATACACGAGCCAACTCTGGGCAACCTGCTGCATCCAGGTGCCGCACACGGAGACCAGTTGTCCGATCAGATAGAGCCGATAGTTGCGATGACGCAATGAACGCCAGAGCGGCGATTCGAGGATAAAGGGCAAACGCATAGTGATAGTTTGAGCGCGGCAGCGGCGTGACGGCGCGTTTTACGGACAGGCGAATTATCTCATGCGCACGTACAAAAACGAAGCGCGGGCGGGTAACAACGGCGAAGAAGTAGTCGGCTACGATGAAGTCGCTGTGCCGCATTCAACGCATGACCAGCTGGATGGCTGACGAGCGGTAGAAGCGACGCTCGGTGTGTCATTATAAAAATATCGCGCCCAAGCACAGAGACGGCACGGCACTGTGCTCATAAGACAATCGGAAAGTTTTGCGACTAGTGGGGGGCGTCGTCGATGGAGCGATTGGTAATAATTCGCCCTCGGAGCAATTGTGATACGAAGGGAAAAGGCTCCCGCCCTTGCCGAGCCTAGGATGGAAGTTTCGGACGAGGTCGCCGACCGGCAGGTCCGTCCTCTCGAGTGTCGCTACAGCTAGTTTAACATCGGCAGAACGTCGACGTTTGCTATTTCCAACGAATCCTTCTTGCCGCCCTTCATGCGAGTCATTTGGGCGTCGGCCTCGTGCAACAGTTCCGCGACCGTGCGCGGCGCCTTCGTACAAGCAATCGCGCTGATAAAGAACGTCAGCGGGTGGGAAAACTTGCGGCGCTCTTCATTCAAAGCATGGTGAACCCCTTCGAGGACAAAATTCGCCGTCTCCGAAGCTACGTTAGGCAACAATACAGCGAACGAAGTGCCGCCCATCCGACCGACCAGATCGGGACGCGGCACGTGTTGTTTAATGGTATGGGCAATCTTGCAAACCATTTGATCTCCCATCGGGTAGCCAAACCGGTGGTTGACCCAGTGGAATCCAGTAACATCGATACAAGCTAGAGTCATCGGCTCCAGTCCAAATGCTCGGTCCATTTCTTTGGCCGCTAGTTGGTAAAAAGCATGACCGTTCGGCAGACCCGTGAGCAGGTCGCGACTGGCCAGCTTCGATAGCTCATTCAGTTTTGTGCGCAGCTGTGCCTGTGTGACCGCGAACAGGACGAACACGCTCGTGCGCGTAACCATATTCCAATACGCGATCCAAGCGGAAGAATAAGTGCGGCCGCCCAGCGAATCCGCAGCGAACCAAATCAATGAACCAAAAAAAGCGAGATAAACTCCGACTTCTCGGGAAACAAACCAACTGCCGATGAAAATGGGAACCAGGTAAAGGAGTAGGAAATGACCTTCGACTCCCGTCTGCAGGTCGAAGATACCCAACAGTATCGTCATTAAGATCGCGTAAGCGACCAGAGTTTTCGGGGATCGCCGTTCGATAAATTTCGCAAGTTGTTGAATCGCGGAAAAACCGCTAAGTTGTATATCCATAGGCGCCTTATAGGAAACGCCCGCGTTCCAGTCAAATAGAATTATTCTATTCTCATCATAGGCGAGATCTTGACCGCGTTTCGCCGCGGCTTTAGTCGAAGGGCCGTTCTTCCGGCGCTCGTCAGCCGCAGCGGGGTCAATCAGATCATCCTATTTTTTAGTTGTTTGCCCACACGAAAATTGCTTTAATCGCGACCACACTAAGGCGTCCGATGCGGCTCATAGCACGGCCAAATTTCCACCAAGGGGGTCTCTATGTCTCCGAGCGTGCTTCGTTCGTTGTTGGCCTTCGGTCTCGTTTGGATCTTCGCCGCGCAGTCGGCGTCCGTTCTCGCGCAGGAAAATTTCTACAAAGGAAAAACCATCCGGCTCATTGTCGGGCTCGCGCCGGGTGGTGGCTTCGATACGTACTCGCGAGTGATTGCCCGGCACATGGGCAAGCATATTCCCGGTAACCCAACCACGGTCGTCGATAATATGCCCGGCGCAGCGAGTTTGCTCGCGGCCAATTACGTCTACAAAGCGGCCAAGCCGGACGGCCTGACGATCGGCAATTTTGTCGGTGGCCTGTCCTTTCAACAGATGCTCGGGTTGCCGGGAGTGGAGTTCGACGCGCGCAAGTTCGAGTTTCTCGGTGTGCCGGCCCAGGATAACTTCATGATCGGCGTCGCAAAGTCCACCGGCATCACCAGCGTCGAATTGTGGAAAGCTTCCGGCACGGTCATCAAAATCGGCGGCGTCGCGCCCGGCGGCGGCACGGACGACATTCCGAAAGTGTTGAAAGCGAATCTCGGTCTGCCGCTCCAGCTGGTATCCGGTTACAAGGGAACGGGTCCGGTCCGCCTCGCGTTCAACGCCGGAGAAGTTCAAGGCGCGTGCAATTCATGGGAATCGTTCAAATCGACCTGGCGCGCCGAAATGGAGAAAGGGGAGGTCGTGCTGTTGGTGCAAGGGAATCTTAAACCGCATCCCGAAGTGCCCCATGTTCCCTGGGCAGTCGATTTGGCGAAAAGCGAGGAGGCTAAGAAATTGATTCTAACGTCAGCGCGCGTCAACGGCGTCCTCAATCGTTTCTACGTCCTGCCGCCCGCCACTCCGAAAAGCCGCGTGGGCTTGTTGCGCAAAGCCTTCATGGACACGATGAAAGATCCGGAGTTCTTAGTCGATACCCAAAAAGCCAAGCTCGACCTCGATCCGATTGATGGCGCGGAGATCGAAAAACAGGTCAAGGAGCTGTTCAAGCTCGAACCGGCGCTGGTAAGCAAAATGAAGGAAATCTTAAAGTAAAAAACCTGTGCGTGTTGGCATTCACTAATGTCCTGGCCCAGAAGTTCGCTAAACAAGTTGTTCACGCTTATCCGTCATACCGGCGGACGCCGGTATCCAGATGGCTTTGGAATTCCTTGATTCCGGGTCGCGCTAGCTGCGCCAGCTTGCCCGGAATGCCGATCGAATTATATTGCGAATTTTCTGAGTCAGGACACTAGTCTAGTCTAGGCGGACAGCACACGTCGAGAAGGGGAAATCCCAGATCGGTTTTGCATACGACCAGTCTATCCACAGAAATAATCCAGACGGTGGATAAATTTTGGGCCGCCGACTTTGGATGCCCGCGTGAGATGCTCCGTTCCGAGGGTACGATTACGGTTTGTCATCCCAATCAATATTCCGATTGGAAGGGTATCTTTATTCTTCGCATCGACTCGGCACCCATCATTTCACTGCCGCGAGATTTATTCTCTTCTTTGTGCACTGAAGCCCGACAGTGGTCCACCACTCAGGTTTTTGATAGCACACAACTTCGCTCACTGGTTGGATCTCGCGTTGACAAGATCATCGGTCCGGCATTTATCGGCTACACTGAAAGTGGGATGTTTCAGCCGATTGAATCAAGGTCCACGACCGTGCTTGGAAACGAGCATTCAGGTCACGTCGCGTCGCTGCGGGCTGCTTGTGATTCGATTGACTGGGAGCACGGCGGACATGAGCTCGGCGAGAACCCGGCTGTCGGTGTGTTCGCGGGAAAAGAATTAGCAGCCCTAGCGAGCTATGACGTTTGGAGCGATCGAATCGCGCATATTTTCATCCTAACTCATCCTCGATATCGGCGGCATGGATATGCCTGTGCTGCGGTGAGCAGGCTAGTGGAGATTGCGCTGGAGCGAGGTCTTGTCCCGCAGTATCGTACACTCGAGAGTAACACGGCTTCGATGAAGATCGCGGCCAGGTTAGGTTTCACTCGCTATGCAACGACCATGACCGTGGGGTTGCATCCCAAATCCTAAACTCGCTCTAGTGAGTTCAGAATTCATCAGGCTATGAGCCGCCGAGGAAATTCATGCTCAGGTTAACCGACCGTCGACAAATTCGAGCAATCCTCGAAACCGACCGTCCTTGGGCGGTCTATGCGCTCGCGGATCTTGAGCCCGGCCTTTTTGAATACGCACAGTGGTATTGTCCCGCAAGTGACGAACCCGCGCTCGGTCTTTTCTATTCCGGTTTTGCCATTCCTGTGCTGATCACAATTGGCAGAGTGGAGGCCCTGCGACTCATTCTGGACGAAATCGTAGCCGAGCTGAATCCACCGGAGCTCTATGCAGTGGTGAAGCCGGAGGTGTTACCGCTCCTTACCGACCACTTCCGTGTAGTCGAAGAGCGAAAGATGCGGCGAATGATTCTGGATCCTGAGCGGCATCACTCGACATCGATGAACGGCGTCGTCCAACTGGGAACGCCAGATCTGGAAGCCCTTCAACGGTTGTATGCGGACGGCGATGCCAACGGTGAGGCGCCGGATTGGTTTTTACCGCAGATGTTAGAGCAGGAGACTTACTACGGTATCCGAGAGGACAATGAGCTTGTCGCGGTGGCGGGCACTCATGTTGTGGCATTGAGCGAAAGCGTTTCCGGGCTTGGTAATATTTACACGCGGCGCGACCGGCGAGGACGCGGGCTTGGCACGCGAGTGACCGGTGCGGTCATCGCCACGTTGTTGACCATGAGGCTCTCAACGATTGTGCTCAACGTACGAGCCAGCAACATTGCGGCAATACATGTCTATGATCGCATCGGATTCACAAGTTACTGCGAATATGTCGAAGCGCCGATGATCAGGCGCAGATGACGCAGTCTTCTGGCCGATTGAAGATAATGATCGGCAGTTTGCTTGATGTCTAACGAAACGCCGGCATGACTTCTTTGGCGAAAAGACGCATGGATTGCAGAATCTCGGCATGAGGAATGCCGCCAAAATTGAACGTCGTCGTCAGGGTGTCGAAGTAGTAGTTATTCATGGCGCTATGAACATTTTTAATGCACTGGTCGGGAGTGCCGTAATTGTTACGGCCGGTGGCGAGCATCATGTCCCAGTTGTATTCCGCGGGAGGCGCGGTAAGGGATCGTCGTCCGATACGTGAAATCTCGTCATATCGAGTGATGGCGGCGCCGGCGATCTCCCGCGCGCGCTCGGCGTTTGTATTGACGTAGGTGCGGGCGTGAAACTGACAGTGTTTTGCTTCGGGATTGTAGCCCGCTTGGATCAAACCTTGGCGCCAAGCTTCGACGCCTAGTCGGACTTTTTCCGGCGGGTGCGGATGGCCAACGGTCATGATGTGATAGCCTTGGCGTCCCGCCCATCCCAGACCTTCGGCGGAAGTGCCGGCCACCCAGATCGGCGGGTGAGGCTGCTGCACGGGCCGCGGGTAGAGCGACAGCTCATCGAATTGCCAAAACTCGCCTTTGTGGCCGATCCGCGCGTTGCCCCAGGTCTTGAGAATGACGTCGATCGCCTCGCGCAGCCGTTGGCGGTCATTTTCCCTCGTGACGCCGAACACCTTATAGTCTATCTCGGTGTTGCCCGAGCCGATACCGAACTCCAATCGTCCACCGGAAATGGTGTCGACCATCGCGTAGTCCTCGGCGCTATGAAGCGGATGGCGCAGCGGCAAGATTGCGATACACGGACCGAGGTGAATTTTCGACGTCCGCGCCGCAGCTGCGGCAAGTAGCACCGCAGGGTTGGCGATCGGCCCGCCGTAGCCGAGAAAATGGTGCTCGTTGAACATGAAACATTCCCAACCCAGCTCTTCAGCCAGCGCCACCTGTTCAAGAATTTGCTCGTAGTAGACGTTGTAGGGTGGATCGATATCCGGAAAGTAGGTCGCCAGGATGTTGATGTAAAATCGCATTCGATTGGACAGTTCAAGGTTCAATGTTCAAAGTTCAACGCCGGATTGCGATTTGCTACTTTGAACGCGGAACCTTGAACTTTGAACTTATGAAAGCGCGTAAAGCGCTCGCGCATTGTCGCTCAAGATCTTTTGCTTGACGTCGGGAGAAAGGTCGGCCCGGTTTCTGAACACTTTGATCGCGTCGACGTCGCTCGAAGTATCGGTGTGGCCGTAATCGGTGCCGATCACGAGGCAGTCTTCACCGGCTTCGCGCGCGATGTAAGCAATGTCGTCGGAGTTTTCACAGGTGACGTACATGCCAAACTCGCGGATCGCATTTGCCGGCCACTTTCTACCGAGTGTTTTGAAACGATTCCTGGCTTCATGCATCACCCA
>Ga0137376_10001646_pt1 | contig 12704 bp, 14 predicted proteins | sample SagtaG_23_FD_104814 | JGI IMG/M metagenome (GOLD analysis project Ga0137376, IMG submission 104814) | Vadose zone soil microbial communities from Sagehorn Ranch, Mendocino, California, USA - Sage2_L_20_16 metaG | ecosystem: Environmental > Terrestrial > Soil > Vadose zone | place: USA...
AGTCGTCCAGAACGCAGCTCTTCAAGTTCCTCGGTGTCGGATCGCTGGGAACCGGGCTCTTTCTCACCGGCACGAAGGTGTCGCTGGGCGCGATCCAGGGCTGCGTCGGCTGCGGCGGCGGCCCGTGCAACCCGTGCGGATCGCCGGCGAGCATCTGCGACTCGGTGACGGGCGGCCAGTACCCGTGCAAGACGTGCGTCCAGGGCGCCGGGTGCCCGGAAGGTTGCTCGACGGGCGGCGAGTGGTTCTGCTGCCTGACGACTGGACGAGTCGGGTGCCGTTTCCGCTGTTCCGAGTGCAACTGCCCGGCCGGCTGCGCGAACCCGTCGTGCCACTGCTTCACGGACATGGCCGTTCCGTGTACGCCGCGGCTGCACTCGGGCGACCAGCCGTGCACCTGCCCGCCAGTCGTTGCGCCGATTCCGAGCCTGAGCTAGCTCTCGCGCATGAACCCCTGGCGGGCCGCGCTGACCAGTGCAACCGCCTCGGGGAAGAGAACGCGCATCGCATCCCTCAGAGCGATCGACTGCTCGTCGGGGCTGCCCTCGACCTTCATCCGCTTCAGGGCCGCGCCGGTCAGCTCGACCGCGGTGTTGAGGGTCAGCGTCGCGAACTGCTCGCGCTGGGCCTCGGCGACCGACTCAGCCTGGCGCGCCGCGAACTCCTGCAGGTTCCGCATCAGCTCGTCGGGATCGCCGCCGAGCGGGAATCCAAAACTGCCTTCCATTGAGACCACGATAGCGACGCGGGTCAGTCCAGCGTCGCCCGGTAGTTCGTCTCGACGTCGCGCACGAACTCCTCGACCGACGCCATCCCCTGCTTCATCGCCTCGGCGAACGGCGACCCGGTGCTCGGGCCGAGCGCCTGTTCGAGGCGGCGCGCCGCAGCTCCGACCCGGTCGAGGAACGCGGGCTCGGCCAGACGCGGTGGCGCGCCGATCATCCGCTCGAGCTCGAGCGCGGCCTCTTCCGCCTCCTCGATCCCTTCCGGGTGCTCGGTCATCCGGAGCGCCACGAGCTGCTCCCGCAACTCCTGGAGCTCGCCTCCTCCGGCCCGCTCCTCGGCCAGCTCGCAGAGCGCGATGATCGAGGCCGTTCGCCGCACGACCTCGCGGCTCGCGACCACCGATGCGTCGTCGGCGAGCACGAGCCACGTGCGCTCGTCGCCGCGGACGAACGCGCAGAGGTACGTCCGCTCGTCCGGCTCGGCCTGGGCGGGCACGACGCCCGCCACCTGCTCGCCCTCCTCGGCGAGGGGCGCCACGGAAGCGGCGATGCGATCGAGGTCCTCTCTGAGGCCCACGGCGCCAGCTTAGACTCGGTACGTGGCCTCCTTCTCCGAGCGAAATCGGGTCGCCCGCGACCTCTTCGCGCCGCTCGGCCCGTCCTACGACCGTTGGAGCCGTCTGCTCTCGCTTGGCCAGGACCCGCGCTGGCGCCAGTTCCTCGTTTCCCGGGTCGAGTGCGGGCCCGACGGCTCGGTGCTCGATGTGGCGACCGGGACGGCCGCGGTCGCGATCGAGCTCGTGCGACAGAAGGGCTGCCGCGTCGTGGGCATCGACCAGAGCCCCGAGATGCTCGCAGGCGCACAGGCCCGGGTCGAGGCCGCCGGCCTGTCCGACCGGATCACGCTCGTCGAGGGCAGCGCCGAGCAGCTGCAGTTTCCCGACGGCGCGTTCGACGCCCTCACCTTCACGTACCTGCTCCGCTACGTCGAGGATCCGGGCGCCACGCTTGCCGAGCTGGCGCGGGTCGTGAGACCCGGTGGGATCGTGGCGGCGCTCGAGTTCGGCCTCCCGCGCGGCGTCTGGCGGCCGTTGTGGGAGCTCTATGTCCGCGTCGGGCTCCCCGTCTCCGGCGCCGTGATCTCGCACGGCTGGCACGAGGTCGGATCGTTCCTCGGGCCGAGCATCCGTGACCTCCACGAGCGCCTGCCGATTCGGAAGCAGGTCGAGCTCTGGCGGGCGGCCGGAATCGAGGACGTGCGGGTGCGGCGGCTCAGCCTCGGCGGCGGGTACGTCACCTGGGGGCGCCGTTCGTGAGCGCGGGCCGGCCGGCGTTCTATGCGCTGGAGCCGGGCGGCTGGCGCGACTACCTGACACTGCTCCATCCGCCGTACACGCTGTGGCATCTCTCCTACGTCGCGATCGGCGCCGCCCTCGCGCCGCAGTTCGAGGTCGGCCGGCTGCTGGTGGCGCTCGCCGCATTTTCCCTCGCGGTGGGAATCGGAGCGCACGCGCTCGACGAGTTGAAGGGACATCCGCTGCAGACGCGGATCTCGGACCGCACGCTCGTCTGGCTGAGCGCCCTCTCGATCGCGGGGGCCGTCGCGCTCGGCATCTACGGCTCGATCGCCTACACGCCGTGGCTGGCCCCGCTCGTCGCCGTCGGCGCGTTCGTCGTCGTCGCCTACAACCTCGAGCTGTTCGGCGGCGCGTTCCACTCCGATGTCTGGTTCGGCCTCGACTGGGGGTCGTTCCCGTTGCTCGTCGGCTACCTCGCGATGGCCGGGCGCATCTCGCTCGGAGCAGTGCTCGCGGCCGCGTTCGCCGGCTTCCTGAGCCTTGCGCAGCGGCACCTGTCGACTCAGGTGCGAACCGTCCGGCGGCGCGTGGCCTCGGTGAGCGGCACGCTCGAACTGGTCGACGGGGCTCGCGAGCCCGTCACCGACGTCACGCTGATCAAGGCGCCGGAGGCAGCCCTCCGCGCCATGACGTTGGCGGTCATCTCGCTGGCCGTCGGCCTGGTCCTCCTTCGCCTTACCTGAGCACGCGTTTTACGATGGACGCATGTCGCTCGAGGCTGCGTTCGAGATCGTCTTCGCCGTCGGCGTCGTCGTGGCCGCTGCGGCGCTCGCCGGCGCCGCGTTCGAGGCCGCCGGCCGCAAGGCGCTGATCGCAGCCGCCGGGGCGATCGGCCTTGGCGCCGTTGCCGCCTGGGTCGCGTTCGCCTTCGAGCCCTCGACGGGGCTCGCAATCGCCGGGACCGGGCTCCTCGCGTGCGAGCTCGCGGTCGTCGGCGCGCTCGGCCTCCGCCGCGGCATGGCCCGCAGCCGGACGCTGGATCGTGAGTTCGATCGCGCGAAGGCGCAGCTCGAGGCGGCTGTGGAGAGCGAAACGCGAAGCCGGACCGGCGACCTCGAACGAACCCTCGCCCGTGCGCGGGCCGATTCGCTGTCCGCCTACGCCGAGGAGGAGCGCCGGCTCGCCGAGACGAGGCGGACCGCTCTCGAGGAGAGCGAGGAGCGGTTGAGTCACGGGCTCGCCGAGGCGTTCGCCAAGGTGCAGGGCCAGGTCGAGCAGCGGCTCGCGTCGTGGCACCAGGATCTCGATCGCGCTCAGCGGAACCTCGGCGAGCGACTCGAGCAGGTCGCCCAGCACGAGCGCTCGCTGATCGAGGCGCTCGAGGCGCGCCTGGAGCACGATGCCGAACGGCTCCAGGCGGCCGACGATGAACAGCGGGCGGGGGTCATCCGGCTCCGTGAGGATCTTGCGCGGGCGGTCGCCGAGTCGGCCGCGATCGCCGAGGCCGAGCTCGAGGCGCACGCGACGGACCGCAGGCGGGCGCTTCACCAGGTTTCCGACCGGATGACCGCGCGGGAGCGCGACCTCGTCCGCAGAGTCGAACGCGAGGAAACGGAGGCGTCGCGCCGGATCCAGAGCTCGTTCGGCGAGGTCGAGCGGCGTCAGGTGGAACAGCTCGAGCGCGTTCTCGACCGCGCGTCCGGGAACTTCGTGGACGCAGCCACGCACGAGTTCGACGGGACGATAAGAGCCGCGCGCGAGGAGGCGGCGCGACGGTTGCAGCGCGAGCTGGAGCGGGCCGTCCAGCGATTTGCCCGCGAGGGGGAGTCACTGCTCGCCGATCGGATGACGCAGCTGGGCGAGTCTGGCGGCCTGCGGCTCGAGAAGAAGCTCGGGCAGGTCTCCGCGGGCCTGGAACGGCAACGTGACGAGTTCGTGGCGACGCTCTCGAAACGACTCGGCGAGGTCGAAGCGGATTTCCGGGGGCGCCTGGCGGCGCTCGCGGAAGAGGAGCGGGCGCTCGAGGAGCGGCTCACCGAGCTCACGCGCCGGATCGACCAGACGGTCTCGCGGGCCGAGCAGCGCCTGGACGCGCTGCAGGGGCTCCCGCGTTAGCTCTGCGCACCAGGCGGGCAGGGATTTTCATACAGAGGGCGAATCACCGCTCAAAACGCCGATGACGCAGATCGCCGAACACGAACAGAGTGAGCGCGCCAAGGTTGAAGGCTGGCGATTGCACGTGCTGATGGAGGCGGGCTATCCGCTCCCGCTCGCCGAGCGTCTGGCGCACAGCGAGGCGGATCTCCACGCAGCGGTCGAGCTCGTCCGGCGCGGGTGCGATCCGAAGATCGCGGCCGAGATCCTCCTCTAGCCGCCGACAACCCCCACGTCCCCGCCCGGGTGGGGATGAGGAGTTCCACCCGCCACCCGCGTCGAGCGTATCGCTGAAATCCGCGCGCGGGTATGCCGCAAGCGCGACAACTTCGTGTCGACCGCGGCACGCGACCCAGAGGTGCGCCGGGCTTCCGTCACCCAGGGCGTAGCATCCGGAGCGTGAAGGTCGAGGCAATCGAGTACGGCGACCGTCGCGTCTACAGCGTCGCGTCGTTCAACCGCGGCGTCGCCGGGTGGCTCACGCGCCTGCCCACGATCTGGGTCGAAGGCGAGGTCACGGAGCTCCGCCGCCAGGATCGCTGGCAGAGCATCTTCCTCACGCTCAAGGACCCCGAAGAGGGCGCCTGCCTCGCAGTCACGATGCCCCGCGCGCAGTTCGACGCGCTGCGGCTCGACCTCGCGAACGGCGAGCGCGTCCACGTCTACGGGCGTCCCGAGCTGTTCGAGGCCCGCGGCGACTTCCGGCTCCGGGCCCTCTCGATCGAGCGCTTCGGCCTCGGCGACCACTTGGCGGCGCTCGAGCGGCTGAAGCAGAAACTCGCCGCGGAAGGGCTCTTCGACACCGGCCGCAAGCGACCGCTGCCGCGCCTCCCGCGACGCGTCGGGCTCGTGACCGGCAAGGACGCGGCGGCGAAGAAGGACGTGCTCACGGCGATCACCGCGCGCTTTCCCCCGGCCCGCCTGCTCGTCGCGGAGACCTACGTCCAGGGCCCGCGCGCCGCGCCCGCGATCGCCGACGCGCTGCGCGCGATCTCGGAAGCGCCCGAGATCGACGTCGTCGTCCTCGCCCGCGGCGGCGGGAGCTTCGAGGACCTTCTCCCGTTCAGCGACGAGCGGCTCGTGCGCGCGATCGCCGCCTGCCCGGTCCCGGTCGTCTCCGCGGTCGGTCACGAGCAGGACACGCCGCTTTCCGATCTCGTCGCAGACGTGCGGGCTTCGACACCCACAGCCGCTGCGCGCCTCGTCGTCCCGGACCTGGCAGACCTCACAGCCCGCCTCGAGCGATCGCGGACGGCCCTCTCCACGGGGGCACGCCGGGCGCTCGAACGTGAGCGTCGCCGACTCGACGTCTCGCGAGACCACCTTCGCCGCGCACCGCTCCTGCTGGTCGAACGTCGGCGTGCGGCGGTCGAGCACTCGGCCGGCCGCCTCCGAGCACTGTCTCCGCGGGCCACTCTGGACAGGGGCTATGCAATCGTCCGCACAGCCGGCTCGATCGTCCGGGCGAGCTCCGAGGTCGCCACCGGGACGCAGGTCGACGTCGAGCTCGGCACCGGCGGCTTCGGGGCCACCGTGGAGGACACGCGCTGAGCGAGCTCAGCTTCGAGGACGCCCAGCGCGAGCTGGAGACGATCGTCCAGCGGCTCGAGAGCGGAGAGGCGAGTCTCGACGAGGCGATCACGCTCTGGGAACGCGGCGAGCAGCTCTACGCCGTCTGCTCGTCGAAGCTCGACGCGGCGCAGGGCCGTATCGAGGAGCTCGCACGCAGGGTCGAAGCCGTTAAGCCCTAGCGTCGAGCTCGCGTCACCGAATAGAATCCAGTGCATGGCGGCCCCAGAGGAACTCATCAGGCAAGTCCCGCTGTTCGCGGACCTGGACAAGAAGGAGCTCCAGGGTCTCGCGAGCACGATGAAAGAGCGGCAGTTCGACGCAGGCGCCACGATCGCAAGCGAAGGCTCCACCGGGATCGGCTTCTTCATCATCGACGACGGTGAGGCGACGGTCAGCGTGCACGGCGATGACGTGAACACGCTCACGCACGGCGACTACTTCGGCGAGGTCGCGCTGATCGACGACGGTGCCCGCACCGCGACGATCACCGCCAAGACGCCGCTCAAGTGCTACGGCATCACGTCGTGGGAGTTTCGACCACTCGTCGAGAGCAACGCGAAGCTCGCGTGGAAGATGCTCGAGACGATGGCGAAGCGGCTACGCGGCGCCGAGCAGCGCGCGAGCTAACAGGCCGCCGAGCTCGACGAGGTCGTCCGCGGCTCGATCCGGGTCACCGCTCAGCGCGTGCGGCTGTGTGCCGGCCGGAGGCTCGTCGACCCGGCCTCCGAAGAGCTCGCAGCGGACACCGAGATCGCGGCACACCTTCACCACCTCGCCGACCGCCTTCCCCTCGGTCGACGAGCGGTCGAGCGTTCCCTCGCCCGTGACCACGAGGTCGGCCGAGCGAGCCTGGCCCGCGAAGTCGATCCGCTCGAGCACGACGGCGGCACCCGAGACGAGCCGCCCTCCGAGCGACGCGAGCGCCGCGCCCAGGCCACCGGCCGCACCCGCGCCGGGAAGCTCGGCGTACGGGCCCAGCTCCGACATCGCGGCGAGCCGCGCCTCGAGCTCGTCCACCTGCTCCGAAGAGGCGCCCTTCTGCGGGCCGAACGCTCGCGCGGCGCCTCGCTCCCCGAGCAGCGGATTGCGCACGTCACAGAGAACCTCCAGGTCGCGGCCGCTCAGCGATTCGCCGACGACCTCGAGCAACCCGGCGCCGCCGTCGACCGTTGCCGTGTCGCCGAGCCCGACCAGAATCGGTCCCGAGGCCTCGCCCGCGATCGCCACGAGCACCTCACCAAGGCCGCGACTCGACGCCTCGAGCGGGTCGAGCTCGCCCGGCCGAAGCCGCCGCAGCCCCACCACCTCGGCCGCCTCGACGACCGCCGACCCGTCCTCCAGTACGAGGTAGCGCGCCTCGACCACGCGGCCGAGCGGGTCCGAAGCAGGCGCTGTCCGCCACTCGCCGCCGAGGGTCGCTGCGAAGACCTCCGCCGTGCTTTCGCCGCCGTCCGCGACGGGGAGCTCCTCCGCCTCGAGGCCGGCGCCGCGCATCCCGGCCGCCAGGGCCATCGCCGCCTCGAGCGCGGACAGGACGCCCTTGCAGCTAGCGGGCGACGCGAGTGCGTTCATGTGACTCTTGCTCGGCCTCCTGCTCGCCGTCCTCCTCGTCCTCCTGGCCGACCTCGGCCTGCTCGGCGCCCGGCATGTGCTTGAGCATCGCGTACGAGAGCCCCTCGCGGGCCAGGAAGATCAACCCGATCCCCACGCCGACGGACATCTCGATCGCCTGCAGCCCGATCCCGAAGGCGAAGCCCTTGGCGTAAGGCACGCCGTACGAGACGAGCGGCAGCGCGACCGCGGCCTGGACGAGGCCGACGTTGCCGGGCCACAGCGGGAAGAGCATCGCGACATTCATCAACAGCAGGACGAGCCCGGCGGCCGGGAGCGGCTCGTGGATGTCGAACGCGCGCATCGTCGCCCAGACCGCGAAAAGCTGACACAGCCAGCCCAGGCACTGGAGAAGCCCTGCGATCAACGCCGGTACAGGCGCGTGCAGGACGCCGAGCCCGTAGCGCGCCATGGTCACGAGCCGCCTGACGCCGCCCTCGGCCTCCTCCAGCACGGTGCGATGGCGATGCCGTGCACTCGCAAGCGCGAACGCGAACAGCGCGAACGCGACGATCAAGAACACGATCACGCTCGCCACCGCCCAGTGCGGAATCTTCGCCGTCGCGGCGACATACGCGATCAGGAGCACGACCGGGAAGAGGTCGAGCACACGGTGCGCGAACACCGTGCCGAGGAGCACCGCCCAGGTGTCGGCGCGCCGTTCCTCGTCGATCCTCCGGCTCAGAACCGCGACTCGCGCGAGCTCGCCGATGCGGCCCGGCAGAACGGCGTTTGCGAACAGGCCGACCCCGAACGCGGAGAAGACAGCGCGGAACGGCGGTGGTGCCGGAACCGCCTGCTCGATCACCTCGTTCCAGGCGGCTGACCTCGCGAGCACCGACAGAAGGTTGAGCGCGATCGCGGCAACGACCCACTCCCAGGCGACGAACCTGAACGCGTCGAGGACAAGACCCCAATCCGGACCGTGCCAGACGAAGAACGCGATCATCCCCGAGAACGCGACGAGGACGAGCGCGGCCCGGGTCCACTTCGCTTTCAGCAGCTTCGACATCCTTATGCCGCGAACGCCTGCGGCGACTCGACGATTCCCTCGTAGATCTCGGACAGCCGTTGTGCGATCCCCTCCCAGGAGTAGCGCTCCTGTGCGAGCACTCGGGCCGCGCGACCCAGGTCTGCCCGCGCCACTTCGTCCTCGAGCAGGGTGACGACCGCCTCGGCCAGCGCCTGGGGATCGCCGGGCGGAACGAGGCGGCCCGCCTGCAATTCCATGACGCCCCGATAGCCGGAGATGTCGGAGGCGACGACCGGGGTCGCACACGCGAACGCGCGCGTCAGCACCATGCCGAAGCTCTCGCCGCCGAGCGAGGGGGCGACGAGCGCCTTCGCACTGAGCAGCTCTGCGGTCAGCTCGTCCTGGGAGAGGAAGCCGAGCACGTCGACTCCCTCGTCGGGGAGGCGCAGGCGCGCGAAGAGGAGCCGGACTGCAAGCGGGTCGGCGCCGACGATCCGAAGCCTCGCCCCCGAACGCTTCCGAATCTCGGGCCACGCGCGAAGCAGAATCTGCAGGCCCTTCCGAGGCTCGTGGCGGCCGACGAAGACGATGTGGTCGTCCCGCGAGCCGGCCTCGGCCACTTCGGGAACGAGCACGCCGTTCGGAATCAGCTCGTACTGGCCGGGGAAGTAGCGGGAAGCCGACGCCCGGGCCGGCTCCGAGACCGCGATGCGGTGATCGAGCCGGTCGAGCAGGAATCCCCAGACGGGTTTGGCCAACTTGAGCCACGAGAGCTCTCCGGACGCATGGAAGGTCGCGACGAGCGGGCACTTCGCCAGCGCGAGCGTGGCGACACAAGGGGTCGGAGTCATCGGCTCGTGCAGGTGGAGCAGGTCGAAGCGCTCGGTCTCGAGCACTCGCCTGATCCGGTAGAGCGAGCGCGGGCTGAGAATGATGTTCGGCAGCGACCCGTTCGCGGGCACGATCACGGAACGGCCGATCGGGATCACCTCGGGCGGAGGCTCGCCGTGCCGTCCGAGCCGGGGGTGGAGGACGCGCGTGAAGCTCCCCGGAGGGTCGTTGCCCATCACGAGCCGGACGTCGTGTCCGAGCTTGCGAAGTGCGGCACCCTGGAGCTCGGCGTGCTCGACGACGGCTCCCCAGAACGACCATGAGTACGGGACGACGATCCCGACTTTCATCTCGCACAAGTATTCATGCCCAGCTACCTTTTGCGCCCGCATGACTCTCGTTCGCCTCGCTCCGCTCGCTCTCGTCGCCCTCCTCGCTGCCTCCTGCGGCGACAAGGACAAGAGCTCGAGCCCGGCCACGACCGCCTCCACCACCACGAGACGCCTGTGCTGAAGGCGGGCCAGCAGGTCGACTTCGTGGGCCAGCTGGCGAAAGCTCCGGCCAACGATGCGAGCAGTCTCGGCGTCAAGAAGTCGGGGCAGCCGCTGCTCCAGAAGCAGGGCGCCTACGTGATCGTCAGCGTCGGCGACCTGTCGCCCCACTAGCGTGGCCCGCACGGCCGGCCTCGTCGCCTGCGGGGCGCTGGCCGTAGCGGCGATCTCCGCCGGGATCATCCTACTCACCCGAGGCGGAGGCGACCAGAAGAGTGTCGCTCGGCCTCTGCGCAGGCCTCCTCCTGTGCTGCGCGAGGTGCAGGACTTCGGCGCGCGGGTGCCCGACGGTCGCCGCCTGACACTCCGAGCGAACCCGGGAGGACGCGTGTTGACGACCGTGGGCTCCCGGACGGAGTTCGGATCTCCGCAGACGTTTTCTGTCGCCTACGTGAAGGGTCCCTGGCTCGCCGTGCGCAGCACAGCGCTCGGCAACAGACGGCTGGGCTGGGTCCGCGCCCGACGCGTCAGCCTGCTCAATCGCACGCTGAGCCTCGAGGTCGACCTGTCCAAGCGCGAGCTCCTCGTTCACGACGTCGGGATCCTCCGCCGCATCCCGGTCGCCGTCGGCGCCCCCGACACTCCGACTCCTCCGGGGACCTTCTACGTCACGGACAAGCTCCCAGGCTCCGAGTTTGGCGCGTACTACGGCTGTTGCATCCTCGCGCTCTCGGGCCGGCAGCCGAACCTTCCGGAGGGCTGGTCGGGCGGCGACCGGCTGGCGATCCACGGCTCCCCCACGCCGACCTGGGGCCATGCCGTCTCGAACGGCTGCCTGCACGTGGCAGAGCCCGACCTCCGCTACCTGATGAGGACCGTCGCGCTCGGGACCGCGGTGCGGATCCACGCGTAGACTCGGCCGATGGTCGACGGAGGCCTCGCGGAGCTGCACACCCACCTCGGCGGGTCGGTCGCCTCGGACATCCTCTGGAGCCTCGCGCACGAGCAGGGAATCGCGCTCCCGGTGAAGGACTTCTGGGAGTTCGACCGGCTCGTGACCGTCTCCGACCCGCAGGGCGTCCAGGATCTCGATGCGCTGGACGAGATCTACCGCTGGACGGAGCTGATTCAGTCGAGCCCGCTCGCGGTCGAGCGCTCGGTGCACGCGGCCATCGGCGGCGCCTACCGCTCGCAGGGGATCACGACGCTCGAGCTGCGCTTCAACCCGATGAAGCGGAACCGCGGAGGCGAGCGCGACCTCGACCACATCATCATGGCGGCCGTCCGCGGCCTCGACCGCGCGAGCCTCGAATACCCGCAGGTCCGCGCCGGGCTGATCCTGATGATGGACCGGACCTTCAGCGACGTGCAGAACGGGATCATCGTCGAGAAGGCGATTCGGTACGCGCCGCGCGGGATCGTCGGCATCGACATCGCCGGGCCGCGGCCCGTGGCGGATGGGCCGTATCCGTACGGCCAGCTCGCGCCGCTCGTCGAACAGGCTCGCTCGGCCGGTCTCGGGGTGACGATCCACGTCGGCGAGGAGGGCGGCGATCACGGCATCGCCGAGATCCGCGACGTCGTGGACTCGCTGCGCCCGGAGCGGATCGGGCACGGGATCCTGGCGGCCCAGGACGAGGCGTTGATGGCCGACCTGCGTGAGCGCGCGATCACGCTCGAGGTCTGCCCCACGTCGAACCTGCTGACGAAGGCGCTCCCCGACGAGGACGCGGTTCGCGACACCTTCCGCGCCTTCTCCGCGGCCGATGTGCCGTTCACGATCGCCACCGACGGGCCCGAGATGATGGGGACGCACCTGCGCGACGAGTTCGAGTTGCTGCTGCGGATCGGCGCGCTCGACGAGCGCGAGCTGGAGGCCGCGAACCGGCGCGGCCACGACGTCAGCTTCGTCCGCGACGGCCAGTAGCCCAAACGGCCACGTCCGGTGTCAGACGCCAGACAGTGCAGTTGAGGACATGTCCCAGTGCCTGGCACTGGGACATGTCTGGAGAAGCTAGGCGTCCGGCGACTCTTCGAGCAGGTCGACCGAGACGATCGTGTCGGGGCTGAGGTAGCGGCCGGCGAAGAGCGGCCACGTGCCGCTGTTCGCTGCTGCCGCGATCTGGGCGACGGCATCTGCGGCCTGCGCGGATGCCTCGGCGGCGGTGCCATGGTCGCCGATCCGTAGCGAATCGCCCTCGCGCAGGCGGACGACCACGGAATGCGTCGACGGCTGAGCTTCCTCGGCTGCCTGCTCCGCCGGCTCGTCGGCTGCCTGTTCGGCTGGCTGCTCGGCGACTTCCTCGGCTGGCTCTTCGGCTACCTGGTCGGCTGGCTCTTCGGCAACCTGGTCGGCAACTTGCTCGGCCGGCTGGTCGGCTACGTGCTCGGCCGCGGGCTCCGGGACCTCCTCTGGAGGCGTGGGCTCAGTCTCTTCAGCCTGCTGTTCGTACGACGGAATCGGCATCTCGGGAATCGCCGGAACCTCGAATTCGGCGAAGTCCTCCACGGCGGGCGCGGGGACTTCGAGAGGCCCGGGCGCGGACGCTTCGGGGGGCTCGGGCGCGGACGCCTCGGGAAGCTCGGGCGCGGACGCCTCGGGAAGCTCGGGGGCCTCTGCAGCGGCCGGCTCCTCGGCGACAGGCTCATCTGCCGCTTGCTCGCCTGACTCCTGGACCGCGTGCCTCACGCTCGGGAAGAGCATTCGCGAAAGCAGAGTCGGGGTCGAGCCTGAGAACGGCTTCTCCTCAGCCTCGGGGTCCGCCGGCGGCTCGATCTCCGGGGACGGCTCGGCCTCGAGCTCGGGATCGAGCGCCGGAGCAAACCCGAGATCGGGCTGGACCTCCGGCTCCGGTTCCGGCTCCAGCTCCGATTCGAACGCAGGCTCGGACTGAGCTTCGACCGGAGCCTCGTCCTTCGCGGGCAACACGAGGTCGGGGAAGAGCACGCCCTCGCGCTCGGGCGCCGGAGCAGGAGCGGGAGCGGGGCGCATGTACGCCTCGTCGATCACCTGCTGAAGCTGGCTGTGGGGCGCGACGACGAGCTGGAA
>Ga0137376_10001651_pt1 | contig 12690 bp, 12 predicted proteins | sample SagtaG_23_FD_104814 | JGI IMG/M metagenome (GOLD analysis project Ga0137376, IMG submission 104814) | Vadose zone soil microbial communities from Sagehorn Ranch, Mendocino, California, USA - Sage2_L_20_16 metaG | ecosystem: Environmental > Terrestrial > Soil > Vadose zone | place: USA...
GATCGTAACGCGGGACTCGGCGCGTCGAGCTCAGGCCGAGCACGATCATCCGCGGGCACGCGTCGTCGAGACCGCGCATCGACTGTGGGAGATGGCGCGCGACTTGGACCTCGTGGTCGTGGCGACGCCGAATCGTACGCATGCGCCGCTTGCGCGGGAGGCACTCGAGGCGGGCATCGCCGTCGTCGTCGACAAGCCATTCGCGCCGACGGCCCAGGAAGGCCGGCCCTTGATCGAGGAGGCGCGGCGCCGACAGCTGATGCTCACCGTCTTCCAGAATCGGCGATGGGATGGCGACTTCCTTACCGTTAGGCGGCTTCTGGCCGACGACGCGCTCGGTACGATCTTCCGATTCGAGTCGCGTTTCGATCGGTGGCGTCCGACGCCCAAACCGGGCTGGCGCGAGCGAAGCGACCCGCACGAAGCGGGCGGACTGCTCTACGACCTGGGCAGTCACCTCATCGATCAAGCGCTCCTGCTCTTCGGCCCCGTCGCCACGGTGTACGCCGAGCTCGATCGCCGACGCGAGGGGGTCGACGTGGACGACGACGTGTTCGTGGCACTCACTCACGCGTCAGGCATACGCTCGCATCTGGCAATGACTACCATCGCGGCGCAACCGCGGGCGCGCTTCCACGTGCTCGGCAGTCGCGCCGCGTACGTGAAGTACGGGCCCGAGGTCCAGGAAGAGGCGCTGCGACGTGGAGACCGGGCCGATCGCCCAGGCTGGGGGGAAGAGCCGCGTGAGCGGTGGGGAACGTTAGGCGCTGGTGATGACGTGCGACCGGTGCCGACCGAGGCCGGGAAGTACCCGGCCTTCTATGCCGCTGTCGCCGCGGCGATTCGCGACGGCGGTCCTCCACCCGTCGACCCTATCGATGCGGTCAACGGACTGGAGATCATCGCCGCGGCCCAGCGGTCCTTCGCGGAGAGCCGCGTCGTCGAGCTTACTTGAAGCGCACTTTTGCGGCGAGCAGGATACCGGTGAGCGTTACCATGCCGACATTGGTCGCCACCACTGGCCAATCGTGCCGCACGAGTCCATACAGCAACCAGAGTACACCGGACGTGACCAGAAGCGCGAACATGCCGAACGATAGGTCGCGCGTATGTCGCGTTCGAAATGTGCGCACGACTTGAGGAATGAACGAGCCGACGGTAAGCACGCCGGCCATGAAGCCGAGCAGTCGGATCATGCCGCCGGCTCGTAGGGACCGGTAGCGGCGCCGCGCCGGATCGTCAGCCAATCCGTGCGCACGCGATCCCATTCCTGAATAAGGAGCCCGCGGTCCTCGAACAACGTCCGGATGCGGCTCGGATCGTAACCGACGACCTCCTCGAGTACCGGCACGAGGACGCTCAAGGCGTCATCGCTGATCACGGTGCGCCGCGCGATCTGGGCGATGAGGCGCGTCTCCGAGGCGGCGATCGTTAGGCCGTCGCCGCGATTCACATGGAGCATGACGTGAATGTCGGAGCTGCCGTCGCCGACGTACACGACCCGTTCGCGGGGCACACCGAGCTGCATGCGCAGCTCGTCGACAGCCGTCACTTTGCCATAGCCAGCCGGCACGCGAACAACGGACGCTATTTCACCCGTGTCGGGATCGAACTCGAAGCAGGTCGCGATGATGCGCTCGGGTGGGACGATGCCTTCGAGGGCCGCGTTCACGACCTCTTGCGGGGCCGCCGACACGACATAGAAGTCGAACTGATACCCGTCGATGCCATGCGCGAGACATTCGACGAGCATGTCGATGTTTCGCTTGCAGCGAATGCGGCGCCCGACATCGACGAGATCATCGCGCCGTACGCGCCGGAACTCGGGGTCGTGGCGGAGCAGATACGTCAACTCGGCACCCGACTGCACGAGGTTGAGTCGCGAGAGGCCGGCGACCTTTTCGGCGAAGTCGACCAAGCCGAGCGACTCGCTCAAGACGTGGCCGGAGTCATTGAAGCTCAGCGTTTGGTCAAAATCGCTTACGAGCAGGTAATGCCTCGTCATTCGTTTTCCTCCGAGACGAAAACGCCCCCGCATCGGTGGACGCGGGGGCGAGCTTCGTCAGTATTTGATCAACGCTTGCCGATCATATCCGCGCCCCGCCTGGCCGACGCCCGCAGTTGAGCTGCGAGGCCCCGACAAAGCGCTGCTGGTGGCGAAGAATATGAATCTTCATAATGCGTTGACGTGCAAACATTGTCACGACGCCGACATCGGCGTCCTTGGCAATGTAGACCGATATGGGGAAAGGTCAACCGCAGCGGACGTGAGCGCTGTCACACTTCCGTCACGCTCTCATGTCTCCCGAGCGTGGCGATGACGGACCTCGTTCGACGACGTCGATGACGAAACCGAACGGATCCTCGAAATAGAAGCCGCCATCGCCGCCGCGAATTATGCGGCACCCGGCTTCTTCGAGGGCGACGCGCGCCGCAGCGGCGTTAGGCACGTCGAGCGACGGAATGAACGAGCGGCGGCTGTCACGATTCCCGATGCGATTGACCCACAACGTGAAGCCTCCCGCATCCAGCTCCAGCTGCTCGGAGGTGCGTGAGCGAACGCGAAAGCCTAACGTGCCGGCGTAGAACGCCTCGGCATCAACCAGGCTCTCCACCTCGACGGCCACGTCATGGTTGGCGCGGAAGGGACGACCCGACTCGGCGTGCGCACGCAGCCGGCGCATCACTGTCGACCAACCGCCGTTGTAATCGTCGAAGTCGGCGCGCACGCCGTCGAATCCGTCGTGCGTCACCGTCACGAGCGTGCCGGCGGGTGTCGAGGCCAACTCGTAGCGGACGGTGGTGGGTGGGAGGCCAGGGAAGCGCTCGTCCCACCATGAGTAGACGAGCAATCGCGGCGAAACGAGCTCGATGATCTCGCCGCCTAACGTGAACGACGCGCCCCCGGGCCCCCGCCAGCGGGAGAGCCATTTCCCGCCGACGCGCGGGTCGAGCTGCCACTCCGTCGAGGGGAAGGACGCCCGATCACCCCACCAGGCGAGCAGCTGGGCAGGGTCGGTGAGCGCCTCGAATACGCGCTCGGACGACGCCGTGATCTCGATGCGTTCGACGATGCGGCGCGTCATCGTTGCCGACCCCTCATAAGACTCACCGGCATTGGTGTTACGACCGAGAGCCTCGCTCATGCTCGCCTCCGGATTCGACGTATGACTTCAGGCTGCGGAGATTCGTTCGCCAGAAGTCGCGATATTGCGCCACCCATTCGTCGACTTGGCGCAACGGCGCGGCATCGAGCTCGTAGAGCCGATGTCGTCCCTCGCGACGCTGGCGGAGGAGGCCGGCCCGGATGAGAACGCGCACGTGTTTCGATACCGCAGGACGGCTCATACGAAAGCCCCGCGCGAGCTCGCCAGCCGTTAGGCGGCGTCGCGCGACGCGCTGCATGATGGTGCGTCGCGTTGCATCGGCGATGGCGGCAAAGACCGCGTCCGCCGGCGGTGATCTGTAACCCATTGGTTACATATATAAGATGCCACCCGTATGGTTGTCAAAGACGACGCTACGGATGCCGCGGCCGCTCGATGAGCGCGATCGCGACCCGCCGCGCCCAATCCACGAACGCCCGAAAGAGCACCGGCATGAGCCGGAGCGGTTGTCCAGTCGCCGGCGCCGGTATGACCGGTACAGCACCGGCCATACGCGCGTGCACCGGCCACGGGTCAGACGCGCGATCGGCGGCGCGCGCCGGGGCATCGGCAAGTACCGGAGCTTCGAGAGTTCCCCGCAGGCATTCGGTGAACTGCTTGAACAGCTGCTTGTTCACCGACTCGATCATGCCACGCCCGAACTGCGCGGCCTTTCCGACGATGTCGACGTCGGCAATGACCTGTACCTGCGTTGCTCCGTTGGACATCGGCGTCAATTTGCTCGTCATCGTCATCTTTGCCGAGCCTGAGCCGGTTCGCTCTCGTCCTTCGCCGACCATGCTGACGACATGCGCAGCATCGTCGCGGCCAGTAATGGTCACGCGCCCGTCATAAGCGGCGGTCACTGGTCCAACCTTCACTTTGACGCGGCCGAGGAATGTCTCCTCGTCCTTCACTTCGGTGAGCTCGGCTCCGGGCAGACAGTTCACGATCTGCCGCGGATCGACCAGATAGCGCCAGGTCCGATCGACGGGCGCCCGAAGCTCGAACGTCTCCTCGATGCGAAGCGACATCGTCCACCTCCATAATGGCCGCGGACGGATCCCTTGCGTGCGCTTCGGCGCAGAAAGCTGCCGCGAACTTACGTGGACAAAGGGAGCTTTATGAGAGCGCGCCCGGAAGGGCTCGAACCTCCAACCTTCTGATCCGAAGTCAGATGCTCTATCCAATTGAGCTACGGGCGCTCAGCGCCAGTCCGAGAGTCGACAAGGCTCATTGACAGGCGGTCTGCTGAGAGTGACTCTAGCGGGAGTCGTGGCTGGTGGCCAGAGGCGCCGCGACGCGCGCCACGCCCACGCTCAAGGAGGCGCGAATGGCGAGCTTCGCGAAGGCCCACGCGTGAGAGAAGAGATCGCGCGCCTGCGCGACGCGATGGAGCGCGAGGCGTATGTCACCGATCGCGCTACCGCGACGGCAGCGTATCTCGCGATGACGCTCCACAAGCCACTCCTGATCGAAGGCCATCCGGGAGTCGGTAAGACCGAAGTCGCCAAAGTGCTCGCCCGGGCGCTGAACGCCGAGCTCATTCGACTGCAGTGCTACGAGGGACTCGACGTGACGACGGCGCTGTATGAGTGGAACTACGCCAAGCAATTGCTGCACATCAAGCTGCAAGAGGGCACGGCGGCAAGCGCACGGGAGCGCGAGGCCGAGATCTTCAGCCGCGACTTCTTGCTCGAGCGTCCATTACTGCGCGCGATCACGCGCGTCGATGCGCCGCCGGTCTTGCTCGTCGACGAGGTCGATCGAAGTGACGAAGAATTCGAGGCCTTCCTCCTCGAGGTGCTGAGCGACCATCAGGTGACGATTCCGGAGATCGGCACCGTTCGGGCGACGCACCCGCCGCACGTCGTACTGACGTCCAATCGCACGCGCGAGCTGTCCGAGGCGCTCCGGCGGCGCTGCTTGTATCTGTGGGTCGACTACCCGTCCTTCGACAAGGAAGTGCGCATCGTGCGAGCCAAGACGGTGGGCGTCGCCGAACAGCTGGCGAACGAGGTGGTGCGGTTCATTCAGCGGGTTCGGCGCCGGCGCCTGGCCAAGACGCCCGGCGTCGCCGAGTCGCTGGACTGGGCGCAGGCGCTCGTCACGTTAGGCGCGGACGCGTTAGGCGACGAGGTGGTCGACGACACGCTCGGTTGCGTCTTGAAGGATGAGGGCGATATCCGGGAAGTCCGGACCGCTATTGGCGAGGAAGGGCTGGCCGCGTTTGTCGTTGGGGGTGCCTTGTAGCTCCAACAGCGCCATCGCGGACGAACACGGACAATAACGCGGACGAACGCGGAGCAAAGAGCGAGACAACAGCTCATCACGGATTTCCCGGATTCAAACAGATTTCACGGATCCGACTCCGTGTGCGCTCACGACTCCACGCCCCCACGAGCCCGGACGATCTCTCTTTTTTAACGACGGCGGCAAGCTCCTCGCGCCCGAACTCGACTGGTGTGCCGTCACAAAAGAGCATCGTCCGGGCTCGTTGAGGGAGGAGGCGTAGTCGAAGAGGAGCAATCGGTGAAATCTGTTTGAATCCGGGAAATCCGTGATCAGCTGTTCTCGCTCTTTCGTCTGCGTCCGTCCGTGCGCTGTTGTCCGCGCCGGTCCCGAGGAGCGCAAGCGACGAGGGATTCGTTCGCACGCCGTGATAGCCGCGGCGCACGAGGCCGTGCGCCGCGCCTCGGGATTGGATCCTTGCCGCGCGAGCGATAGCGGCCGATACTGAAGTTTGAAGGACGCGGACGCGCGCGCGTAGTCCTCGAACGTGGAGGATCTCATGAGACGGGTACGGTTGTCTCGCCGCGCCGCCGCAGCTCTTGCGGCCGCCATCGGCGCGCTGGTTGCCACCGGTTGCTCCGATTCGACGCTTTCGCCGTCGTCGCAGCCACCGGCACGGACACGCCTCCGGCCAGACGCGGCGCAGGTGCAGGCGGCGCTCGTCGCCCAGGAGCGCCACACCAGTGAGCTGCTGCGCATTCCCGGCGTCTTGGGCACGGCTGTCGGGTTGTTGCCTAACGGGACACCCGCCGTGCGCGTCTTCCTGGCGAGCGGCGACGTCGGCGGGCTGCCGGCGAGCTTCGAGGGCGTGCCCGTCTCGCCGCTCGTCACCGGCCGGTTTATGGCACGCAGCGATCCCACGAAGCGGATGCGGCCAGCGCCCCTCGGCTATTCCGTCGGGCATTTCGCGATCACCGCCGGCAGCATCGGCGCGCGCGTCGTCGATGGCGCCGGCAACGTGTATGTGCTCAGCAACAATCACGTCCTCGCGAACAGCAATGGCGCCAGCATCGGCGACGCCATTTATCAGCCAGGCGCGTACGACGGCGGCACGGCGTCCGACCAGTTCGCGACGCTGTTCGCCTTCAAACCGATCGATTTCTCGGGAGCGGCGAACACCTTCGATGCCGCCATCGCCCGCTCGACGACGGCGGATCTCGGCTTCGCGTCACCGACCGATGACGGCTACGGTCCACCGAGCGCGCAGATCTTCGGCGACGCGAACGGCGACGGTCTCTTCGACAACGTGAACGACTTGCTCGGGTTGCCGGTGCAGAAGTACGGCCGCACGACCAAGCTGACACACGGCCAGATCACCGGCATCAATGGCACGGTCACCGTGTGTTATGAAGTCTTGTATATCTTCTGTATCAAGTCGGCGACGTTCACCAATCAATTGATCGTCGATGCGCCCGGCTTCAGCGGCGGCGGCGACTCGGGATCGCTCATCGTCACCGATAACGGTTCACTCAACCCCGTTGGCCTGCTCTTCGCCGGTAGCTCGACGCAGACGATCGTGAACCGCATCGATCTGGTCTTGAGCTACTTCAACGTTGCCATCGACAACGGCAACAGCCCACCGCCGGCGCCGCTGACCGATGTGGCCGTCACCAGCGTGAGCGCGCCATCCAGTATCAATCAAGGCGCGACGGCGAGCATCGTCGTCACGGTGAAAAACGTCGGCAATCAGAGTGTCGGCAGCTTCAACGTCAGCCTCCAGGATGCGACCGACAACGTCGCCGTCGGTACGCCGCAGCCGGTTACGGGATTGTTTCCGGGAGCGAGTGTTTCGCAAACGTTCAGCTGGAACACGACGTCGAGCTCAATAGGAGCGCACACGCTCACCGCGACGCAGAGTCTCTCGACGGCCGTAGACCAGAATCCCGCGAATGACGCCCTTTCGGCGACGTCCACGGTCAATCCCGCCGGAACAGCCACGGGAATGCACATCGGCGATCTCGATGGCACGACGTCGCGCGGATCGACCAGCTGGTCGGCGACGGTCGAGATCACGGTCCACGACGTGAATCACAATCCGCTCAACGGCGCGACAGTAAAGGCAGTCTGGAGCGTGAGTGGGTTGAACTCGAACACGTGCACGACGGGCGAGCTCGGGGGCATCGGCACGTGCGTCATGCTCTTCCCAAACTTGAGTCTTTCCACACCGTCGGTCACCCTTCGCATTCAGAAGGTGACGAAGACGGGACAAGTGTACAACTCGAACGACAATCATGATGTCGATGGTGGTACCAATGGCACCGGGATCAGGGTGATCCGGCCGTAATGCGGTGGTCGCGGGTGTCGTGCCTGCTGCTCGCCACGGTGATCCTGGCATGCGGCCGGCCGGGCATCCGCGAGGCGGCGGAGACGCGAATGTCGGGGAAGAGCATCGAAGACGTGCTGACGATGCATAACGATTCGCTGATGGCGATTCCGGGCGTCGTCGGGACGGCGATTGGCCGCTGTGATGGCGTGCCGTGCATCCGCGTCTTCATGCGCGATACGGCATCGGCGCGTCGTGCGCAGCTGGCCGAGCGCCTCGACGGTTACGTATTGCGCGTCGAGGTTACGGGTGCCTTTCATGCCCGCTGACTCGTCGATGCCGCGTCGCGCGCTCGATGTCGTCGAGCGCGTCACGGGCTTCTGTCGCATGCTCCGTGAGCGCGGTTTGCGCGTGACGCCGGCGGAGTCGGTCGATGCCGTTCGCGCCGTTGGAGGCGTCGATCTCGGCGATCGCTTGGATCTGCATCTTGCGCTGCGCGCCCTGTTGACGACGCGTCGTGACGAGCTGGCGCTGTTCGACGCCCTCTTCGCGGAGTGGTGGGACGGGCCGGAACTGAAAGAGGCAAAGGAGAAGGCGAGCGTCGCGGCGCGCCGAACTCGGCCTCAGTCGCGCGCGTCTCCCGATTCGTCCGCAAATGACGGCGGGAGTGCCGCTCTCTCGCGATGGGCGAAAGGGGACGACGACGTCGATCAGGACTCGTTCGCCGCGGTGGCGTCGCCGAGCGTCACCGACTCTCGCGCAACGAAGGACTTCGCGACATTCGACAATACTGATCTCGCGGAGCTCGAGCGCCTAACGGCCCTGCTCGCGCGCCGCCTCAACGCGCGACGCAGCCGGAGGTGGAAACCGGCATTCGGCGGCAGCGGCACGCGCATCGACCTCCGTCGTACGCTCCGGCTGTCGCTCAAGACGGGGGGCGATCCCGTCGAGCTGGTGCGGCGCGAGCGTAAGCTTCGTCGCACGAAGCTCGTCGCCCTCTGCGACGTTTCGGGCTCGATGGACCTCTATAGCCGATTCCTGCTTCAGTTCCTGTATGCCTTGCAACACTCCTTCGCGCGCGTGGAGACTTTCGTGTTCAGTACGAAGCTCGTCCGGATTACGGCGTCGCTTGCCCGCGACAGCTATCGGACCGCGTTGGACATGCTGGCGCGAGCGGAGACCGGCTGGTCCGGCGGGACGAAGATCGGCGCGAGCATCGCCGAGTTCGTCGCCGGATGGCCGCGCTTGGTCGATCGTCGAACGGTCGTGATCGTATTGAGCGACGGGTGGGACACGGGCGAGCCGGAAACTCTCGGTGACGCCCTGCGCGTGATCCACCGTCGCGCCGGACGCGTCGTGTGGCTCAATCCCTTGTTAGGCAGCGCGACATACGAGCCGCTGACGCGTGGTATGCAGGCCGCGCTCCCGCACGTTGATGTCTTCGCGCCGGCACACAATCTGGCGAGTCTCGAGGCGCTGGGCAGGCATCTGGCTCTTTAGCAAAGGGTTCACGCTGTTGATCTGCCCGCTGCCGACGAACCACGCCGCCTCAACTAGTCACGGCGACCGGCGCGGCCGGGCCAGAGGACTCCCTGGTTCATCCGACTCACCGGCCCCATGCCCTTGTACACGAACTTCTGGATGCGCTTGCCCTCGTAAGTCTCCGTGGTGTAGACGTTACCCTTGGAGTCCGTGGCAATACTGTGCACAGCGAAGAACTGTCCCGGCTGGCGGCCCCCATCGCCGAACATCGTCAAAATCGAGAGCGACTGTCTTTCCATCACATAGACGCGCTCGTTCCTGCCGTCAGCGAGATAGATGTATTTCTGCTGTGGATCGCGCGAGAACGCGATGTCCCAGACTGACCCGTCGCCACGCGTGAGGGGAAAGACGCGCTGTTCCTTCACGAACTCGCCGCCCTTTCGAAAAACCTGAATTCGGTCGTTCACTCGATCGCAGACGTATACCAATCCGTCATTGGTCGGCTCGGCGCAGTGCACAGGATTTCGGAACTGAGATGCCGGTGGGGAATTGGGATCATAAGGGCCCATGTTCGTGTCTTTAGGAACGTTTCCATACGCGCCCCAGAAGCGCTTGATCGCTCCCGTGCTCATGTCGATCACAGCCGCGCGCTTGTTGCCGTAGCCATCGGCCACATACGCCTCGCTCGCGCGTGCATCAAATGAGATCTTGGCGACGCGGCCAAAATGATCCATGGCGTTGCTGTTCACCGCCTGCTTGGGCGTCCCGATTTGCAGCAGGAACTTGCCGTCATGCGTGAACTTGAGAATATGTGAATCGAGGCGGCCATTCCCGCCGATCCAGACATTGTCTTTGTCATCGAGCGAAATGCCGTGATTGGATTCAGGCCACTCGTAGCCTTCGCCTGGGCCGCCCCACGCCCTAACGAGGTTCCCCTCCGGATCGAACTCGATGATCGGCGGCGCGGCCGCGCAGCATTCTCCAAGGGGCGGTTTGGCGGCCGAGCCGGCCTCCGTGCGCTGATTCAGCGTCGAGTCGCCGCGGTGGATGATGAAGACATGGTCCTTCGAGTCGACGCCGACACCGATCACGGAGCCAAGAATCCAGTGATTCGGGAGGGGCTTGGGCCACATCGGATCGACCTCGAACCGCGGCGCTTGGACCGCTTGGCGCGTCGCTCCCTGAAGTACGGCCTGCCCGATACCCAGAGCGGCGATGGCCGTCACGAGAGTGCTGCCGAGAATCAGTTTGCGACTCTGCATCGAGAGCTCCTTGAAGCCAGGGGCTGCGGAGGAGAGGTTAGGTGCGGTGCTAGGAGCAGGCGCGTGATTCTACCTCGCTGGGGCCACATGCGTCTAGGTTGGTCCGTACTCTTCGCGGTTGGGCTTCTTCTCGGGCTGACAGGAACCGTCGGCGGGCACGAGATCCCGCCGAGCGTGATGGTGCTCGCGTTCGTGAAGCCGGAAGGACAGCGACTTCGCATGCTTCTCCGCGTCCCGCTGGAATCGATGCGGGACGTGGACTTTCCGCTTCGCGGACCGGGCTACCTGGACATTCCGCGCGCTGAGCCGCTGATGCGCCAGGCGGCACGCGTCTGGCTCGCCGGCTACCTGTCGTTATACGAGGGCGATTCGCGGTTGAGCGACGGCTGGATCGTCGCCACGCACTTATCACTCCCCGCCGATCGGTCGTTTGTGAGCTACGACTCGGCGTTTGCGCACGTGACGAGCGCGCCGCTCGACGCGCGCACGGAGATATTCTGGAAGCAAGCATTGCTCGACGTCCTGATCGAGTACCCGATCGTTTCCGCGGCGTCGCGATTCTCGATCGATCCGGCGCTGGCGCGCCTCGGGGTGCGCACGACGACGGTGCTCAGATTCCTGCCGCCGAACGGGACGGAGCGCGCCTTCGAGTACATCGGCGACCCGGGTCTGGTCCGCCTCGACCCGCGCTGGCATCAGGCCGCGCTGCGCTTCGTATCACTCGGTGTTGAGCATATACTAAATGGCATCGATCATCTGCTATTTGTCTTCTGCCTGGTGATCCCGTTCCGGCGTCTCCGACCCCTCGTCGCGATCGTGACGTCATTCACGGTCGCCCATTGCCTCACGCTCATCGCGTCGGCCCTCGGTTACGCGCCCAGCGGGCTCTGGTTTCCGCCCTTGATCGAGGTACTCATCGCGATCTCGATCGTGTACATGGCGCTGGAGAACATCGTGGGCCCAAGGCTCGAGCGTCGCTGGGCAATCGCGTTCGGGTTTGGCCTCGTCCACGGCTTCGGCTTTTCATTCGCGCTACGCGAATCGCTGCAGTTCGCGGGATCACATCTGGTCACCTCCCTGCTGGCCTTCAACGTTGGCGTGGAGATCGGACAGATCTTTGTATTATTGCTGGCGATTCCGGCGTTGATGCTGCTCTTTCGCTACGTGGTCGCCGAGCGGATGGGAACGATCATTCTCTCCGCGCTCGTCGCGCACACGGCGTGGCACTGGATGACGGACCGCGCCGGGGCGCTGCGTCAGTATCATTTCTCGTGGCCGGCGTTCGACGCGGTGTTGGCGGCGAACGTGATGCGCGCGGTGATGTTCCTGTTGATCGTCGTCGGACTCGGCTGGGTATTGTCGGCGGGTGTGCGGCGTCTGGCGGGCGCGGGCGCCGTGAGCGAGGATTGGGGACGAGGAGCTAGTAGAACGTAACCCGGATGGTGATAGCAGCAGTGGGGTCCTGTGGGGCGTTATGGCAATACTGCCATTGCCACTCTCGACCATCGGCATTCTCGACGCTATGGCAGTATTGCCATAACGCCCCACAGGACCCCACTCCTGCTATCAAAACTCGGAAACATCCATCGGAACGAACCATCGATGGGATATCGAAGACGGCTCGCAGTCCTGGCTGCGCTATGCGTCATACCCGCATCTCGATCTCTGGCGCAGCGGTCGACGCTGGCGGGGGTGTACAACGCGGAGCAGGCGGCGCGTGGGCGGGACGTGTACGCCGGAATGTGCCGGAGTTGTCACACCGCCGAATCGCACACGGGCGTCAGCTTCCACAAGACCTGGGAGGGACGATCGCTCTCCGAGCTGTTCGGCTACATCAGCACGAAGATGCCGAAGAATGAGCCGGGTAGTCTCGCGCCGGAGGAGTACGCGGACCTGCTCGCGTATCTCTTGAAGATGAATCAGATGCCAGCCGGTCCCACCGAGCTGCCGGCGGACACGGTGGCGCTGAAGACGATCCGCATCGAGACGCGGCCCGCGGCGGCGCCGTCACGTCAGAATCGTTAGGCTTGCCACGCGAGGACATCCCATCATGCGGCTTCACGGTGGACATCGACGTCGTATCATCCTGGCAATCACCCTGCTGATTGCGGCCGGACTGCTCGCGCGAGCGACGCTCTCGAGAGCCGGCGAGGGGATGCCGCTCGTCCGTGGGAATGTGCCAGGCGAGTGGCGCTATTGGGGTGGCGACGCCTGGAGCACGCGCTATTCGTCACTCGACCAAATC
>Ga0137376_10001652_pt1 | contig 12687 bp, 9 predicted proteins | sample SagtaG_23_FD_104814 | JGI IMG/M metagenome (GOLD analysis project Ga0137376, IMG submission 104814) | Vadose zone soil microbial communities from Sagehorn Ranch, Mendocino, California, USA - Sage2_L_20_16 metaG | ecosystem: Environmental > Terrestrial > Soil > Vadose zone | place: USA...
GCCAGGTTGCGGTTATAAGCCGGATCATTCAATAAAAGCTGCCCCCAGCACCGTTTCATGAAGTCACTCTCTTTTTCAAATCGATTCTCCTTCTCCGGAGTGTCCTCGTATCCCCGGCTGGCGGACTCGTGATGATAGAACTCGGCAAACGGTGTCCACACATTTCGGTACCCCCGCTCCAACACTCGCAAGCAGAAATCAACATCGTTAAAGGCAACCCCCAAATGGGTCTCGTCGAGTCCCTCGACTTCGTCGAACACGCTCCGCCGCACTAGCAAACATGCCGCTGTTACGGCGGACATGTTCTGAGCCAGCAGCGCCCGGGAGGCCTGTCCGGGGTGCATGCGGGGTCTTTCCCTATAGATATGACCGGCCACGCCCGGCAGACCGCCAAGTCCCAGGATTACGCCGGCGTGCTGGATCGTTTGATTCGGAAAATAAAGCTTCGCCCCCACCGCTCCGATCTCGGGCCTGATCGCATAGCTTAACATCTCCTCCAACCAGTCCGGCGAGATCGCTTCAAGGTCGTTGTTGAGAAGCCCAACAATCTCCCCCTGCGCGTGCCGCACGGCGAAATTGTTGATAGCGGAAAAGTTGAAAGGCGCGTCGTAACGCAGGAGACGCGCGCGCCCTTCTCGTTCGAGTCCCGCCAAGTATTCCATGGTCTTCGCTTCGTCCGACCGGTTATCGACGATTATTAGCTCGAAGTTCCTATAGCTCGTCTTCCGATAAATGCTCTCCACGCAGCGGAAAAGAAGGTCAAATTTGTTTCGCGTCGGAATGATTAGCGTCACCTTGGGCGACGGCTCAGGAAGGCGGTACTTAATACGCCAGTATGCCCCTGCAGTAGGCAGCACCTCGGCACTCTTGCCGGTGCGTTCGAAATGGGCTTGCAGCGTTTTTCGCTGGGCGTCCAGCGCGTATTTTTTCTGGCTTTCACCCCTGGCCGTCGACCCAGAGACCGCCCGCCAGTGGTACAGAACGTGGGGGATGTGGCGAATACGCGAAAAGTGGATACGTTCGATCGTGCGCATGATAAAGTCCCAGTCTTGCGCGCCTTCGTACCCCATGCGAAAACCGCCGATCTCCCGCACCACCTGCGTGCGGAACACGGCTAAGTGGCAGACAAAGTTCTGCGCCAGAAAAAGCGTCGGGTTCCAGTCGGGCTTGAAATACGGGCCGTAGCACAAGCCTTTCTCGTCGATCTTGTCCTCGTCGCTGTAGATCAGATCCGCATCGGCATACGCGTTCAGCTCGGCCGCGACCATATACAGGGCGTGCTCGCAGATCTCATCGTCATGATCCACGAGCGCAATGAAATCGCCAGTCGCGACCTCCAGCGCGCTGTTCGAGCCGGCGGAGATATGGCCGCGCATTTCACGGAACACTATTTTGATCCGTGGGTCCTGCGCCCCGTACTCATGTAAAACGCGTCTCACGTGAGGCTCCGCCGAAGCGTCATCGGCGATACACAGCTCCCAGTTCGGGTAAAGCTGGGCTCTGACCGAATCGATCGCCCGCCGCAGCCACGCTTCCGGGGTATTGAAAACCGGCATGACCACCGAGATGAGCGGTTTATAATTCAGCTTGTCCACCTGGCGCCTGATCTCGGCGCCGTCGGTTTCTGTCAACTTGTCGTACTTTTCCCTCCATTGTGTGTATTCGTATCCGGTTTCTATTCGATTCCTGATCCGCCGCGCCGCGCCGCTTAGACCTTCTGTGTGAACGGTCTGAAAGAACCGGTTCGCCAGATAAGGCAAATCCCGCAGCGTCACAATCGACTTTCGGTCTATGAGCAGCACCCACCCCCTCAGAATGTTTCTTGTTATTTCATAGGTCTTGCGTCGCCGGGTATTCTCACCCAACAAGCTGTTGCGAATGCTTCGATAACTCATCACCGTCCGCCACGCCAGGCTATCTTTAATCTCGTACACTTCGCGTTCCAACGCAGCTTTGGCCCCAACCTCCTCCTCGAGGACCCGCTCCAAGATCTTGATCCTCTCCTGCAACTCCGCGCGATCTCCCGTCGGGGGATATATTTCCTTGCCTAAATCGTTCTTGAACGAACGCCGCACTTGGGATTGCTCCAAAAATCAGTTTTAGGATCCGAAAAGATACTCAATTTGTTTCGGCTAGCATATCACCGGTAGATTTCAAACACGCAATCATCATGCATAAAAATGATTCTGATATCCACCATTAGCGTCCGGCGACCGGCTGTTGGCAGATAAAATATCACAAAATGCGCGGAATAATGCGCGCGAGCAGTCGTCGACGCCCGCACAATCCGCAGCCGTTAAAAGGGACCGGCTTGTTTCGTCAGGCAGGGCTGCGAGCGGAATAGAAATTTTTTGGTCACATTCGGGATCGCCACATCAGTTGATTTCAAATACCTCGATCAACCCAACACCTGTTCCGCCGCCAACTCCAGTAACAATCGCTGTGTAAGCCCCTGGAGCCAGGGTGATTAGAATCGCCGACTCCTGCGCACAACCCGACGGAGATGTCGATTGGCCGGGGTTGGGTTGGCACGGATCTAAAACGGTCGCCGCAATTTCTGCAGCACCACCACACGCAAATCCCATGGTCGCGCACAGAGGGTCAGTAGTTTGCCAGTTATCATTCTGGGCTATGGCCGTTGATCCGGAAAATATCTGCAAAAACGGATTGGCCAATGTTCCCGGGATCGAGAACGGTACGCCGCCCATCGACGGCCCGCGCCCCCGTAGTAACACGGTTTTGAGGCTGCTCCCACTGATGGTAAACCCTCCTATCATCACATTGTCACCTGTACCTACTCGGCCACGTGTGGATATATTAATCAGCTTGGACGGACTCGCGCCGCCATCAACTTCAAATACTTCCACCAGCCCTAGCCCGGATCCACCTCCAACCCCGCTTTCGATTGCCGTGTAGGCTCCGGGCGGCAAGGTGATTAGAATTGCCGACTCTTGCGCACAACCGGGCGGAGGCGTCGATTGTCCAGGGTTAGGTTGGCAAGGATCTAAATCTGTCGCTGCAATCTCCGTAGGCCCTCCACACGTAAATCCCATACTCGCGCACAGAGGGTCAGCAGTTTGCCAGTTATCATTCTGGGCTATTGAAGTTGACCCGGAAAATATCTGCAAAAATGGATTTGCCAATGTTCCCGGAATCGAGAACGGCGCGCCGCTCATCGACGGTCCCCGCGCCCGGATTAAAACCGTTTTGGGTACCGTCCCCTCGATAATAAATCCCCCGATCATCACATTGTCGCCAGTAAGTACAGATCCTCGGGTGGAAATATTAGACAATCCGTCTGGGGATACGGCGAGCGCCGTATCCGCCTGAATAAGGCCAAAACCACTGTCGTAATCGAACCCTGGCGCGCCCATGTCGATCGCGGTATTTTCCAGGGCCGCATAAATTTGGATCGGCGTACTGCTTGGCTTTGACTGAAAAAGCAAAGCGGCAAGACCCGCCGCGTGAGACACCGCGGCCGACGTACCGAAAAAATTTGGGAATCCGTTTCCATCCGTATCTGTGCCGAAGAATGTCGTGTCACCACCGTCTGGCGCAACGATTTCCGGCTTGGATCCGATTTCGGCAGTGGGCAGCCGGTTGCCCGCTGAGCCAAAAAGGATCGGGGTTCCCCCCGCCGAAGAGAAAGGCTCCAGTTGCGGCGGTGAGACACCAAAGGCCGGTGTTTGGCTATAACGCGCTGCGCCAACGGCTTCGGCTCCAACTGCATTGGGATGGCCGAAGATCGTTCCGCTATTCGTCGCGAACTCTTGGATTGTTCCACCCAAGTTGAACAACACATATTTGATCAAGCCCGGATTCGGCCCCGAAAAGTTCACGATCATGATGTTAAAGTCAGCCGTCACACCGGTCGTGTTAGTAAATGAAAAAACTTCGATTGGGTCATTCCCTAGATTGTCAATGTTCGCGCCGGCCACGACTTGGCTTGCGGCCGCGTTAAGCACGTAAACATCGAGATCATTTGACGATCCCGGCGCGCCGCTTACGGAGAACGCCGGCGAGTCCCACTGAAACGACATGATGAAGCCGGCGTCAGGCGGCAGGGTGATTCTCTGGAAGACATCGGTACCACCCCCAGGATCGAAGTTGTGCGCGGTCCCGCCGAAGAACGGTGGCGCGCCAGCAGCGGACGGGATGGAACCTTGCGCGAAGACACCGCCTGCCCTAAACGTACTTTGATAGCTCTGTCGAGCTTGATTGCCGGCCGATGAGAAATATGCACTACCTCCCGCGACGACGTTGTTGACCGCCTGCGCAAGAATACCATCTTGGAAGAACGGTTCGGCAAAGTAGATTACATCGTCGACGATAACTTTCGCTCCGGCCGCCGCGAGGGACTGAATGTTCGTCGCAAAGGATGCTGTTCCATTGAACGCCGAAGCAAAAGCTAGACTCGCGCCAGGAGCGACATCGTGGACGATCTGCAGCATCGCCCGGCCCTCGTCGGTACCGACACCGCAGCTCCCAATCTCCTGGACCACGGTTACGGGGGACAGATCGCCGCTGGTCACGTCCGCTGCGGCGCCGCCGAGACAGTTGAAGCTGTTTGATAGGACTCCCACTGTGACTCCACTCCCATTCACTCCGAAATTAGTTCGCGCCACGTTAGAACGCATGGCTTGATCACCCTGGCTCGTCACGTTTCCGACGTTGGTGATGGCAACCGGCGGTTGAGCGAATTGCAAGCTCGCCATGCTCGCCGCGGCAGGAAGCGCAGATACAGGCAGTTGGCCTGATACGATGCGGCCAAAGGCAACGGCCTGTTGCATTCCCAACGACTCGAGATCGGCCTTGAGCAGATTCACATCTTTGGACGCGACGGCATCAACCACTACACGATCACCAACGAGTGTGATCACAGGGTCGCCAGAGCTGAATAGCGCCGCGCTGCGTTGCGCCAAACGGGTGGCGTATTGGTCGTGAAGCTTCACCAGACTGTGCGTCAGTTTCGCCATCGGTCCGTCTTTGCCGGTCTGGGCCGACAACGATCTGCCGCCAGGTGAAAGTAGAAAAACAACGAGAACTAAAATGAAAATCCGTTGTTTCATGCTGTCATTCCATGTTGCTGTGGAGTGTCTATCGGTTAGGTGTCCCGGGCGGGAGAGAACGCGGCCCTCCCTGCAAAACCGCAGAAGCCGCCCTGGCAGAGTTCAAGCTGGGTAATGTTGCCATTGAAGGGATTGCCAATATCGGCAACTGACCTGAGACGATACGACCGAACGCAACCGCTTGTTGCATCCCCAGACCTTCCAAATCCGATTTTAGAGTGTTTGCGTCGTCGGAGGCTACCGCGTCGACTAGAACACGATCATCTATAATCTGCACGAGCCGATCATACGATTTGAACCTGGCCATCTGGCGTGACGCCAGATAGCGGGAATATTCATCGTAGAGAGTAGTCAATTCCTGCGAGACTTTTGACATTCGCTCGTTTTTAACCGCGGCCTCTTGAATACATCCCTGGACGCAGCTTGCAGTCCAAATGAGCGCCGCCATAAGAAACATCTTCCACCACTTTTTGATGGGCACAGATCGCTGCTGGTCATGCTCAAGAAGCATTTTATACTTTTCTTCACATCGTTGTCTCTCCAGAAATCTGGCGCTTGATATTGTTAGGCTAAATTTCATGTTGCCGGCGCAGCGCTCGGCTGCGATTGCCACTATGGCAAAAACAAAAAGTCACGTAAAACGTGAAGGGAAGCCTAGAAAATGACTCGTCGACTATTAGCCGCGATTAACCAACTATTCGCTCTCGGCGAGGCGGCAGATGACTGCGGCCGCAGCTGCCAAGTCTTCGACGACGAAATCAGCGTTTACGGCGTTTTCAAATTGCGCCCCATAGCCGGTGCGCACAAGGAACGTCATAGCGCCAGCCCGCTGACCCATGTCAATATCAATATCCTTATCGCCGATGACGATACTGTTCTCCGGGCGAAAGCGTAATTCCTCCGCAGCCCGCTGCAAAAGGCCGAGCCTAGGTTTGCGGCAGAGGCAATTATCTTCTGGCGTGTGGGGGCAAATATAAATACCATCGAGGCGAACCCCCTCTTGAACGAGCAGTTGCGTGAGACGTTCGTGCACGCGTTCCAATTGGTTCTGGTCAAAAAATCCACGCCCGATGCCAGATTGATTGGTAAGCACCACTAAACCGAATCCCAACCGTTGGAGCTCGCGCAGCGCCCCCCCAGTGCCGGAAATCAATGCTATTTCGTTGGGCTGGGACAGATATTCGCGCTCCTCGATAATTGTCCCATCCCGATCAAGCACCACGTATCGCCGTCGTTGCGATTCGTTTAGACGCCTGAAAAAATCTTTAGCCGCGGCAAAGTCCTCCGGTGTCCCGATATCGAGAAATGAAGCTGAACTTAAGTAACCATAGAGACCGCGGCCACCCAACACGGGAAAACTTCTCGTTCCAACGAGACGCCTGCACCCTTGGAATGGCCCGGAGTACCTCTTGGTTTAGAAAACAGATTCCAGCATTGATCCAAGCCGCACCATCAGTTTCCTTCTTTTCAGCAAGTTCGACTTTGGCGTCAGCATCAAGTCTAACGCGACCAAATCTTTCGCTGCGCGCGACTCGGTCAATGCCATACTCGCCGTGGCTTGACATTGGCAATGCCAATTCCAATAAGCTTTGATGTCGATCGCGCAGAACGAATCGCCATTCATCACCAGCAGGATCGGACTCAAACCGGGTGATTGCCAACTTCAATGCGCCCGCCGTGCCAAGCGGTTCTTGCTCTCGCGAATAGATAAGACGGAGCGGTCCGTAGTTTTTCCCAAAGGTGCTTTCGATCTGCTCCCCTAGGTACCCGGTGCACAATACCACAGATCGACAGCCCGCTGCGGCGATCTGATCCAACAAATAGGTAAGAAACGGCTGCGACCGAATCTGCGCGAGCACTTTGGGACGATCCGCGACAACAGAACGCAGACGCGTACCGAACCCGCCTGCCAGCACAGCTACCGACACATTCGAAAGTTCCATCGGCAATGTGACTTTTTGACCATGGCAGACAGGCAGGCAACCGCGTTAAGCGTTCTTGAACGGTCCGCATCCGATCATGCGGTAGCCCTTTAACAATTCTTGAATACCCTCTTCCAGCGACCGTCTCGCCTCAAATCCCGCTTCCCGCAAGCGCTGGTTAGACACGATATAATTACGTTTGTCAGGGTCTGAGCCGACCTCGGAAAAATGAACGTAAAAATTGGTCACGAATTCTTTGATTTTTAGCGCGAGCTCTTCTTTGGACAGGTTGGCGGCGTCAAGACCGACGTTATAAGGTCTGCCTGTCATTTGTTTGGAATTCTCTATGCAATAAACAAAGCAATCGGCGACGTCGCGGATATGAATGTAGTTGCGCTTGAAATCCTTCTCGAAGATCACGATATAGCCGTCGGTCGCCGCGGCATAAACGAAATGATTTACCAAAAGATCGAGACGCATCCGCGGTGACATGCCGAAAACAGTAGCGAGCCGCAGGGTAACTGCGTTCGGGCTCTCCAACAATTCTCGCTCGGCTTGAGATTTCGTTTGCCCATACGAGGATATGGGTTCTAAAGATGTATCCTGCAGAAAATATCACCGGTTTTTGTTCCGTAACCGCTATTGGTTGTCGGATACAACCAGTTGTTCGGGGCTGCGCAGTCGTTTTATCAGTCGAATGGCATCCAGATTAACGGAGGGGGCAAAAGACGGATCGCGGTCACATGCAGGCGCGCCGACGAGCGCGGCCAGGGGCATTATTACATCGGCTTGGGCAATCAGACCTTGCATCAAGTGCTCATCACATGCATCACCGTAAACAAAATCGAAGCGGCGATTAGCGCAAAGATGAAAAAGGCTGTTTTGCCGGTAGATCAAACTATCAACAACGGTGACTTGGGATCCTATTGCGAGCAGTCGATCAGATAGCACCGAACCGATATAGCCTGCCCCGCCGGTAACTAGAACCCGTATGGTCATTGCACGCGATGTTTCCTTGGGTATGAGTTGTATAACATATCAAACCGATTTAATCCCCGCGCAAATCCCAACAATGTCAGGTTTCCCCAATCTCACGAACAATCGCCGATCGAGCAAACAGGCTCGATCCCAAATCTGCCGAATCATTTCCAAACAGTACGACACAAATTTGACGGTTCAACCGGTGAGTTGGAAGCTTTTCATCTGATGCATTTTCGTCCGAACGCCTCACCGCCAACCTAAAGAAGTTCGTCGAGTAGCGGCACGTCGGGCTCCAAACTGAACGGCAAGAGCAAACCCCTGGCGAGGGTCCTTTTCGAGGAATAGTATTTAAGATATCTTCATATATGCTTTAAGTTCAGGAAATTCAACGACGGATGGACATACGGTCGAAATTTCTCTGCGCTTTAAGCCGTGAATTGACGCCCCTAAAGAATCTTTTTCTTTCACGGTACTTTCGGGACGAAACCCGACGCCCAATTCGATCATCGCCTCTACTCATACTGGCTGCCAAAAGCACCCGTCCGAGGTTGAAAAGAGCGTTTTTGGTCGGAGGTCTCGGCACGCATTGCTAAACACAAAGCCTGACCAGAATCAGCAACAGAGGGTGGGCAGGTGACCTGATAAACTCTAGCGCTGAGTCATGATACTCGAGTTTCAACGTTTTTAAGACCAAGTTGCAAATCAGTTTGCTATATCGAAACAAAGAGCGCATATTTTCAAAAATCTCGCCGAGTTGGAGTTTACGCTGGTGTAGCAGGATATTCTTTTACAGATTGCTGAGAAGAACAAGCTCATCTGGCGAAGCATTTTCGTACATAATCACTGGGGTAAACTATCTTTTGTCTCACAAAAGCAGTAAATTGTAATATCCCTGGATCTTGAGCACGAGCTGCCACAGTTCGATTTTGATCGCGAGAACCGGAAAGCATCCGTTCAGTTCCATTTATGAATTGCCGATCGTCGTGCCTTTCTGTCATTATTCCGACAAAGAACCGCCGTGAGATACTAGCTCAACTTTTGGACAGTATCAGCCGACTCAAAGGATTGAACCGCATTGGCCCTGAAATCATCGTCGCCGACAACGGCTCGGACGACGGCACCTATGAATACGTCAACTCGATTTCTGCGGATTTTCCAGCAACGCTACGGGCTTTAACGGTTCCGCGCGGTGGCAAATCGGCCGCCGTCAACGAGGCTGCAAAGGCAGCGACAGGCGACATCCTGGCATTTTTGGATGACGACGTCGTGGTCGACGGGACCTGGCTAACCGCAGTGGAAGAGATTTTTCGAGAAGGTAAATACCGGATCGGACAGGGGATCATTCGGCTTCAATCTCCGGCCATCGACGATCCGGAAGTTCAGAGACTTATTCAACGCTATCGCACCATTCCTAAGCTTGAATACGACGCGAATTTAACGGAAGTCCGGTCGCTAAATGGTTCTAATTTTTTTTTGTGCCGTGACTTGTTCGATCATATCGGAGGATTCGACGAGCGTCTCGGCCCTGGGGCATCAGGCACTTCCGAAGATGTCGACTTCGCACGGCGGCTGATTCATGCCGGTATCGAGATCGGTTACGCGCCCAAAGCCGTTGTGTATCATCGAGTCGATCGCAGCCGATTGACAGACGAATATTTCAAACAGAGCCACTGGCGCCAAGGCAAAAGCCGATTCCTAATTCGAAATCGCAGCATCGCAGCGATACTCTTTGATCTCACCCAAGCTTTCACACGGTATGCTTATTACACGCTCATCGGACAAGAACGTCATCGCTATCGCAGTAAAGGCCGTATCTATCATTATCTTGGCATGATGGATGCGAAACGGAATAACAATGACCGGCAGCGAGCGCTATAATCGACCTCAAAGCGTGGTGATGCTCATTTCAGCGAGCTCTTTGAATTCCCCAATCCCAGCAAGCTGAAATCGAAGCTGAAGCTCGTCTTTGCAGGATTGACGTCATGCTTGACGCCAAAAGTCGCCGTCCAGCACTCACAAAATGAAAGCAGTTTGGTGATCGCGCGAAAGCCGATGAATCGGGTATCCCGGACGTCGTAGGTACTGCTGAAGTTAAACAGCAGATGGTCGGTGAGGTGATACAGCAAGTTCCCGCTAAGGTTGCCAACCGTGTTCTTGTCGAAGCCGGTCCCGGGGCAACGAGGGTCGAGTGGGTGCCGCACGCAATTCGCCGGTGCATCAAGATCGATATTGGCATCATCGGCGAGAAAACTATTGGGGCCGTGGCGTAGAAACTGATAGCCAAGATTGATGGTGTTCGGCCGGTTAAAATCTGCATCCAACGCTCGGTGCAGCATGGGACGCGGGTCGGAAACGCCCAAAGTCAACCGCGCTTGGCTCACTTGCCAGGCGCCCGGATCGATACCGCCGTCGAAACGAATGTCCAAGTAAGGCACCGGAATCAAATGCAAATTAAGGTCAATATCAGATAAACTGTCGCCGCCTTTGCGTTCTTTATCAATGTTGTAGTTCATTGCTAGCCTTAGCGATGCCATCTGGCGGATATCTCCAACCACACCGGAACTGAGCAGTTCGACGCTGCTATCATCGACCGGTGGCGCCAGGCCACTGGCGTTCTTGCCCCAGAACCGATTGGACAAAGCAAAAGTCAACACGTTGCGGCGATTGATGCGATCGACGTCGTCCATGATGGGGATACGGCTTTGATTCACCCCGGGCACGAACAGATAACTTATCTCCGGCTCAAGCACATGTTTGACTTGACTCAATCCTAAACCGTTGAAGGCGAAAACCCGGCTGATTCCGGTACTCACGTTTGCCCGTAGCTCAATCAGTTCGCGGGACAAATTATGATCCGAAGACTTGACCGGCGTATAAAGATGATAAACCGTCTCCCGCGGCGCCATGCTGAGCGAGCCGAACAGCCGTGAAGCCAGCTGAAATGGCAGGACGGCCTCGGGCCTCAGGTCAAGGCGCAGCCCATCACCGCCTTCGCGCCTGATATAATTAACGCCTTCCGTCCGCCAGCGAAATTCGAGCGGAAAATTGGGCAGGAAGCGACTTCCCCAAAAACTGACCTGCGGAGTTCGCTGCAGAGTTGTGCTATCGGGCTGAATGAAGTCCTGGTAGAATTTCATCTCTCCCTTGACAAACGTATCGCCCCAATTCCTAAACAAACCGAAGCGTGATTCACCAAAACGGCTGCGCTGAATGTCTGATTCCTGGCTACCGGGTAGATCGAAACGATCGACCAATTCACGAGTGAACAGATCATCCCGGTAGACCGCGAAATCACTATAGGTGAGCCAGTCGGAACTAAGGGAATATCGGTGCGTGCCAATAAGGCTCCAGCGGTCTTTCGGAATGGTTGGATCCGCGATGGTTTTATCGACCACAGCGTCTTGCGCGTTTTTTCGCCAAGATTCGTTGAAGTAGGAGCTCTCGATTCTAAAATCCGAATCGCGGTCAAATATCGTGCGAAATTCGCCGATGAAGCCGGCTCGGGCGCGTGTTTCGATGTCCAACTTGACGGTGGCGTCGGTGCTCTTAGAGATCGCCCAAAAGAACGGCTGAAGGAACCTGAAACCTTCTTTAGTTGATTGGCCAAACTGAGGAAAAAGGAATCCAGTCTGTCTTTCGGTGCGCAGCGGAAAAAAACCGTACGGCAAATACATTACCGGGACATCCCAAATATAGAAATAGCCGTTCTTGATCGTGCCCACGCCGTCGAGCGAGAGATCCATTTGTTCGGCGTAAAACTTCCACGATGGCGCGCCGCTCTCGCACAGACAGGTGGTAAAAAAACCGTCATCGACGTGGTAGGTTTGGCCGCCAAGTTTTTGAAACCGGCGGCCCTGCATGCTGATATGCCCCTCCTCGAGAAAAAGATCGCTGTCCTGAATCTCGCCGATTTCTTTTTCCATGTTCATCTGGAGCGAGTCTGCCGATTTAACCTTCCACTCAGGATCGTCGACGCTGACTTTGCCTTTGGCCTCGATATCCTGGGTTTCGCGATTGACCCGGACTTCATCGGCTTTGAGGGTCATTCCTTCGCGCTTGACCTCGACATTGCCCGTAGCTTCGATCTGGTTCGAGCCGTCGCCGGTCGACAGTTTATCCGCCGTCACGTTGATTTCGTTGGTTGTCCCGGGCGCGCCTCGGGGGATCACCTGCGCTGCTTGGCCAAGTTCGCCGAGGGCCAAGACCGCTGTCATGAACAGCAAAACGTAGAAGCCGGTTTCGCGTCTCATCTTGGTGCTGATCAAATGGGCGAATTGACGGGGCCGCCTGGCACCGCTTGAGCGCTCGCGATATCGGCGAGCAGGGGACGTACTTCGCCGAGCAGATAGAGGGAACCGGCTACGACGATGACGTCGTTGGGCTCGGCTTCGGTAAGAAGAGTACGCAAGGCAAGCCGGGAGTTCTGCATCACACGATGGGGAATCGGTTCACGCATTTTCTCGGCCAATCCAAGTGGGTCGGCGCTGCGTTCCATATTCACGCGGGTAAACACCACCTCATCGACAGCCTTCGTCACCGCGCGCAACATTAACTCCCATTCCTTGTCGGCCATGGTTGCAAACAGAAGCGTGATCTTGCGTCCATGGTGCCAATCGTTGAGTTCGTCTACCAGCGCCCGAATACCTTCCGGATTATGGGCGCCGTCCAAGATGACCGTCGGACGCTCTAACATAAACTCCAGCCGCCCCGGCCAA
>Ga0137376_10001662_pt1 | contig 12633 bp, 10 predicted proteins | sample SagtaG_23_FD_104814 | JGI IMG/M metagenome (GOLD analysis project Ga0137376, IMG submission 104814) | Vadose zone soil microbial communities from Sagehorn Ranch, Mendocino, California, USA - Sage2_L_20_16 metaG | ecosystem: Environmental > Terrestrial > Soil > Vadose zone | place: USA...
AAGAACATCATCAGCGAGCGCGGTCTCGGCATGCCCCGCGGCTGAACGGTGACGCCGGCGGTCTCCATCCTCCTGCCGGTCTTCAATGCGAGAGCGACGCTCGCCGCCTGCCTGCGGAGCATCGAGCGGCAGCTCGAGGAACGCTGGGAATGCGTCATCGTCGACGACGGCTCGTCCGACGGCACCCTCGCGCTCGCGCGCGCGTTCGCCGCGCGCGACTCTCGCTTCCGGGTCGTCGCGACGGCGCACTCCGGGCTCGTGACCGCGCTGAACACCGGCCTCGACCGCTGCCGGGCGCCGCTCGTCGCGCGGATGGACGCAGACGACGTCATGCATCGCGCGCGGCTCGGCGTACAGATCGCGGCCCTCTCCGCCCCCGGCCTCGCCGCCGTCGGCAGTCACGTCCGCCTCTTCCCGCGCCGCACGCTGCGCGACGGGTGGCGCGCGTACGAGCAGTGGTTGAACGGCATCGACTCCGCGCAGCAGGTGCGTGACGAGGCCTACATCGAATGTCCTGTCGTTCACCCCACCCTCATGATCCGTCGCGACGTTCTCGCCGCGCTGCGCTACCGCGACTGCGGCTGGCCCGAGGATTACGACCTCGTCCTCCGTCTCCTCGGCGCGGACCACGAGGTGGGCGTCGTGCCACGCCGGCTGCTCGCCTGGCGCGATTCGGCCGCTCGCCTGTCTCGGACATCGAGCACCTACGCGCTCGACCGCCTGACCGCGTGCAAGGCCGCCTTCCTCGCCGACCAATTCCTCGCGGGCGTGGATACCTACGTGCTGTGGGGCCACGGCGGGACCGGACGGGCGCTACGCCGGGCGCTCGTCGCCCACGGGAAGCGACCTTCCCACGTGGTGGAGGTCCACCCCGGGCGGCTCGGGCAGACGATCCACGGGGCACCCGTCGTCGCCCCCGAGGCCCTCCGGACGATCACGGGCCGGCCCGTCGTCGTCTCAGTCGCGGGTGCGGGCCCGCGTCGCCAGATCCGGGAGGCGCTGACCACCATGGGCTTCCACGAGACCCGCGACTTCGTGTGCGCCGCCTGACGCCCGGTAGCGCTTGCACTTTCGGGCGAATTCTCTATTAAGCAACCGGGGATGGGTGGCTGGGGTAGGAGGCGGCAGACCCTCGGTCTGGTGCTCTCGGGCGGCGGTGCCCGCGGCGCGTTCCACGTCGGCGTCTACGAGCGGCTGCTCGCCGACCCGCGGTTCGCCGCCGGGCCGGCTGTGCTGTCGGGGACGTCGGCCGGCGCGATCAACGCCGCACTGATCGCGGCCGGGAAGACGCCGGCCGAGATGATGCAGTTCTGGCAGCGGATCGCCGACGACCCGCCGGTGGCGGCGAGCGACGTCTTCTTCCGAGACGTCGCGCGGCGGCTGGTCCGGCTGGGTTTCGAGGAAGCGGTCCGCTGGTTCAGCACGACGCAGGCGCTCCGCACGTTCCTCTGGCGTGCGCGTAACCACTTGCCGCCGCGGCGCGGGGGACTCCTCGCGTTGTGGGTCGAATATCTGCTGACCGAGCGGTGGGAGCTGGTGAGCCGGCTCCTCGAAGGGGTCCGCGAGCCCTTCCTCGCCGACACGGCGCCGCTGCGCGAACGGCTGGTCGCCGAGTTCGGAGGAGAGCGCGTGCCGAGCCGCGGAATCCGCCTCGCCATCAACACCGTCGACGCGCATACCGGCGGCGTGGTGCGCTACGTCACGGCAGCGACGCCCTTCACGCGCTCGCCGGACTACGTGGTCGTCGACGCGATCACCGTCGACATGGTGCTGGCGAGCGCGAGCATCCCACTGCTCTTCCCGCCGGTCCAGATCGGACCGCGGCTGCTCTGGGACGGCGGGCTCCTCGTGAACACGCCGCTCGCACCCGTCGTCGCGCTCGGCGCCGACGAGATCGTGACCGTGCTCGTCACCGAGCCGCCCGACCCACGACCGGGACCATTCCCGCACCTCGGACGCGCCGTCGAGCGGACCGTCGACAGCTTTCTCGAGAACGCCTACAACATCGACCGGAAGCTCTTGCTGACGCGCAACCGGCTCGCACGCCTCGAGCGCGCGCCCTACCGCGACGTGACGCTCTACGAGGCGGTGCGGCCCGCCCGCAACGGGTGCTTCAACGCCGGCTCGTACCTGTACTTCGAGCGCCACGTGCTCGAGGCCATGCGCACGGCGGGGCAGCGGGCCGCCACCGCGTGGCTCGCCGCGGGGCCGGTCGTCGACGGGCTCGACGAGCCGCTCGCGAGCCTCGCGGTGTGCTGACGTCCGGCAGCTCGATGGCTACGAGCTCGACTCGCAGCCGTGGCTCGCGATCCGGCGCGTCGGCGCGTGAAGCGGTCAGCCGCCGGACGCCGCGCTCCGGGCACCCTGCCGCGGCCGGCGACGCGGCGGCGCGGCCGCACGACGCAGGACCCGGCGCCGCCGGTGATGGTTGTTAGGTGTCAATGAACTGCTCGAGGAGCTGTCGGACCTCCGCACGCACCACGTGGCGGAGGGCAATGATGAAGTTCGTGGGTCGCGCCATGCGTCTCCCTTAGTGCGGCGGGGCGGCGGCCGTCAATGCTAGATTTCACACCCACACCTTGACGGCGCGCGACCGGTCGTGGTTTGAGCACGGCCGTGCCGCCGTCCCTCGCCGAGCAGCTGGCCGCGGTCAAGGACCGCGGTACGTGCCGCATCACGACCCGCGGACGGCGGACCGGGAAGCCGCACACACGGATCATCTGGTTCGTCGCCGAGGACACCGTCGTCTATCTCGGGACACTGAATGCACGGCGCGACTGGGTGCGGAACGCGCAGAAGAATCCGGACGTGGAGCTCGACTTCGGCGCCTTCCGCCTCCACGGACGGCTCAGTACGATCGCCGACGCCGGCCTCGAGAGCCATGCGCGCGGCCTGATCGCGCAGAAATACTGGGCCGCCTGGATCGCCTCGTGGTTCGGCAAGGGCCCGGAGCGAATGTTCCGCGTCGACCAGCTGTCCGTCGCGGGCTGACTCAGGCGGCGGTGCGCGTGACCGCGGTCTCCAGCCGCCGTCCATAGAGCCGGAGACAGTTGCCCGCGAGAAGCTTTCCGAGATGCTCCCGCGTGTACGGCCGCTGGCGTGCGACGTTCTTCACGCAGTCGGTCAGCACGCCGTCCCAGTGACCGTAATCCGCGCTGAAGCACGCGACGTCCTCTCCTGTCTCCCCGAGTGCCTCCCGTAAGTACGCGGGCGCCGGGTCGTCGGACTCGAAGCTCACGAAGACCTGCCCGCGGCGGAAGAAGTCGGTCGGATCGTGCGCAAGCCCGCGATACTCGTACAGGAAGTCGTCGCGTTCGGCGGCCGGCCGCTCGCGCGCGGCGTGCACGAGGAGGTCGTAGACGCCGCGCGCCTTGGCGAGCAGATGGAGCCGTCCATCGTCGCCGCGACGCTCGCGGACGAGCTCGCGCATGAACTCCGTGATGGAAATGCGAGTCCCCGGCTCGAAGTCGCGGATGCGCTTCTCCCAGTGCTCGTGGAAAGCGTGGACGAGGTCCGGCAGCCAGCCGCAGCCCGCCTCGAGAAACGCCATGCGGAGCGTCGGAAATCGGTCGAAGACGCCGTCGAAGACGCAGGCCGAGAGCGCCATCTGCATCTGGTTCCGGTGGCCGAAGATGTGGGACAGGATGAACGTATCCACCTGCTCGGCGATGCCCGACGGCAGGTACACGCCCGGGGAGCCGTGCACGCCGAGCGCGACGTCGAGCTCGGCCGCCGCCGCGAGCAGCGGGTGGAAGTCCGGATGGCTCAGGTGCTTCGGCAGCCGGATCATCGGAAACGCATCCGGCGCCGCGGGGTGCGGCACGGGCACGCTCGGGGGCACGTGGACGCCGATCATGCCGAGGTCGACGACGCAGCGCCGGAGCTCCTTCACCGCCTCGCCGACGTCGGCGAGCGACAGGTAGCCGACCGGAAAGAGCCGCCCGGCGTACGGCCGGCAGTCTTCTGCGATGTAGTCGTTGTAGGCGCGCATGCAGGCGACCGCGAGCTCGGGGTCGAGGATCGATTCGAAGCTCAGCGTCATCGACCCGTAGAGCACCTGCGCGTCCACCCCCTCACGGTCCATGTGCTCGATGCGGATGCGGTTGAAGACACCGCCGAGCGCCGTCTCGGGATGAATCGCCGCGAAGGCGCCCTTCCCCGGCCCGTCGGGCTGCGGGAAGACGCGCTCGTGCGGCGCGCCGGTCCGCGGGTCCCGGTCCTGCACGACCAGTCGCGGCTGTCCGTAGCGGTCCGTGCGCGAGCCGAGACGATCGCGGTGGCGCGCATCCAGGTAGTCGAAGAAGACGACCGGGTTCTCCATCTTGTGAGCGTCGGCGTCGATGACCAGCAGGCCGTCGTGCATGCCGACTCGCGTAGGCGATCCCGCCCCTCGCCGTCAAGGCTCGTTGACACTCCGCGCGACGCCTCGATACGCTCGCGCGATGACGGTCGCCGAGTTCGAGGCGGCGGGACTGTACGATCCCGCGGCACCGGGGGCCGCCGATCGCCTGGCGCTGCTCCAGTGGCTCGCTGCGCAGGGCGCGACGCTCGAGCGAATGGTCGAGGCCCTGCACCACGGGTCGCTCACGGGTCTCGCCGGCGACCTCGTCTTGCGGCCGGGCGAGCGGCTCACGCTCGGCGAGGTGGCAGCGGCGGCAGGCATGTCGCCGTCGGCCATCGAGCGCCTCCGCCTCGCAACCGGACTGCCGCCGGCTGGTGCCGACGAGAAGCTGTTCACCCGCGAGGACGGCGAGGTCTTCGCGAACTTCGCGACCGGCGACGTGTTCTTCGGCGAGCGGCCGATGGTGCAATTCATCCGCGTCATCGGCGCCTCGCTCGCCCGCATCGCCGAGGCGGCCGTCGCGCTCTTCCTCGCCAATGTCCAGCGGCCGATCGTCGAGCGACACGCGGGCGAGCTGGCACTCGCGGAGGCGAACCTGCGCGCCATCCAGGCGCTGGAAGCGATCCCGCACGGCGTCCGGACGATTCTCCGCGCGCACATGGAGACGGCGATCCGCCGGCTGCGCGCCGCGCGGCGCGAGGAGCTCATGCCCGATACGGTGCAGGTGACGGTCGGGTTCGTCGACCTCGTCGGCTACACGCGACTCTCCGGGCAGCTCGATGCACGGGCGCTCGGCACGCTCGTCGAGCGATTCGAGGCGTTCGCGAGCGACACGGTCGCGGCCCGGGACGGCCGGGTGGTGAAGCTTATCGGCGACGAGGTGATGTTCGTCGCGGTCGACGCCGCGGCCGCCTGCGACATCGCGCTGACGCTGGTCGAGCGCTTCGCCGTCGACCCGTCGGTCACACCGCGCGGCGGGCTCGCGCTCGGTTCGGTGCTCATGCGAAGCGGCGATTACTACGGACCGGTCGTCAACCTCGCGTCGCGCATCGCCGACCTGGCCGTGCCGCGCGAGGTCCTCGTGACCGCCGACGTCGTGGAGCACGTCGGAACTGACCGCTTCCGGTTCGAACCGGCCGGCCGCCGGGCGCTCAAGGGCTTCGACGAGCCGGTCGCGCTCCACACGGCCGCGCGAGCCTGACCGTCAGAGCCCCACCTCGGCGATCGCGCGCAGCGCCTCGATCTGCTGAAGACCGCAGATGACGGTCGTGACGCGCGCCTCGCGCCACGCCGCGAGCCGGTCCCGGATCCGCTCTTTCGGCCCGACCAGCGATACCTCGTCGGCGAGCTTGTCGGGTACGGCCGCCGTCGCCTCCGCCTTCTTGCCGTCGAGGTACAGGTCCTGGATCTTCTTCGCCTCCGCCTCGAAGCCGTAGCGGCAGGCGAGCTCGTTGTAGAAGTTCTTGCCGCGCGCCCCCATCCCGCCGACGTAGAGCGCCAGCACCGGCTTCACGAACGCGAGGCACGATTCGACGTCGTCGCCGAGGATCACGATCGGCCCGGGCGCGACGTCGAAGTTGTGGAGCCCCTTGCCGTTGCCGGCCTTGCGAAAGCCGGCAGCCAGCGCGTCGCCGTACACGTGCGTCCGATACGGGGAGAAGAACATCGGCAGCCAGCCGTCGGCGATCTCGGCCGTCTGCTCGACGCTCTTCGGCCCGACGGCCGCGATGTAAATCGGGATCTGGCGGCCGTGAAGGATGCTCTTGAGCGGCTTGCCGAGCCCGCTCGCACCCGTGCCGCGATAGGGGATCTGGTAGTGCGGGCCGGTGTGCTCGAGCGGCTTCTCGCGCGCCCAGATGGCGCGAAGGATCTCGACGTACTCGCGCGTGCGGCGCAGCGGGTTCCCGTACGGCACGCCGTGCCATCCCTCGACCACCTGCGGGCCCGACACCCCGAGGCCGAGGAGCATCCGACCGCCGGAGAGCTGGTCGAGCGTGGTCGCGGTCATGGCGGTCATCGCCGGCGTCCGGGCCGGCATCTGCATGATGCCGCTGCCGACGTGGACGCGCGTCGTCTGCGCCGCCACCCAGGCGAGCGGCGTGACGGCGTCGGACCCGTACGCCTCCGCCGTCCACACGGAGTGAAAGCCGAGCCGATCCGCCTCCCGGACGAGCTCCATGTTGAGCGACATCTGCGCGCCCGAGTAGCCGACGTTGAGCCCGAATCGCATGCGAGCACCTCCTCGGGCTTCTCTTAGGCCATCGCGGAACGCCGACGCAACGCGGGTCAGCGCCGGGCGCGCCGCTGCGCGCCCGGTCGCCACTCGGGATGGACGACGGACCAGCGGCTCGGCACGAGCAGCGTCTCGCGGTAGTCGGTCCGCCACTTCCGCGCCTCGTCCGTCCATTCCCGCGTGTCGGCGAGGTGGCGGGTGAAGTCCTCGAACGTCGGCACGCTCCAGAGGATGACCGCCTCGGTATCGCGCATTGCCGTGCGGTACGCGCCGATCAGCCGGAGGCCGCGCCGCTCGGCGACCGGGAGCCAGCGCGTCGCAACCGCGTCGAGGTACTCGTCGACGGCGCCGGCCCGAAGCGTCGCGACCTCCTGGAGACACGCCCGGCCGCGGACGTTCCCGTCGATAAGCTCCTGGCGCGTCGGGCAGAACGCGGCCGGCTCGAGGATCCGATCGAAGCCGCCCGATCGCCAACGCGCCATGCGCGTCCACCATGCGCGCAGGTCGGCCGGTTGCCCTTCCCCGGCGTACTGCCGCTCGAGGATCGCCGCCCAGCCGTCCCAGCCGTCCATCTCCCAGAGGTTGACGACGCGCGGCCAGTCGCCGGTCGAACCCGACTGCTGCCAGATGCCGACGAGCGCGCCGCCGTGGCGACGCCGTGCAGCCCACGCGGCGGTATGTCGCTTGTAAGGTTCCGAACCGGTGCCGATGATGTGGATCGTCTCGTGGAGGTAGAGCCGCCCGTTCGGCATGCCGCGCGGCATAGCAGAGCGGCGGGCCGGGCGAACAGCCGCGCGGTGCGTGCGGTGAGACCGGTACGAATGCTACTCACGCACGAGCATGTGGATGATGCACACGCTGCCGCCGCCCATCATGTGGCAGAGGCCGACGCGCGCGTCCTTCACCTGCCGCCGCCCCGCCTCGCCCCGCAGCTGGAGCGTAGTCTCCCAGATCTGGGCGAGGCCGGTCGGCCCGCCGGGGTGGCCGCGCGCGATGAGCCCGCCGTCGGTCGACACCGGCACGCGGCCGCCCGGCGCGAAGTCGCCGCGCTCGATCGCGGCCTCCGCCTCGCCCTCGGCGCAGAGGCCGAGCAGCTCGTAGTACTCGAGCTCCTCGATCGCGAAGGCGTCGTGGACCTGGACGAGATCGAGATCGCGGGGGCCGATGCCCGCCTCCTCGTAGATCGCGCGCGAGGTGTCCCGCGTCATCCGCGCGGGACCCACCACCGGGCCGACGAAGAGATGGCCCGGCTCGTAGCGCTCGGTTTGCAGCTCGGACGCCGCCACCCGCACGACGGGACGTCCTGGCTGCAGCCGGCGCACGATCTCGGGCCGGCCGACGATCGCCGCCGCCGCCCCGTCGCCGATCGGGCAGGACATCATCGTCGTGAGCGGCCACGCGACCATGCGGGACGCCAGCACCTTCTCGACCGTCACCGGCTTCTCCGGCTGGCGCTGGCTCATGGGATTCAGCGCGCCGTTGTTCCAGTTCTTGGCCGCGATCGACGCCAGGTGCTCGGGTTTCGTGCCGCGCTCGTGCATACGCCGCGTCGCCCAGAGCGCGAAGAACGCCGCAGGCAGGATCGCGTCCTCGAGCCAGGCCGGATGGGTCGTCTGGCTCGACGACTGGATCATCTGCGTCATCTTGTCGAAGCCGAGCGCCATGACGACGTCGTGGCGGCCGCTCGCGACCGCGAGGCACGCCTCGCGGAAGGCTGCCGAGCCGGTGGCCGAGGCATTCTCGACACGCTGGACGGGGAGGCCCGTGAGCCCGAACTCCTTCATCGTGCGCGTACCGCTCATGACCGGCGCGAAGATGTAGCCGACGTACGCGGCCTGCACGTCGCGGAACGAGAGCCCCGCGTCGCGGAGCGCGGCGAGGCCCGCCTCGCGGCCGAGGTCGGTGCTGGAGCGGTCCGGCCACATGCCGAACCGCTGCATGCCGACGCCGAGGACCGCGACGTCCTTCACGATGACGCCACCGGCCGGAAGCGGATGATCACGATCTCCTGTCCTCCCTCCTCGCGCAGCGGCTCGAGCTCGGCCTCGACGGGCTGGCCAACCCGATAGTCCTCCTGCCGACCCGCGAGCGGCAGCTGCACGCGCGGCCCTTCCGGGAGATCGACCTGGCCGACGCCGTAGCCGATATGCTCGACCCGCGTCGACCCGAAGAGCGGGAAGTGGACGAACGTGTAGCTGTAGAGCGTCCCGCGCGGACCGAGCAGCACGTCGGCCATGCGCTCGCTCAGACACTTCGCGCAGACCGCACGGCGCGGGAAGAAGTGCTCGCCGCAGTCCTCGCAGCGCGTGCCGAGGAGCCGCGGCGGCTCCGCTGGGTCGTCAGGCACCGTGAAGTACCCCGCTTTGACGGGGACGCGCGCGCCGGCCATCGTCGTGCGGCCGAGCTACTTCGGCACCGGGCACGCCGCCGGCGGCGGCGTCTTCGGCTGACCGAAGAACTTGTCCTGCTTATCGTTGTGAGCGGTCGACGGCGGATTGCCGCCCACCTTGGCCGGCACGTCGGCGCACCAGGGAGTACCGTTTCCGAGCTTCAGGCGCAGCGCGACGCGGCCCTGCGACGGCTCGTTCAGCGTGTAGGGCCAGTTCGCCCTGCCGCCGCGGATGGTGATCGAATCGGCCTTCACCGTGATCCGCGAGATCGGCCCGTTGGGGTCGGTGCCGCGGAAGAGGTAGCCCGTCACCGTGCCCGCACCGAGCGCCGTCCAGCCGGTGCTCGGCAGCGCGATCACGTAATCGTCGGTCGGGCTGCCGGGAATCGGGTTCGAGTTGTAGACCGTGAGCGTGGCGCCGGCGGCGCCGCGCGGGTCGCCGGAGCTGCCGCCCGGCGGGACGACGATGCGGTTGGCGGCTGCGTCGAGCTTGGTGGCCGAGTGGTACGAGATCTTCCGGTGCGACAGGGCGACGGGGGCGACGTTGTCGTCCCGCAACGTGAACGACCGGGTCGAGATGAGCACCACCGGAATCGTCGTCGTCGTGACGGTCGTGCTCGTGGTGGTGCTGGTCGTGGTCGTCGTCGTGCTGCCGGCGCCGGGGAAGCTCGCCGGATCGGCGGGGTTGGTGCCCTGGTCGAGCTCGGTGCGGTCGAAGAAGCCGTCGAGGTCGCGGTCGACGCCGATGCGGATGCCCGAGCCGGGCGGCACGCAGGTGTACACCTGCTCCTGCCCGTTTGCCGCGGCCAGGTTCCGGAGCGCCGTCTTCGAGATCACCGCGTCCGAGTTGCGATCAGGCTGGAAGTTGTTGTTGCCGACGTAGACCGCACCGCGCGCCTCGCCGTTGATGATGCCCTTGACGACGAGGTCGCAATCGCCCGCGTCGTCGCGCGCGATCAGGAGGTCGATGCGGCCCGTGACCGTGGTGTCGTTCACAGTCGCAGGCGTGAGCGACATCTGCTGGCCGACGATCGGCCGGAGCCCCGTGTCCATGGACAGCACGAACGCCTCGACGTTCCGCCGCTGCGTGTCGGTCTGGAAAGTGAAGACCTGCGCATGGAGGAAGATGAAGACCGTGGAGATGGCGCCGTCGTGGAGGAAGCCGAAGCCGCGCACCTGGGGACCGACCGGACCCGTGCCGGTGATGCCCGGGGCACCGTTCGGAAAGCCGAACATGCCGATCTTCTGGTAGAGGTTCCGGAGATGCGGGATCTTGAACTCCTGCATCTCGCCTTCGAACGATGAGAAGCCGTCGGTGCCGAAGAAGCCGTTCGGGATGTCGAGCGCGTGACAGGTGTTGCACTTCTGCGTGTCCACCGTGGTGTTGAAGTAGAAGGTCTGGCCGTTCGACTGCGCCGACGTCAGGCTGTTGTCGAGCGAGCGGATGGGGTTCGGCGGATAACGCACCGTCAGGATGAAGTCCGTGTAGGCCTGCATGTCGGTCGTCGACAGCTGGCTCGACGCACCAAGCAGCCCGACGAAGGCCGGGTTGAACTTCTTGAACGCCCCGTCCTCGTCGAGCGGCTGGCCCCCGGGGTCGTTGCCGGCGGTGCGGTCGCCGCGCCAGTGCATCGGCCCTGCGTTGGCCATCCCGCGCAGGCTCTGCGTCGTCATCGGCCCCTTCATCGGATGGAACGTGTGGTTCGACGAGATTTGGAGCCGGAACGGGTTCGGGTTGTTCGTCACGGTGCCGAACGGATCGCCGAGGTCCCAGGCGAGCCCGTCGAAGTCGCCGGAGATGTGGCAGCTGGCGCACGCGCTGTCGCCGTGCGCCGATTTGGTGGCGTCGTAGAGGAAGCGGCGGCCGTTCTTCGCGACCGGGGGGGAGGGGTCGAAGCGGAGCGGTACGGTGCCCCCGGGCTGGATGACGGCCCGGCTCGGGCTGCTCGCGTTGCCGATGATCGAGATCGTGTGGTCGATCCGGTTCATCACGTAGAGCCGGTCGTTCGCGACGTCGAGGACGATGCCGCTCGGCCCGCGGCCGACCGCCGTCTGCTGCTCCGTGATGGTGCCGCCCTCGAGATCGACGGCGTTGAACGCCCCAACCTTGCCGGAGCCGAAGCCTGCGACGAAGACGGTGTTGCCGTCGGCCGAGAACGTGAGACCCGTCGGGAAGGCCAGGCTGCGGTCGATCTCCGTCTGCGGCCCCGGCACGACCCCATAGTTGATGTGCGGGTTCAGGTGACGTGGCACCGCCGCGGTGCCGCTGATGACCGTAATGCGGCTCTCGGCGAGATGGCCGCGCACCATGGGCTCGAAGCGGACCTGGTTCACCGCGTCGGTGTTGGTGACGTACACCTTGCCGTTGTTCGGCCGCACAGCCATGTTGAAGATGACCGTGCCGACGCCCGTGACGAGACCGGTCACGCTGGAGGTCCCGAACTGCGAAGCGTCGGCGTCGATCAGGAAGACGTCGTCGTCGGGGAGGGAGAACGGCACGAACGCGCTCCAGTCGCGGTTGATCTCGTCGACCCACGCGCTGCCGTTGAACTTGACGATCAGTCCGGTATCAGGCGCGCCCGGCGTGGAGCCGGGAGGCGGCGCCGGCAGGCCGTGCGGGTTGTTCTGCGTGTTGCCCACGACGAGCTCGGGGATCGTCGTCGTGCGATTGCCGGAGTTGAATACGGCCGCGTAGACCGTCGCGCCATTCGGGCTCACGGCGAGCGCGCGCGGCGTGTCGCCGAAGAGCGTCAGCGGCGAGCCCGTGACAGCGTTGCCGCTCACGTCGAACACCCACACGTCGGCGCGCCCGATGCCCGGCGTCGTGAGCTGCGGGTCGCTCGGACGGTTCTGCCCGCGATGCGCGCATGTGATGAACGCGCGGTTGTGCGCGGTTCCGCCGAAGACGATGTCGCGCGGCTCGTCGCCGACGAGCAGCGTCTTCGTGACGCGCGACAATGCGACGGTAGGGTTCACGTCGACGATGCTCACGCTGTCCGAGAGAAAATTGACCACCCACGCCTCGGTGTGGCCGGCCGCGTTGGTCCGCGTCGCGACCGACACCGGCTCGAGGCCGACCGGCACCTCGGCATCGAGCGTGAGCCCGCCGGCCGTGATGCGGTAGATCTCCAGCCGGTTGTCGGGCGTGTTGACCGCGAACAGCTGATCGCCGCCAGGCGAGAGGGCGAGCGGACGAACGTGCCCGCTCTCGAAGTTCAGGAAGGACGATTGCGCGTGAGCGAGCGTCGCACCGGCGACGACCGGGACGAGCGCGAGCCACCGGACGCGGGCGAGCCATTTCGACATGGAGCAAACCGTTATCAAGGCTGGCCAGCGCTCACAATAGAAAAAATCCGCCACGACGGGGCTGGCCATGACGCGGTCGGTCGCGGTAGGAAGGGCACTCGATGCTCCAGCCGGAGCGCGACCTGGAAGCCGTGCGAAGGAGCCTGGCGGCCTGGCTCCAGACGCAGATGCCGCGCGCTCGCGAGCTGACGATCGCAGCGCTCGTCCGCCCGAAGGCGGGCTTCTCGAACGATACGCTGCTGTTCGACGCCTCGTATGTGCTCGACGGCCGGCGCTCCGACGAGCGGCTGGTCGCCCGCTTCGCACCCACGGCGTTCCAGGTCTTCCCCGAGTACGACATCGCGGCGCAGGCTCTGATCATGC
>Ga0137376_10001664_pt1 | contig 12628 bp, 14 predicted proteins | sample SagtaG_23_FD_104814 | JGI IMG/M metagenome (GOLD analysis project Ga0137376, IMG submission 104814) | Vadose zone soil microbial communities from Sagehorn Ranch, Mendocino, California, USA - Sage2_L_20_16 metaG | ecosystem: Environmental > Terrestrial > Soil > Vadose zone | place: USA...
GAAGTACAACACGACACCATCGTTAATCCTATCGCTCAAATATGACCAGGGGAAAGTGGCGTATCCGAGTAAACCGGGGTGGGAAGTGAACCCGACGCTGTAGACGTTCAAAGTGTTGGCTCCTCCTTTGCGCAAGCTTCGCTTCATTGCTCGCTCTTGCGGTCTATTGTGTTGAAATGACATTAGTATAACGACGTAACACACAATTCCGAAACGTACGTTTTGTAGTATTCATTGTTGAACCAGTCTGCATTGATCGTACGATCTATGCCGACGAGCCTCCAGCTAAAGCCGTAAGAGGCGTAATCCTGGTTGATGACGGCAATCTGGGATCGTATCTGTTGGTCCCTGAATAGAAGAATCAGTACTTGTTATAGACTGGACATGTCGTGTGTACGTACGATATCCAGCCACGCTGGGGTGTTCTATCGGCCGCGATGACATGGAAATAGACTGGGATTGGCGTAAAGATTCTGCTCTTTTCCTCCGACTCGTCCGTGGTCGTGACGTTGCGGAGAGCTGCTTCAACCTTCTCTAGATCTTCAGAAGATGCATGAGTCAGACAAAGACTGGACGATTGTCAGAGGCAGTAGTAGAGGGAATGGAAGAAGACCTACTCCACAGAGGAATCGGCCTTGTCGGCTTGACCGGGTGCAGCAAGCGCAAAGCTTGATGCAAGAGCAAGAGCGAGCGTCAAGGAGAAGTACATGTCGACGACGATGGGATGCATCCTCGGATTTTCTGGTAAGTTTTTATACCAGCACGAGAGGATATTTCTTCGGTTCCTCCTATCCTGCTCGACAGTCATGTCATGGCCAAGAGCAGGTCCTCTGACGAGGAGGCAGGCGGTGTAGCCGTAATAGGGGAAATAGGGTAGCGGAGCATCCTCTGACGAAGCAAGAGTAGACGGTGTAGACGGTAAAAAGGGGGAATAGGATAGCGGAGTAACCGGTGTAGTTACAGAGATGCACATCCGCTATAGGAGAATTCCGATTCATATCCGCAATCAAGAGAGCGTCCCTGATACGTATGCTGCCAGAATGAGACTCCAATGACAATCGCGATAGGGGAGGCTTGTCCCACTGACGGTAGTACCGATGCCCAGAGTATCATCGCTGTAAAGGGTGGTGATGGTGAGACGCAACACTGCTCGTGCGAACTTGCAGCCAAGCCAGCTGTTAAATCAACATGCCCATCAACGCGTCAGATCTCGAAACCGCCATCCGCAATAAAATACCAGTTTCTCACCTTGAAGTGGAGGATCAGTCTACCGGTTGTGGTGAGAGTTACGCCGTCGTAATTGTCAGCGAGGTACGCTTCCGCGCCCGTCCGTCTGAGAACCAAATAATGTAACCATGAACCCTGTCCTCTTTAACGTCCCGGATGCATTCTCAGGCTTTCAAAGGTAAAACCACCCTGACGCGACACCGCTTTGGTATGGTTAATCTCATAACCGTCGTGAACGATGTAATTTCCTTCATTCTGATTGTGACAGTGAACGAAATCTTGAAAGACCAGATCGCACAACTACATGCATTTTCACAGGTAACTGCGTCGTTTGCTCACACTAGCCGCTTAGACTTCGTACCGGAAAAATAGAAAACATACACGCCAGAACAATACGCAAACCTTGTGAAGTCGACTTGAATTCATGTGATAATTATCATATAGGTATGCTTAATCTTTTGAATTATTCTGCCGAGGGACGGTTAAATCAGTCTCCTATTATCTCTTCAAGGTTTACATACGATGGTTAGGTATAGGATTGCTAGACGTGTATATCAAACCTCAGACTCGCTGTTGCCTCCCTTGAATCGATGCTCCTGAACTTACCGAAGAACAGTAAATCCAAACTGCAGTTGTTGATTTCACATGATATTTAGGTTAACTGATCCCGTCTGCACAAACTACTCCATTAGAATTCCAGAACTTCGGAATATTGTCACAAGTTTTGACGGAAGCGATCGTTTCTTGTAACGCGCAATGATGTAGACGCTAAGCCATGACAGAGCAAAACACCAGTGGCAACAATGACATGGGCGCCTCCCACTTCTTCGAGTGGCTGATCATGCTTAATCACGAGGTCCTGCAGTGAAAGAGCTGGAAGTCTCAAATTTTCGTCTCACTTGGATGGACCCTATTTCAAGCGCCACGCGTTTGTCATTTCACACATGCTTCCTCACGAAACGTTGCTCCAGCCTGTATACCCATTTACTGGGAAACTGCCAGAATTCGTGCATCGAATCAACTCGAATTACCATCCGTTTCTTTGCGGGAAAGCCCGACTGTGAGGATTGTCGTGGCCCACCTCTCAGAATGCTTGCGCCTGTGTCACCGAAAGAAAATCGAGTGGTTTGAACCTACCCTATCACATCACACTACCTAACATGATGTACAGAGCACTGATCAAGTGGTCCTCACAGATGGTTAGATATACTCACAATTACCTCATATCTCCTATCCTGCAGCTCTTTCAACAGCTGCGTGTTCGTGAGATAACAGATGAGATGTCCTCTCATGCAGAACAAGATGACGAGGGTGAGTCCTATCCTAGATAATATTTTTCGTGTATAACCCTCAGCTAAGGCATCAGGAAGATCTGGTTCACTAGTCGTGACTTTGACACCCGGAAGGATCCTGTACATCTTCCTAAAATCTTTGTTACAGTATGTAGTAGCTACACTCACGTCGCATTGTGCTCAGGAAAGTTACAAAGCCTCGACGTTTTTTCAATCTGATCACCACAGAAACCGTTGCGCTCGCTGTTTCGCCGATCTTAGGTGATATCGGATCCGATTCAAAGGCCATTTTTACGGACCTCAAAACCGTCCTCATTATTCATCCTAGTGGGGCGAACCAAGTTGAGGTGGAGATCGTGCCTCTGAAGGATGATCTTCGAACATTTCGAATTATATCGACAGCCTACTTGCTGGCAGCAATGCCCCCATCCACATATCTCAATACGCCTAAAGAGCCTGAGGGGAAATATGTGTTTTGGCTGCCTCCGCGTCACTACGACGGAAAGCCGCTCACGGACGAAGCAGTATTCCGAACAAAGCACCGCATCTCTGACTTCGATATTTTGAAATTATTGGACGATCGAGAAGGTGCCTTTCAGTTCTTTCGATGGAAACAATATGTAGAGAAACACGTTTCGCCCAACATCACATGTGCTGGCGACACTTTGGAATGCACGACTAATGGGTTTGACCAACAATACCACCCACCTCGGGGGCTTTTCTCAAAACCGATCCCTCCGTCTACTTTACTACATATGGCAAATATCTTACGTCCGAATCCTCTCAGCTCTATACTCCGTTCGGCGTTGAATAACTCGAGACGTTTTACCATCAAGCTCGGAAGATCCCTGGGAGATAACAATCTCATCACCCGGATTCATCTCTGTCGCATCGAAAGAATTGATGACCTTCCGATAGAAAACTGTCCCGAATTGGCAATGAAGATATATGATGACAGGTTTATGGAAATGGCCAGCCCATATGACGAGGATGAGATACAGTTATACGATAAATCCGCCAGCACCTACCTTTGGTTCCAGTTCGCCCTGACGCATATGAGAGGAGAATTGACAGCATACGAGAAGATGGAGGTGGCACAAGGATCATTGATCCCTTACTTTTATGGAGCGCACAAGGCAAGAGCCTGTCTAACGCCACGTTCTGCAATCTGACCATACAACATTTAGTTTCGGCTGCCCAACGGTCACGAAGTTTTTGGCATATTATTGGAGTATATAGATTGTGTACTACCATTGGATAGTGGCTGCGCCAGCAAGTGTTCGGAAGAACACCGGAGTCAGCTGGTATGTTATACGTTCCTTTGTAATTAACCACTGACGTCGTGACACCGTAACATTACTAACATATTCTACAGATGAAGACTCTACGAGCATTCGGCACGGTCTTCGAGTAATGCAATACTCCGATATCTCACAGCTCGATTGGCATCCAGGCCAAATACTCTGCAACATCCCACCCTCCACGTCTTCCTCCTCTCAGCCGCAAGCACACGCCGTATTGATCGACTTTTCGGCCACGACACAAACCCCCGACCCTGATGTTGATCTTTCAAAAGATGATTATGGAACTTGTGCATCCGCCATTGCACGTTCAAAACGTGTTGGCATTGATACGAAATGGGTATGTAATTACTGGGACAGAGATGAGATGAAGAGAGAATGTTGGGACGCGAAATCGATGGGTGCATTCTTTCATGGGTATATCTGGTCAACCCGTGGAGTGGATCCTTACAAGTTCGTGTATGATGGCTAGATAAAGTTGAAGTGTTTTGACATTGACATTATTAGTAAGAGTGACTATGCAACATTCAACCTAAGCGGCAGAATGGCGCGTCCCAAGGTCTACAAAGAGTTAGTCACGCTGATGAACTAGGAGTCGGGTGTCACATTCACCTACCCAAACACGTTCTACTACAACATCTGCATTCGCCGCCCAGCCTGAAACGTGTCAAACTCGCTTCATCCCTCCCGCGCGATATTGCGAAGCCCGTTTATGATGAACTCAAAGTTCTGAAAGCCAAGGGTCAATCCCTTCCTCCAGCCACGACCGACGGTCAAGATAGATGTTGTTTCAGCACCAAGGACATCCGAGAAAATGACCCCCCCAGACGACGATAACGGATGCCATCTATATCTTCATAAAGTCATGCAAAGACTAGACGACTATCAGAGGTAGCGATAGACGAAATTGGAGACCATAGTGGATTCGGCCCTGTCGGCTTGACCGAGTGCAGCAAACGCAAAGCTTGATGCGAGAGCAAGAGCGAGCGTCGAGAAGTACATGTCGACGATGGGATGCCGCCCTCAGGTTTTCTGGTGGGTTTTTAAGGCTACCAGCGTGAGGGGCAATTCCTTGGGTTCCTCCTGCTCGGCACAGTCTTGTCGTGGCCAAGAGTGATCAAGAAGATCCTCTGACGAGGAGTAAGCGGTGTAGCAGTTTCTCACCTTGAAGTCGAGGATCAGTCTACTGGTTGTGGCCCGTCCGTCTGAGAACCAAATAATGAAACCATGAATCCTATCCTCTTTAACGTCCCGGATGCATCCTCAGGCTTTTAAAGGTAAAACCACCCTGGCGCGACACTGCTTTGGTATGGTCAGTCTTATAACTGTCACGGAAGATGTAATTTCCTTCATTCTGATTCTGACAGTGAACGAAATCTTGAAAGATCAGATCGCACAACTACATGTTTTGCTAACACTAGTCGCTAAGACCCCGTTCCGGAAAAACAGAAAGCATACACGCCAGAACAACACGCAAACCTTGTGAAGTCGACTTGAGTACATGCGATACCCATCAATGTCATATAGGTATGCTTAATCTTTTGAATTATTCTGCTGAGGGACGGTTAAATCAGTCTCCTGCTATCTCTTCGAGGTTTACATACGGTGCTATATATGGTTAGGTATAGAATTGCTAGACGTGATTGAAATAAAGCTATACCCCAAACCGCAGCTTTGGCTCGAACACCGCCAAGTTTGGGATCCGGATAGTCTCGCTCAGCTCTCGCCCCCCTTGAAACGATGCTCCTGAACTTCGCACACTCACCGAACATCACACTCGCTGCTCATCCAAACTGGTTATGCCGACAGTCGTTGATTTCACATGATATCACTTCTTAACTGATCTTGTCTGCATTTAGCGCAAATTACTCCAATGGAGTTCCAGAACTTCGGAACCATTGTCCTAAGTTTTGACGGAAGCAATCATTTCTTGTAACGTGCGTAAGTGAGGTTCGGTGTCCAAGCCATATGCCCGACGCGTTGGTAATTGCGCATTTTCCGCCGTTCCGTGATGTCAAGAGGTCAGATCACTAGATCATTCGGTTCCCGAACAAGATTCGGTATCATGTGTGCAGGCACCTGCCAACTTTTGATGCGTACCATAAACCGTGGCACAGGCAATGCCATTGATCTGTGGTTCAGGACGGTCATGCATTGCGACAGGAATAGTAAGTACAGCTCCAGCTGGCAAGCTGAAGGAGCCCTTGTCGCGGTAGTACGCGCCGAAGACCGCCGCATGACATACGCTAGAGACGGGTACTTCTTTCAGATAACACCGCCACGATCTGGGTCCCTTACTTGAAAATCCATTTGGACAGTCCTGTTTGATAGCCGATAGCCTATGTGCACCGCGCAAACACTTGGACACTTTCACATGCAAGAAACAATAATCAGGTTATCACGAAAGATGATGCAAGAAGGAAATGATCTACGTTTGAGGATATAAAAATGTAAAAGAGAGAACCTCAGTCTTCTGCGACCCTCAATAGCTCTCCCCCGAATTAAGCCATGACAATTGCACAAGTGAAAGAGGACTTGCACGAGGGTTCCGCCAAATTTCGTGAACTCGTTGCCTCTATAGACGCTGTCGGAAGTTCGATCAGCATTCCAGAAGCTACAGTGAGTAGCCGTCCCAATGATATGTTAAATTAAATTAAACTTGTATTCCAGAGCATCCTTGCCAGAATTCCATTTATTAAAATCGTTCTTGACAGGGCCGAGGAAAACGCCAAGGCAAGTCATTGTCCCCCAGATCGACTTAAAATGCTAACTGCCTGCTTTCTAGGACGTTCAAGACGTCTCTGACAGTGATGCAGAATTTATTCTCGGCCAAGTCAAGGTCATCTTACCGGACATCTACAAGGGGACAGATCTAGTCATCCAGAAGAAGGATGTATTCGCGCAATTGCCCAACGTCTTCCCGCTAGAGGGTCTCTTTGCTCCTGCAGTTCAAGGCACAGTCATATATTTAGTCAGAGCACAAATCGAGGGTTTACATGCCCGTGCGATGACGTTGGCGAACATTGCAATCGCGTTGTCACCGGTTTGTATCCAATTCTTTACAAAGCATGCATATTTGAGACTTACTTTACCCATGTAGCCCAAGTACAAGGAAGAGGCATTGGGTCTCAAAGCTCAAGCTGATACGAAGATCCAAACGGCGATTAGGGTTTATGCCCAGTCCGCCTAATGGCCCAAATCTTAGGCTGGTGAAGAGAATATGTTTTTGTAGTATTTCTCCGAGTTTCTTCTTTCGAGTCGTAGTCAACGTTGTATTATTGTGTTTTTCGTATACGTTATGTTGTTATTGAAAGAGCGTCAAGAAAATGTGTTGTTTGATCATCAGTATTTCAGACAGATGGAGACGTGTCGTTAACTTGGTTCGGTGAACGATCCATGGCGTTAGTTATTCTGGATATGGTTAACGTTGTGGCGGGTGGTTAGCAGTCTTTAAATAACCACCCTACTCGAGGTAAAGTATTATTATTAATGCTTCAGATCCCGTGTCTTCTACTTGAGCGCAAGAAGTTGTCCTTTAAATAAAAAGTACAAAACGCGCTTATTCAGGCATTCCATCGGAATCGAGTTGCCTAATCAAGATAAGGATTTCTTGTTAAAAAATGGTTGAACTCGCAAGGTCTGATGACCAGGCCGACTCTTCACGACGATTTGGTGATTTCCCATGGTTTCATGATATCAAGGGCTCAGATCTTTGAGTAGATTGTTTGGTTCCCGAATTCGGAGGTGCCTGATAAATGTACATGCAAATGCACCCCCCTTTTTGTATCTTTGCATCGAATTCCTTGAACATAATCAAATAATCACAGCGAAGTTGAGAGTGGGTACAAACCCCAGTTGGCAAGCTATCCACTTTGGGATCGCCTTCAAAGTGCCAAGTGTTGGACTATTGGTGTGACTCGCGCGTGACGAACAAGTTTGTCCTTACACACACTTCTTCAGATAATCGTGGCACCAAGATCTAGGCTTCCAATGTTGGCCAGAGGATCCGGCTGGAGATCCATTTGGACAGTTCTGTTGGAAAACCATGTACGTAGTAACGTGCGCATTCTTCCATATGGACGAAGCAATTGCTAGAGGAGCAATCTATTGAATGATAGGAACTACAGGAAGGTATAAAAGTGGATTGAAATGGCGACATCCCCGGCCTTATTCTCTTCCTCGGCTCTTCCACGGATTAACAAGCCATGGCCATTGACCAATTCAAAAAGGATTTGCTTTCGGTCGCTCAGAACGCGCGTGATCTAGCTTCCTCTCTGGGCGCTGTTGGAGATACGGTCACCGTTTTAGAAGTCACGGTAAGTGCTTTATCGGTAATTTTTCAAGTTAAATCGATCATGTCCACTAGAACATCCTCAGCTTCGTCCCAAGCATCAGATATAATATCGACAGGTGCGAAGAAGGCACCAAGGCAAGCGGTTTCCTATCGGAACGAGTCGAATTTCTAAGAACCTGCTTGTCTATCTCACTCTAGGACATTCAAAGCGTATCGGACAGCGATGCAGAAAGTGTCCTTGCTATCATCAAGGGCATCGTACCGGACATCGCCAAGACATCAGGAATAGCCGTTCAGAAAAGGGATGCTATTGCGCAGTTGCCAAGCGCTTTCTCCGTAGAGGGCCTCTTTACCGTTCCCGCCGCCGTCGGGGGCACTATTATCTGGTTAATGAGGACCCAAATTGATGGTCTGCGCGGCCGTGTGTTGGCGTTAGCGAGCATTATGATTCAGTTGACACCGGTGTGTAGAAGTCCTATTCTACAATATGCAAAATTGGGACTGATTTCGCCAACGTAGCCTAAGTATAAAGAAGAGGGAACGAGTATCAGAGATCAAATTGACACCCTGTTTCAGCAGGCGCTCGATGCCTATTCATCATAATAGTGCTATTCCATAGCCAGTATAAAGAGCATTTGGTCGTTCCTCTCCCATTTTTGTCCGCATCTCTGACCCAGAATATGGATCTTATCTAAACTTTGTCATAAGTAAACAATCTATGTATGATCGAGTCGCCAGTAACTTAGGCTCCTACAAACTGGATTATATTGCCGTGCGATGTCGCACATATGAGCAACCCTTGATTGCAAATAGTCTCTCAGAAACGATGCGGCTGCGTCTTGCGCCGGTGCCGTTCATCGATATCTGAAGTATGCTATTAGTGCTAGGAAACACTAGCAGCGGCTTGGAAAGCGTCAAGGTCCTTTAGCGTCAAGAACCAAGTTAACAAATGAGCTATCGCGGTGATCTGGCTAGCAGTACATTCTATCAGCCGTAGCCGTTGTGAGCATAGAGTAAATGTGCTGGCATTGTAAATGCTGGAGTCATTAGAGAGATTTTGGGACGATGGAAGTTGCAAGGAATTTTTCATTTAAAGATGAGCATATCTGTAACGTCAGGGTACAGCCTGAGCAACAAGTTGAAGGTAGCGAACGTGAACAGCCAAATTCAATTAACCAGAGCGCAAGCATTTGGGAGTTATTTCGGCCTTTACGGCGCAAGTCCCTAGCCTAGAACTAGAAAAAAAATTGAACTCGGACCAGACCGACACACCAAAGCGTCTTGAAACTTTCGTTCACGGCTCAGATCTTCGAACAGATATTGTTCGGTTACCAAAGTTCTGGAATCACGTGTAAATAGAACCAACACCTCTAACTTGGATCTATGCCACAAACCCATCCAATGTTGTCGAGCACATTCAAACAATTAGTGAGAATAACCCAAGTAGAAGAAGGCTCTTGACAGGTCCCAGTGCATCATTGGCGTGATGGATATCACTCCAATTCAATGAGTACCAGCTAGAAATCCATTTGGACAGTTCTGTCGAATAACTCAAAATAGTGCAACTTTCACATATCAGCCGATGTTGCCGTTGAAGATGCAGGTGTCAGACTCATGAAGATGGTATAAAAGTGGGTTGGAATGACGAGACCCCCAACTTTTTCCTTTTCGCCCGCTCTACCTCAGGATTAACAAGTCATGACCGTCGACCAACTGAAAAAGGATTTGTATGTGGTCGCTGAAAACGCGCGTGACCTTGCTTCAGCAATGGGCGCCCTTGGAGATTCGATCACCGTTGCACAAACAGCGGTAGGTGATGGACCGATTACTTGTTAAATTGATTAAGTTCGTTCCACAGATCCTTCTGAGCAAAGTTCCAACTATCAGATACAACCTTGACAGGTGCGACGAGGATACCAAGGCAAGTAATCTCCCACCGTCTTAATTCGAAGTCCTCAGGCTCACATCCATTTGTCTCGTTCGTACTAGGACATTGTCAACGTCTCAGACAGCGAGGCAGAAAGCACTCTTGGCATTATCAAGGGTCTCCTCCCGGACGTGGCGAAGGTGTCAGAAATACTCGTGAAGAAAAAGGATGCTTTCGCACAGTTGCCCAACACCTTCTCCATAGAGGGCCTCTTTGTTATGCCGACTGCTGTCGGGGGGACGCTCACCCTTTTATTCAGAGCACAAATCGAGGGCTTACACACTCGTGTGATGGCGGTAGCGAACAAAATGCATGAGTTGGCTCCGGTGTGTAGCCAGTCCTAGTTTGTTAATCGTGGAAACGTAGAACTGATTTCGCCAATGCAGCCCAGTCAAAAGGGAGAGGCAACAAGTGTCAAAAATCAAATCGATGGATACTTCCAACAAGCGCTTAAGGCTTATTCCTAATTGTCACGGTCCAAAGCCAACATAACGACATCTTTCGTCGTTTCTCATTCGAGTTTCTTTGTTGTACTTTAGAAGTTCGTATCCCAGGTCCAGAATATGAATTATGTTCAGTCCCCTACAGTGAATGTTGGTCTGTTGTAGGCAGTCTTGAGCTCAGGTTTGGCCTTCTGAAGTTTCGCACAAGATGATCACGCGAGCTCTGATATCCTATCTTCGCCGGGATTAAGCCCAAGTATCACCCTCACAATACCGTGGTGCTTCCTACAGAAGGTGCACTCCCGTCAGAAGACGTGACGTTAATTAGACTGAATCTGGACGTGAATACAAGATTGAACACCGTGACGGTAATAGGAAGTCCTTTGCATCGATGACCTAAGAGTCAATGGCTGGGTTTCGCCGATCAGCTCGGTTTAGTGTATGCAGGTATCATACATCAAGGGCAATATAGCTGACGGCATGAGTGAAAGCTACGATAGGCGACTATTTCGCAATGCGGTTGACGCGTTCTTGACATGCTGCGATTCAGAGTTCAGTGAGTTGCTTGACCTCTGCCACGATGGGAATCCGATGCTCCTGACGTGTTCTTCAGAGCCAGTAACTGAGCCGCACTGTTCTAGGTAGATACGATGAACATTGGTACTCGAGGCGACGTCGACTGTTTTGTCCAGGATCAGCTAAAATTTCCCATCATCGCAGTGTCATGTCCGCAATAAGTCCCGCGATAGAACCCTTGCGCAGACTTCCATTCGCCCTAGAAGACGTACGTGTTCCTCGCATAGTCGAAGCGACGTTCTGATGTTGTAGGGATGATACAGGATGACACGACTGAGAAGCGGAAGATCGGGGAGTCTTTGCCACTCGTTTCATATATATCATTCACAGTCAGACCTGCTAATTCGAAATCAAGAATATCATTTCCCAATCAAAAGGACATTGGGATGAGATCTTCATCGTATTTAGGGTCACTATAGATCTCTTGAAGTCTCGCGTAGAGAAGCAGTGACATGCATTGGTAGGTTTTGATCACCGTGCGACAGAGAACCTTCTAAGGTCGAATTGAATGAGCCCGTTTGAGGCCGACGATAACAAGTTCGGAACAAGCATCGAGAAAGACCCAATCTGGGAATTGTAATGGAACAACAGCCAGGCTCCTAGAATTATCTGCTGCGGGTTATGCCGCGCAGGGGTTAAGATTCCGGGTGCGAGAAATATAAGGGAGTATGCGACAATTTCCTGAGGTAAGTATATTCGTCGTCTGGGGCTCATCTGTGCTAACTGACCGTCGAAACTTAATAGCACCATATCAACCATGCAATCTGAAATAGAGTAGATACTTCAACTCGGGACCCCCCACTAAGCTCACCGAAAAACGAAGGATACCAAACGGTTCTATCTTACAATTCCGAGTGGGCTGCTTGCGCAGCCTGAGAGATTGAGCACTTAGAACATTATTTGGTCCTGCTTTCCAAGACGGATGTCTCTCTCCATCCTCCCAAGCCTCGACGATGATGAATACGAGAGTGATGAGCATCCTGAACTGAAACCCGATCTGGAAGCACTCAGAGACCTCGTCTACACACGTATTGGCCGGAAGATCACATCTTGTCAAAAAGTTACTCGCGGCACGTATCACGTACTCAACACAGAAGATGGTCGGAGACTGATAGCACGCCTCTGCCGGTCGCCCCGCAATCCATCTGCATTGCGCAGCGAAGCTGCCACGATGACGCTCGTCCGCTCACGTAGTTCAATCCCCGTTCCCGTCATCCACTTTCTCGAAGATTCGCCGTCCAACGGGGTTGGTATGCAATTCTTTGTCATGGATTACGTCGAAGGTGTAAACCTTTACCGAATCTGGGATGATCTCACGTTGAAGCACAAGAAAGACGTTTTGACCCAGATTGCCTGGGTGCTCGGTCAGCTTGCAAACATGGAATTCAAAGCTACGGGCTCTATCACGGAGGACGGCTCCGTTGGACCACTACTACACAACATCATGGAGAACGTCGACGGGGAAGAGGTGATCAAAGACATGTCCGACGGGCCTTTCGAATCTACGTCTGATTATCTCTACTTTTTCATTGACCGTTTTTCGTCCAGTAGTCACATATCCGAGGAGA
>Ga0137376_10001666_pt1 | contig 12621 bp, 11 predicted proteins | sample SagtaG_23_FD_104814 | JGI IMG/M metagenome (GOLD analysis project Ga0137376, IMG submission 104814) | Vadose zone soil microbial communities from Sagehorn Ranch, Mendocino, California, USA - Sage2_L_20_16 metaG | ecosystem: Environmental > Terrestrial > Soil > Vadose zone | place: USA...
GATTCCCTTGTGCGCAAGGGACGGCGCCGCGCTCTGCTTGGCGAGCGGCACGCTGATCGCGTAGCCGTTGTTCTGGACGACGAACACGACAGGTGCCTGCCATACCGCCGCGAAGTTGAGGGCCTCGTGGGTGTCGCCTTCGCTCGTCGCGCCGTCGCCGAGGAGCACGAGCGCGACGGTGTTCTCACCCTTGAGCCGCGCCGCGTGAGCGACGCCGACCGCATGCAACGTGTTCGTCGCGAGCGGCGTGCACTGCGGGCCGACCCGGTGTTCGTACGGGTCGTATCCGCAGTGCTGGTCACCGCGCAGCAAGCCGAGCGTCTCGACCGGGTCGACGCCTCGGGCCACGAGCGCCACCGAGTCGCGGTATGTCGGGAACAGCCAGTCCTGCGTCTGCAGCGCCGCGACCACGCCGACCTGGCACGCCTCCTGCCCGTGGCTTGATGGGTAGACGGCCAGCCGGCCCTGCTTGGTGAGCGCCGTGGCCTGGGTGTCGAAACGGCGGCCGATCACCATCCGCCGGTAGAGGTCGACCAGGACGTCGCTGTCCGGCAGTGTCGCGTCCTCGTCGGCGTCGCCGGACAACCCCAGCATGCGCAACGGGGTTTGGGTCGGAAGCAGGTCGCGCTTGGTCAGGTCCGGATGCGGTACTGCGACAGCGGACATGACCCGATTGTCAGACGATGCGAGCCAATCTTCCAGAATCGAGACGCTATTCGAGACACATGGCCGGATCCGCGCTAGCGTTCGGTCACATGACCGGATGGACGGCCGATTCGCGGCCCGAAACTGGACGATCGGCACCGGCCGTCGACGAAACCGACCGTCGCATCATCGCGGCCCTGCGCACGGACGGCCGGATGTCGATCCGCGCCCTGGCTGAGAATCTGCACATCTCCCGGGCCGGCGCGTACGCGCGCGTCGAGCGATTGCAGCGCGACGGCGTGATCACGGGTTTCACGGCGGTCGTCGACCCCGAGCGGTACGGGTTCGACATATCCGCATACGTCCACTTGAAGATCAGTCAGCACTCGTGGAAGGCCGTCCGCCGCCGAATCTCTGAGATCCCCGAGGTGTGGCACGGCGCGCTCGTGTCCGGCGAGAACGACCTGGTGCTGCTGGTGCGGACCCACGACGCCGCGAGCCTGCGCGATCTCGTGCTCAACCGGTTCCAGGCGATGCCGGACGTCCTGTCGACACAGACCGTGTTCATTCTCGACGAGATGCAACGAGCGTTATGAGCCGTGGCGGGGGTGAGAATGACTCATGGTCCGCACCGGACAGGGCGACGAGGACGCGCAGTTGATCCCGCCCGTCCCGGCGACCGATCTGACTTACGGTGACGACGACCTGCTCGAGCTCGGCGACGAGCGCACCCTGCCACGGTGGACCGTCGTCGCAAACGTCGCCGTGTTGCTCGCCCTCGTGGTCGGCCTGGTCGCACTGAAACGGGACGGCCGACACGCGGGGGCGCCCGGGCCGTCCGCCGCGTCCTCCGCGACGCCGAGCGAGTCGCAGCAGGTGCAGCCGATCGGCACGCCGATCGACCTGGGCCAGACCTCGGCGGTCAACGTCAAGCTCGCTGCTGGACGGCTGTTCGTGCTCAGTTCCGATCCGTCCCGGCTCGGCCAGGTCGACGCCAAGAGCGGCGTGCTCAAGCGACAGGTGGCCGCGCCGGGGAGCGCCCAGTATCTCGTCACCGACCCGGCGGGTCGTTTCGTCTGGGTGGTCGCCGGAGCCTGCGACAACGCCTATGACGCGCCGACACTGGTTGCTATCGGCGAGCTGGAGGTAACCCGCGACGTCATCGTCGCGGCGGTGCTCGACGGAGAGCTGTTCCTGAACACCGACCACGGGATCTACCGGGCCGGGCCGCGAGACTCGGTGCCGACCTCGCTCGGCTATTCCGGACAGGTGCTGGAGGATCTCGCGGCCGATCCCGCGAGACACCGCTTGCTGGGGGTCACCGTCGGTTATCAGTTGCTCGAGGTGACCGCCCGCGGTGTGCAGCTCAAGCAGAAGCTGGAAGAGCTGCTGCCGAGGTCGATCGCGGTGACCAAGGCGGGTATCTGGGCGATCGGCTTCGGTCGTCCCGGTGGGAGCCGCATCGCGAGGGTCGACCCGGACACGCTGAAACTCACGCTGGTCGGCGCGGCTGACGCGGAGGCCCCGCAGGGAGCAGACGGCTGGGCCGGCGAGTCGGTGATCTGGACGAGATTCCCGTACCTCGAATCGATCACCTGCCGTGACGAACGAACCGGGGCCATCGTCAAATCGTTCCCGAACACCATCGACGAGGTCGTCTCGTCACGGGACGTGGCGTACGGGCTCACCGGCGGCATCGTCGTGCGGCTGCCGACGACGAGCGCCTGCCCTGGGTAACCTCGGCCCGCGCAGCGCTCAGCGCGCTCAGCGCTCAGCCGAGCACACCGGCGATGATCGACCGGGCCTCGTCCTGGATCCGGACGAGATGTTCGGGGCCCCGAAACGACTCGGCGTAGAGCTTGTAGACGTCCTCGGTCCCGGACGGCCGGGCCGCGAACCAGCCCGACTCGCTGATCACCTTGAGCCCGCCGAGCGGCGCGCCGTTTCCCGGCGCTGTCGTCAGTTTGGCTGTGATCTTCTCACCGGCGAGCTCGGCGGCAGCGACCTGATCCGGGGAGAGCTTGCCGAGCAGCGCCTTCTGCTCGCGCGACGCCGGTGCGTCGATGCGGGCGTACGCAGGCCGGCCGTAGCGGTCGGTCAACTCGTCGTACAGCTGCGACGGCGTGCTGCCCGTGATCGCGGTGATCTCTGATGCGAGCAGGCACAGGATGATGCCGTCCTTGTCGGTCGTCCACACCGATCCGTCCCGCTGCAGGAACGAGGCACCGGCGCTCTCCTCGCCGCCGAAGACGACGCTGCCGTCGAGCAGACCCGCCACGAACCACTTGAACCCGACCGGGACCTCGAGCAGGCGGCGGCCCAGCCCGTCGACGACGCGATCGATCATCGACGAGCTGACCAGCGTCTTGCCGATCGCGGCGTCGGCCGGCCAGGACGGGCGGTGCGTCAGCAGGTACGAGATCGCGACTGCCAGGTAGTGGTTGGGGTTCATCAGCCCGGCGTCGGCGGTGATGACGCCGTGCCGGTCGGCGTCAGTGTCGTTGCCGGTCGCGATCGTGAAGTCGTGCTGGCGGGTGATCAGCGACGCCATCGCTGACGGCGACGAGCAGTCCATCCGGATCTTGCCGTCCCAGTCGAGCGTCATGAACCGGAACGTCGGGTCGACCAGCGGGTTGACCACGGTGAGGTCGAGCCCGTACCTGGACGCGATCTCCGCCCAGTAGGCGACGCTGGCTCCGCCCAGCGGGTCGGCGCCGATGCGCACGGAGCGGATCGCGTCCAGGTCGACTACCGAGGGCAGCGCGCCGACGTACGCGTCGAGGAAGTCGTAGCGTCCGGTCGTCTCGGCGGTGAGCGCCCGCCCGTAGCTGATCATGCGCACACCGGTTAGGCCGTCGGTCAGCAGGGCATTGGCACGGTCCTGGATCCAGCCGGTGATCTCGGTACCCGCCGGCCCACCGTCTGGCGGGTTGTACTTGAAGCCGCCGTCGGACGGCGGGTTGTGCGACGGCGTGATGACGACGCCGTCCGCGCGTGGTCCGCTACCGGCGTTGTGAGCCAAGATGGCCCGCGAGACCGACGGCGTCGGCGTGTAGCCATCGCGCGAGTCGATCAGCACGGTCACGTCGTTGGCGGCGAACACCTCCAGCGCCGAGACGCGTGCTGGTTCGGACAGCGCGTGCGTGTCGGCGCCGAGGAACAGCGGCCCGTCGATGCCGTGCGCCTTTCGGTACTCGCAGATCGCCTGGCTGGTCGCCACGATGTGGTGCTCGTTGAACGTCGCCGTGAACGCTGAGCCGCGATGCCCGGACGTGCCGAAGCTGACTCGCTGCTCGGGCACCGACGGATCAGGCTGCTCGGCGTAGTACGCGGTGACGAGCTTCGCGATGTCGACGAGATCGGTGGCCGTGGCGGGCGTCCCGGCGCGGCGGCCGGCGGGAGGCTCGGTCATGAGTCGTTCACAACGAGAACCGCCTGCGTCTGCGTCACCTGCGCGACCAGGCGCTCATCGTCGTCGCGCATCTCGGTTCGGACGACGATCGTCGTGCGCCCGACGTGCAGCGGCGTGGCCGTGGCCGTGACCGTGCCCGAGCGAACGGCGCCCATGAACACGGCGCTGGACGAGACGGTCGACGTGCCGGCCCCCTTGGGCAGGTTCAGGAATGCGCATACCGCGCCGGTGCTGTCGGCGAGGGTCATGAGCGCGCCACCGTGCAGGACGCCGGCGGCCGTCGTCCGGTCCTCGGACCACGCGAGCCGGCCGACGACTTCGCTCCTCTTCGCCGAGGCGAGTTCGACCCCGGTGGCACGGGCGAACGGCATCATCGCGAGCAGCTCAGCCTTCTTCATGAGCGCGGCTCCCTCTGAGACGGTGGGATGTCGGTGCCGATCCTGGCACGGGCGTTATACCCGGCCGATCCGCCCGACATTCCAGTAGCCCTTCAAGTAGGTCTGGCCGACGCCGATGCGATGCGCGGCCAGGTGCGGACGCAGGCTGACGACGGCGCGGCTCTCGCCGAGCAGGTAGGCGCGGCCTGTGCCGGGTGGCGTCTGCAGTTCGTCGATCGCGGCGGACAACAGGTCGGGCGTGCCGGGCGGTACGTCACCGCGGTGCAGCCAGCGGATCGCGAGCTCGCCGCGATCACGGTGGACCCCGATCTCGTCGGACGCGTTGCCGACCTCGACGAGGGCGATAGCGCGCTGCGCCGGCGGCAACGCCTCGATCAGTGCCGCGAATGCGGGTAGCGCCGACTCGTCCCCGGCGAAGAGGTGCCAGTCCGCATCGCGCAGCTCGAGCCTGCCACGCGGCCCGAAGAACTGGACGGGGTCGCCGGCACTCGCCGTGGCGGCCCACCGCGCCCCAGGTCCGCCGTGGCCGTGCAGCAGCGCGTCCACGTCGATCTCGCGGTTCCCGTCGCGGTACTGCCGGATCGTGTAGCGGCGCTTGACCTTGCGTCCGGTCTCGTCGTCGAGGACCACCTCGACGTCCTGCGCCGGGCGGGGTGACTCGACAGTGGGCGCCTGCAACGTGAGCCGGCGCATCCGTGGGGTGAGCTCGCGCACGGCGGTGATGGTCGCCGCGTGCAGCGGGGTTCGGCGGATGACGGGCGTGCTCATGGCGTCCAGTGTCCTGGGTCTCGCTCGGAAGTTACGGGGCGCCTAGGGTCGTTATGGCCGAACCATCCGATTGAAGGAGCGATATGCCGATTCAGCTGACAAAGGTCTCCTACACGACCTCCGCCTCCGCCCGCGGTGGCCGCGCCGGGCACGTCCGGAGCGCCGACGGCCTGGTCGACTTCGACCTGGCGCAGCCCGGTACGACGCCTGAGCCCGCCGTCAACCCGGAGACGCTGTTCGCCGCCGGGTACGCGGCCTGCTTCCAGGGCGCGCTCGCCAATCGCGCCAAGACCAAGGGCATCGACACGTCCGACTCGACGGTCACGGCGCATGTCTCTTTCGGGTCCAGCGAGGACGGTGGGTTCGGACTGGCGGTCGACCTCGAGGTGACCATTCCGGGCGTCGAGGCACCGCAGGCCTACGAACTGGTCGAGCTCGCGCACCAGTTCTGCCCCTACTCGAAGGCCACCCGCGGCAACATCGACGTGACGCTGACTGTCGTCTAGGCCGGCGGCTCGTCGCGCCCGCGCTCATCCCCGGCGCATGATGGGGTCGTGGTCATCAGCGTGTTCGATCTGTTCTCGATCGGTATCGGCCCGTCCAGCTCGCACACGGTGGGCCCGATGCGCGCGGCACGCACGTTCGCCGTCGGCCTCGCCGACGACGGCCTGCTCGACCAGGTGGCCCGGGTGCGGGCCGAGCTGTTCGGCTCGCTGGGCGCGACCGGGCACGGCCACGGCAGCGGCCGGGCCGTCATCCTCGGCCTGCAAGGCGAACTGCCCGAGACGGTCGACACGTCCTCGATCGCGGCACGGGTCGCCGCGGTTCGGTCGGCCGGCCGGGTCGACCTGCTGGGCAAGCACGAGGCGTCACTCGCCGAGGACGACCTGGTGCTGCACCGGCGCACGTCGCTGCCGTTCCACCCGAACGGCATGAAGTTCTTCGCCTACGGCGCGACGGACGAACTGGTGCGTGAACGCACCTACTACTCGGTGGGCGGTGGCTTCGTCGTCGACGAGGCGGCGGCCGGTGCCGACCGGATCAAGCCCGACGACACGCCCGTGCGTTACCCGTTCACGACCGGCGCCGAGCTGCTGGCGCAGTGCGCGTCGTCCGGCCTGCCGGTCAGCGGCGTGATGCTCGCCAACGAGACCTCGTGGCACCCGGAAGCCGACGTGCGTGCCGGGTTGCACTCCATCTGGACGGTGATGCAGCAGTGCGTGCAGAGCGGCTGCGCCCACGAGGGAACGTTGCCGGGCGGCCTTCAGGTCCGGCGCCGCGCCCCCGAGCTGTACGAGCGGTTGTGCACCGAGCCGTTCTCGACCGATCCGCTGCGCGTCATGGACTGGGTGAACCTGTTCGCGCTAGCCGTGAACGAGGAGAACGCGGCCGGCGGCCGGGTGGTCACGGCGCCGACGAACGGAGCCGCGGGCGTGCTGCCTGCGGTGATGCACTACTACTGGCGCTTCGTGCCGGGTGCCACCGACGACGGCATCGTGCGCTTCCTGCTCGCCGCCGGCGCGATTGGCGTGCTGTACAAGGAGAACGCGTCGATCTCGGGCGCCGAGGTCGGCTGTCAGGGCGAGGTCGGCTCGGCCTGCTCGATGGCTGCCGGCGCACTGTGCGAGATACTCGGCGGCACGCCAGCCCAGGTCGAGAACGCCGCCGAGATCGGCATGGAGCACAACCTCGGCCTGACCTGCGACCCGGTCGGGGGTCTCGTCCAGGTGCCGTGCATCGAGCGCAATGCCATGGCCGCGGTCAAGGCGATCAACGCCGCACGCATCGCCCTGCGCGGCGACGGTGAGCACATCGTCAGCCTGGACAAGGTGATCAAGACGATGCGTGAGACCGGTGCCGACATGAAGGTCAAGTACAAGGAGACGGCACGCGGCGGCCTGGCGGTGAACGTCATCGAGTGCTGAGCGATCGGATGTACCGGAACGCCGAAGGGCCCACCGTCCACTGTGGACGGTGGGCCCTTCGCCTTGCTAGTGCTTGCTACGCCGGGGCGCTGGCCATCATGGCTTCCTGCGGCGACGGCAGGTCGGTCTTCTTGACGTTGATGACCACGAGGGCCACGACGACGGCGACGGCACCGAAGATAGTCGCTGCCAGGAAGCCCATGCCGGACGAGTGAGCCTGCACCTGGGCGACCGCGTGAACCGCCGCGTTGTCGTGCAGCGCCGCAGCCGACGCCGGATGGCCGGTCGTCACGCCGCCGAGCTCGCCGAAGTGCTGCAGCACCGAAGGCGGGATCGCGCCGGACTCGGTCTTCGCCTTCAGTTCGGCCACCTTGCTGATTTGCGCGTGCCGCCCGGTCGTTGCCGCGACGGTTGCCAGCACGGAGAGGCCGATCGAGCCGCCGACCTGCTGGCCCACGTTGAGCAGGGCGGACGCCAGCCCGGCCTCGGTGTTGACGACCTTCGACACGGCGACCGTGGTGATGGGCACGAAGATGAAGCCCATGCCGACGGCGAGGACGAGCATGCCCGGGAAGATCTTGTCGAGATACCCGGCGTCGGCATTCACCGTGGACAGCCACAGCAGCGACAGCGTCATCAGGATGCTGCCGGTCGCGATCAGCACCTTCGGTCCGACCTTCGGCAGTAGCTGCGCGACGATCTGCGACACGATGCCGATGATGAATGCCACCGGTACGAACGCCAGGCCGGCCTTGACGGGGCTGTAGTGCATGACCTGTTGCACGAAGAACGTCAGGAAGAAGAACATGCCGAACATGCCGGCACCGACGATGAGCATCACGAGATACGCGCCGGCTCGGCTGCGGTTCTCGAAGATGTGGATCGGCATCATCGGTTCCTCGATGACGAACGCTTCGAGCAGCACGAACGCGACGAGCAGCGCTATGGCGCCGGCGAAGAGCAGCACGGTCGACGCCGAGCCCCACTTGTTCGTGTGCGCGACGTGGATGAACGCGTAAACCAGGGTCGTCATGCCGGCGACCGAGACGAGCGCGCCGAGGAAGTCGAACTTGCCGCGCAGCCGCTCACCCTCGTGCAGGTACATGAACGCGCCGACCATGAGCACGGCGCCGATCGGCACGTTGACGAACAGCACCCACCGCCAGGTGAAGTACTCGGTGAGGATGCCGCCGAGCAGCAGTCCAATCGCGGCGCCGGCGCCAGAGACGGCGGCGTAGACGCCGATCGCGCGATTACGCGCGGCGCCCTCTTCGAACGAGGTCGTGATGAGCGACAGTGCGGTCGGGGACGCGATCGCCCCGCCGACGCCCTGTATGACACGTCCAGCGAGAAGGAGGCCGAACGTGTTCGCGAGACCGCCGGCCAAGCTGCCGACGGAGAACAACGCCAGCCCGACGATGAACATCCGGCGGCGACCGAGGATGTCGCCCGCGCGCCCGCCGAGCAGCAGCAGGCCGCCGAACGCGAGTGTGTACGCGTTCAGGGCCCACGTCATATCGGTCTGCGTCTTGTGGAAGTAGTCGCCCATCGAGGGCAGCGCGATGTTCACGATGGTGGCGTCGAGGACCACCATCAGTTGCGCGCCGGCGATGATCAGCAGCACGAGGGCGGGGTGCGTGATGCGCCGCGCCGCTCCGTTGCTCTTCGTACTCGTGACGTCTGTCCCGGCCACGGGCATGCTCCGTTCAAACGTGTTTGCACGTACAAATAGGGGACGCTTGCGTTCCTTAGTAAGCTAGCTGCAAGATCTAAGAGACGCAACCGTGCACTATCGGCAGAACCTCAGTCGACTCACAGACGAGGATGGACGAAGGGTCCGACAACGATGACTGCGGCGCCAGTGAATTTCGCGGCGGGCGTGACGACCGAGGGCGTGATCGCGGAGCCGATACTCGCGGAGCCGGTCCCGGTCCCGGTTCGGCACCGTCGGCGTGGCGAGGCCCTCGAGCGCGCGATCCACGCGGCCGTGTTCGCCGAACTCGCCGAAGTCGGGTATGCGGCTTTCACCATCGAGTCGGTGGCCAGCCGGGCGCACACCGGCAAGGCCAGCATCTATCGCAGATGGCCGACCAAGCAGGATCTCGTCCTCGAGGCGTTCTGCGGCAAGTTCGGCGAGACGATGCAGCTCATCGAGGGCTCCTTGGACGACGACACGACGACCCGCAACGTCCTGCTCCAGATGGGACGGCGCATGTGCGAGGTGTCCGCCGAAGCGACTGAGGCGATCCGGGTCGCCGCCGGCGAGATGAGCCGCGACGCCGAGCTTTCGGCGGCGCTCGACGAGCGGGTGAACTGTCCCAAACGCGAGTTGCTGCTCCAGGTGCTGCAACGCGGCGTCGAACGCGGCGAGGTCCGCCCCGAGGCCGCCTGTGAGATGTTCGCCGAGATTCTTCCGGCCATGATCATGTTCAAGCTGATCCTGCAGAACCAGGCCGTCAGCGACGACGCGCTCGTCAGCATCGTCGACGAGATGGTCATGCCCTTGCTCCGCCCAGCTTGATCATGCGGGCGGGGCCGACCCGCCGGGCGCGTGGCGAGACCAGGTGCGGCACGATGGTCGCGAGTGTTCGCGCTGGGCGAACGCGTAGCCCGACATGCGACAAGGAGCCGGCGAGCGTGCCTGCACCGGTGCAGCAGCCGCCCCCGCCGACCCGTCGTCGGCGATTCCGTGCCGGATACCTCGCACGCTCGCCGCGGATCATCGCCGCATTCGCCGCACTGGTGGGCCTGCTGACGCTGATCGGCGCCGTGTGGTCGTCCGAGCGCGACCGCGTGCGCGCGATCACCGATCTGCTGGGCATCCCCGCCACCTCGGCAGCCGCAGCCGTCAGCGCGGTCGCGGGGCTGTTGCTGATGCGGCTCGCGGCGGGCCTGCGAAAGCGCAAGCGCCGGGCCTGGCGGGCGTCGGTCGCGGTCACGACCGTCCTCGTCGCGGCGCATGTGCTCAAAGGTCACAAGATCGCCGAGGCGGCCATCGCGCTCGTCCTGCTGATCATGCTCTTGACGGCGCGCTCGCAGTTTCGCGCCAAGGCCGATCCCGGGTCGCGCTGGTTCGCGGTACGCGTGTTCTTCCAGTTCATCGCCGTGGCCCTGATATTCGGCATGGCGATGCTCTACCTGTCGCGCGATGTCGTCGGGCATCCGCCGTTCTGGGCCCGCTTGCAGGAGGTCGAGTACGCCCTGGTGGGTGCCAACGGGCCGGTCGACGTACGCACCGAGCGGTTCAGCGACATCTTCCACGGGACGCTGCTGGGCTTCGGGTTGCTGACCGTCGCCGTGGTTGCGCTCCTGGCGCTGCGCCCCTCCGAGCCGATCGCCCGGCTGTCCGCGCGCGACGAGGAGCGGCTGCGCGCGTTGCTCGACAGGCACGGCGCACGCGACTCGCTCGGCTACTTCGCGCTGCGTCGCGACAAGTCGGTGGTGTGGTCGCCGACCGGCAAGGCGGCGATCACGTACCGGGTGGTGCAGGGCGTCGCGCTTGCCAGCGGCGATCCGATCGGCGACCCCGAGGCATGGCCGGGTGCTATGTGCGCCTACCAGCAACTCGTCGACGAGTACGGCTGGACGGCCGCCGTGATCGGATGCAGCGAGCTCGGCGCCATCGTGTTCAAGCGCGAGTGCGCGCTCGGCGCCATCGCGCTGGGCGACGAGGCGATCGTCGAGGTCGACGAGTTCACCCTCGAGGGACGCTCGATGCGCGGCGTCCGGCAGGCGTGCACGCGCGTCGGCAGGGCCGGATACGAGGTCGACGTCCGGCGTGCCGAGGCCATCGACCGGGACGAGTTCGCGGAGCTGCTGCGGGTCGCGACGGCGTGGCGTGGGGCCGAGGTCGAGCGTGGCTACTCGATGGCGCTGTCCCGTCTCGGCGACGAAGCCGACGGGCAATGCGTCGTGGCGACCGCGTGCCAGGACGGCGTCCTTCGCGGCGTGTTGCAGTTCGTGCCGTGGGGGCCGGACGGCCTTTCGCTGGACCTGATGCGTCGCGACCGCAGTGCCGACAACGGCCTGAACGAGTTCATGATCGCCAAGGTGATCGAGGCATGTCCCGCGCTCGACGTCCGGCGAGTGTCCTTGAACTTCGCGGTTTTCCGTGACGCGATAGAGCGTGGTGAGAAGATCGGCGCCGGGCCGATCCTGCGCGCGTGGCGAGCGGTGCTGATGTTCGCGTCGAGGTGGTGGCAGATCGAGTCGCTGTACCGGTTCAACGTGAAGTTCCGGCCCGACTGGGAACCGCGATTCCTCTCCTACCCCGCGACCCGCGATCTGCCCCGCATCGCGGTGGCGGCGCTCGAGGCTGAGGCGTTCGTCGTCCGGCCGCACGTGCTCAAGCGTCTCTCCGGACGTCTCTGAGCTTCGTCGGGCGGTCCTCGCTCGCGTTTGGCCGGCCGTCTGCGGGCCTTGTACGCTGTGCGATCGGTGGCCTTTGGTGGTGCGGACCAGTGCCGCGAGGCGCCAGGAGGCTTCGCCTAGTCTGGTCTATGGCGCCGCACTGCTAATGCGGTTTGGGTTTATCGCCCATCCCGGGTTCGAATCCCGGAGCCTCCGCCGTTGCCGGCGTCGCGCGGTCCCGCCCAATAGGGCCGAAGGTCCCCCTGGTTTCGCTTGACACCGAAAGCTTTCCTCGGAAGTATGTTCCTTGTAAGGCAGCGAGGTACCGGTCAGGCGCGGGGGACCTGATCGTCACCTTGGCTCAATGCAGGTTTGGCCGGTCGCGGTTCGCATCGGGGGTTTCGATCCGCGACCGGCCTAACGTGACCGCCGACCCCGTCCTCGCCGTTCCGGCAGGGCGGGGTCGCGCTCTGTCCGGACCACGTCCGGGTCGGCGTTGCCCGGGATGTGTGGCTCGGCGTGAACGTCGCGCAGCATTCGCATTGCCGCGGCCATCTCGGCGAGATGCTCCGCCGATACGACGTCCAGCACATGCTCGCGCAGCCCGGCCTGGTACAACGCGATACTCGCCTTCGCCTGGCGCATGCCCTTCGGAGTCAGCGCCGCGTAGACGACGCGACGGTCACCTTCGGAGCTGCGGCGGTCGATCAGTTGCTCGCGGGCCATCCGGTCGGCCAGCTTCGTGAATCCGCCGGCGGTCATGGTCAACTCGCGGGCCAGGGCGCTCATCGGCATCCGATGCTCGTCGGCACCGAGCAGCAATCGCAAGACCTCGAACCACTGAGCGGGGACGCCGTCGTGCTCGATCTTGGCGACGATCCGCCGGTGCGTGGTCGCCACACCGCGCAGAATGAGATCCCAGCTGGCAATCAGCTCGTCATCGGAGGTTCCAGCTGACTCGTTCACACGCACGAGGCTACTGACCGTGAGCGTTGCCGTCTCCGAGGCACGACGCGGTCAGCCTGTAGACTTCCCCGTCGGCATGATGCGCCCGTAGCTCAACGGATAGAGCACTTGACTACGGATCAAGAGGTTGGGGGTTCGAGTCCCTCCGGGCGCGCCA
>Ga0137376_10001670_pt1 | contig 12600 bp, 11 predicted proteins | sample SagtaG_23_FD_104814 | JGI IMG/M metagenome (GOLD analysis project Ga0137376, IMG submission 104814) | Vadose zone soil microbial communities from Sagehorn Ranch, Mendocino, California, USA - Sage2_L_20_16 metaG | ecosystem: Environmental > Terrestrial > Soil > Vadose zone | place: USA...
GATCTCGTACGAGAACGCTCTTTACAGCGCAACCAACCCGAGTGAATTCGCACTTCGCATTCAGGGTGTAGCTGGTGCGAGCGATTCCAAGTGGGAGAATCTGAATCAGGAAGTGACCACCTGATCGGCGGGGGATGTTCAAGAAAATCCTGATCGCGAACCGCGGGGAGATTGCGCTACGCGTAATCCGCGCCTGTCGCGAGCTCGGCGTGCAGACTGTCGCCGTATACTCCGAAGCCGACCGCGAGTCGCTGCACGTGCGATTTGCCGATGACGATGTTTGCATCGGACCCCCGCTCGCGCGCGATTCATATCTCAAGATTCCGAGAATAATTGCCGCTGCAGAGATCGCCGGCGCCGACGCGATCCATCCCGGCTACGGTTTTCTCGCCGAGAACGCAGAATTCGCCGAGACATGCGCAGCAAGCAACATTGCGTTCATCGGTCCCACGGCCGAACAGATTCGGGTGATGGGCGACAAGGCGGCTGCGCGAAATGCGATGGCGGCGGTTGGTGTTCCAATTATTCCGGGAACGCCGGGTCCCGTGGAGGATGCGGAAGAAGCCCTCGCCTTTGCTCGCGAAATCGGATTCCCGGTGATCATCAAGGCGGCGGCGGGCGGCGGAGGAAAAGGAATGCGCGTCGCTGCCGAGCCCGAGGATTTCACCCGATCGTTCCAGCTCGCGCGATCCGAGGCACTCTCCGCGTTCGGAAGTGGCGACGTTTACGTCGAGAAATATCTCGAGCGTCCGCGACACGTTGAGTTCCAGATAATGGGCGATCGTCACGGTCACGTGATTCATCTCGGCGAGCGCGATTGCTCGGTGCAGCGCCGCCATCAGAAGCTGATCGAAGAAGCGCCGAGTCCAGCGCTCACACCGGAGCTCCGAGCGGCAATGGGTGAGGCGGCAGTTCGCGGTGCGGGGGCAATCGATTATGTCGGAGCCGGAACAATCGAGATGCTGCTCAACGGCGACGGCAGTTACTACTTCATGGAAATGAACACGCGCATTCAGGTCGAACACCCAGTGACCGAGATGTTGACAGGCGTGGATCTTGTTAAGGAGCAAATCAGGGTTGCTGCGGGCGAGAAGCTTTCGGTCACCGAGATGCCACCACTTCGCGGGCACGTCATCGAATGTCGAGTCAACGCAGAAGATCCGGCTCGCAACTTTCAGCCGTCGCCGGGAAGAATCGACGTGTTTCATCCGCCGGGAGGTCCCGGCGTGCGACTCGACACGCACGTGTATGCGGGGTACACGGTGCCGCCGTTTTACGATTCGTTGCTGGCGAAAATCATCTGTCAGGGACGCGACAGGCAGGAGGCCCTGCGCCGAATGCAGGTTGCGCTCGAGAGCTTCATCATCGAAGGAGTCACGACAACGATTCCATTTCTCGCCCGCGTGATGGCAGATCCGCATTTCCAGGCGGGAGATGTGGACACGAAATTCCTCGAGCGTGAGACCTATCTGCTGCGAGAGCCGGCCTAAATGAAGGTCGACGTCTTCCTGTCGTCCGGTGAAATATCGACGGGCGGCGTACTTGGACGCGTGGTTGCCGTAATCGACGTCCTTCGCGCTTCCACAACGATCGCGACCGCTCTCAATAACGGCGCGCGGACCGTCGTTCCGGTCGAGAGTCCTGACCTCGCGATAATTCGATCGAAGCAGTTCGAGCGATCTGACGTATTGCTCGCAGGCGAACAGAAGATGCTTCCGATTCCAAGCTTTGATCTTGGGAATTCCCCCGGATCATTTTCGCCGGAAGTGGTTAACGACAAGACGATTCTCTTCATGGCCACGAATGGCACGCGAGCTCTTCTCAACCTTCAGGGAGCGAGAGACGTTGTCGTCGCATCGTACGTCAATCTCACCGTCGCGAGCGTGATGTTGCGGACGGCACTTCGTGCCGACAATGATATTTCGATTGTTTGTGCGGGAGATGAGGGACATTTTAGTCTCGAGGATGCGGCCTGCGCAGGGCGCTATGTTCGGTTCATCACCCAGCGCAACAGGTTATCGGCGATCCTCAATGACGCAGCATCTGCCTGCGAGCTCATTGATAGAAGGTATGGCGACAACATCGAGAAAATCTTCCAGGACTCGTCCCACGGCCGGGCGCTCGCCGAAGCAGGCTTCGGCGAAGACCTCGTCGCCTGTGCTCGCGTGGATTCGCAGCCTGTGGTCCCCATCTATCAGGAGCGACAGATCACTCGACTCGGACCAGATCGCGAGCGCTGAAGTTTCGCAAGCCTCGGCGCTTCATCGCGAGCTCGCCGGAATCGTACTACTCCTCTTCGCAATATTTCTCGCCGGCGCACTCGCCACCGAAGGTTGGAGATTGCTGGGCGGCAACACAGATACGCGTAGCAACTTCGGCTGGGCAGGCGGGCTCCTCGCGCTTCCCCTGGCAAAATTCCTCGGCTGGCCGGGCGCAGCTATGTTGCCGCTCGCGCCAGCTGCTCACGCACTGCGCCTCTTCGGACGCCTCGACCAGCGCACCGACAGATCGTGGATGGTCTTTCTACTCGGTCTCGTCGCTCTCCTGCCGGTTGTATTCGGGCTCGGCGAGGGCGGGCTGCGTGACGCGACCGCGTTGTCCGGATTGTGGGGAAGCTTCGTCGCTTTCTATCTGCTTCAGTTTGCGGGAAGTGCGGGAGCGTGGATCATTCTGTTCCTTGCTTTGAGTGCGCTGATGGCCGCGACGCTCTCGTGGAATCCGATTCGCGCGATCGTGAGCTCGCCGGTTCCGGCGACCAATGGCGAGGGTAACGCGCTTGACGCCGTTGAGCCGGAGATTGCTACCTCGCGTAACCGGCCGCGCCCGCCTGAGCCGACCCCGGAGGAAATGCCTGCGCTCGATCTTTCTTTCCTTGGAAAACGACCCGACACTCCCGTCGAGGAGAAAAGGAAGAAGGAGAAAAAAACCAAGGCTGAGCTCGTTGCAGAACACGCCGACAGAATCGCGGCGGAGATCGATGCGTCCGCTTACAATGGCGCCCTCAATGGCGAAGAAGAGCGGCCGTCGCCCGACCTTCTCACGCCGACACCACCGAGAAATTCCGATATCGACAGTCGTGAGCTCGATGCGATGGGTGTGAAGCTGATGGAAGCATTGAGGACGTTTCGCGTTGAAGGTGATCTCGTCGGCCGAACTACAGGGCCGGTTGTAACGCAATTCGAGATCGCGCCCGCTGCAGGGGTGAAGGTGCGTCAATTCGCGTCACTTTCAAACGATCTTGCGTTGGCGATGCGCGCTCAGAGCATACGCGTCGTAGCGCCAATTCCGGGGAAGGGGGCAGTCGGCGTCGAAGTCCCGAATCCCACTCCGGAGATTGTCACGTTTCGCGAGCTGATCGAGTCGAAAGAATTCCGCGAGATGCGCGCCGCCCTGCCAATCGCGCTCGGAAAAGATCTCGAGGGCCGGCCAGTTGTCGCGGATCTGGCGAAGATGCCGCACCTGCTGATCGCAGGCGCTACGGGTTCCGGAAAATCGGTTTGCGTCAATACGCTGATCACGAGCCTCATTTATCGGCATACGCCTAAAACTCTGCGGTTCCTGATGGTCGATCCGAAAATGGTCGAGCTCTCGGTGTACAACGCGCTCCCGCATATGCGTCACAAGGTTGTGACTGACAATCGAGACGCTGCTGCTGTTTTGAAGTGGGCAGTACTCGAGATGCAGGAGCGGTATGAGCTGCTGGCCGCAAACGGCGCACGCAACATTCAGGATTTCAATCGGAAGGTCATCGACGGCGCAAGGCTGCATATGCGGAAGAATCCCGATGTCGCGTTCGAGAATACCGAGTACACGGGAGGAATTCTTCCTTACATCGTCTTGATCATCGATGAGCTGGCAGATCTGATGATGACGGTGCAGGCGGAAGTAGAGACTCCGCTCGCTGTGCTCGCGCAGAAGGCGCGCGCAATCGGAATTCACATCATCCTGGCAACTCAACGGCCGAGCGTGAACGTCATCACCGGGTTGATCAAGGCGAACTTCGCGAGTCGCATTGCATTTCGCGTTGCGTCGCAGATCGACAGTCGCACGATTCTCGATGGGATGGGCGCCGAATCGTTACTCGGAAACGGCGACATGTTGTTCATCCCGCCCGGTAAATCAGAACCCGCGAGACTTCAGGGCGCGTTCATCTCGAGCGAGGAGACGGAGCGAATCACTGCGTGGTATGGCCAGCGCAGAGAACGGCGGAAGGCGATGGCGGAAGCTCAGGGATTGTTTGCGGAGGAGCCGGCAGAAGACGACATCATCGCGAAGATTCGCCTGAAGGAAGCCCAGGAATCCAGCGGTCACGAGGCGGACGACGGCAGCGATGGGGATCGAGACAAATTATTTCGCGATGCGGCTGAGGTCGTCATCCAGCATCAGCAGGGATCGACGTCATTGCTTCAGCGGCGACTCAAGGTTGGTTATGGTCGCGCGGCGCGAATAATCGATCAACTTCACGCAGCGGGCATCCTGGGGCCGCCGGATGGATCAAAGCCGCGCGACGTTCTCGCTGGGCTCGACGATCTAGACCGTATCTGCGGCCCGCGCAGTTAGGATTTCTTCGCTTCCGCTCCGCGAGTTTCAGCAGTGAAAGCTGGCAGCAGTCGCGTGAGCGAGCTTCCATACCTCGCGTCGCTGTTTCTGCTGTATTCGGCGATCGCCGTGATCTACCTCGTCTTGCCCGTCGCCGGCGAGTTCGGAAGAGTTCTGTTAGGAAGCAGCCTGATTCCTCAGGATGTGTTTCTTACGTCCGGCACAATGGAGTGGGGGTTCCGCAGTCTCTTTTCATCGAGCCGCAGATTCTTTGACTGGAACGCCGGCTTTCCTCTCCGCAATAGCCTCGCAATCAGCGAAAATCTCGTCGGGTGGCAAGTCTTCTATTACCCTCTGCGGGCACTTGGCGTCGGCGTCCCCGCCGCCTACAACGCTGTGCTTCTTTTATCGCTCGTTTTATCAGGCATCGGCGCCGCTCTCCTTGCGCGAAGGCTCGGAGCGAACCGTTGGGGAGCAGCAGTCGCAGGCTTCGTTTTCGGCTACGGCCCGTTCCATCTAAACAACTTCATGCACATCCAGACCATGGCGGTGTGCTGGACGCCGTACGCTCTTCTTTTCCTTGACCGGTTCATGGAGCGAGCGAATGTGCGCGATGCGAGCGGCCTGGGAGCGAGTTACGCGCTGACTCTGTTGTCGAGCGTGTACTTCGGAGTGTTTCTCGCGCTGATTCTTCCCACGTATGTGTTGCTTGCGGGGATTCTTGGCCGGTACAAGCTCACTCGCAAGATGATCGGACGCCTCGCGATTGTTGCTCTGATCACGGTTGCGTCGGTGAGTCCAATCGCCCTACCGTACATCCGCTTCGCACGGGAACACGGTCGGTATGGGACGTCCGCGCAAAACGTTGCCGGGCTCTCGATGGAGTGGCTGGCGCCTGCCAGAACTCCGTCCTTCCAGTCTGCGTGGGAACGTACGCGACTGCCATGGAAAAATCCGTGGGACGGACAGCCGGCATTCTTCGGAATAGTCGGACTGTCCCTCGTAATCCTCGGCCTCAATGAAATGAGGCGAGGGCGCGCCGAGCGAGCGGTTGTGCTGACCGTTGCTGCATTGTCGCTCATTTCGTACTTGTTGGCCCTCGGGCCCTATTTCAAAACTGCGGGGAGCGGACCATCGAGGATCATCGAATGGGTTCCCATGCCGGGACGATTGTGGCTCATGATTCCAGGTGTTCGCAATCCGACCCGCTTCTTCTTTTTCGCCTGGCTCGGAGGTTCGATCCTCGCGGGCCTGGGGCTCAGCGCAATCCTTCAAAAGATCCGGCCGACCTGGCGTAATGCTGCGGCCGCATCTGTGCTCGCGATGTTGGTAATAGAGTATTGGCCGGCGAAATGGCTAGCGCGTGATTCCGTCAAGGCGGTGGCGCCGATCGCTATGTCTGACGCATATCCCTTTCTTGCACGGGAGCCGGATGTCGGTGGCGTGATCGAGTTTCCCGCGACGGATTCTTCCGGCAGACGGCTGGACTACGGACGGTACATCTACGGTGCTTCCGGACATTTGCGACGCGTCGTTGCTCTGCATGGCAACCATCGAATACCGGTGATCGACAGCTTGCGCATCGCCGCCGAAAGTCTTCCTGACGACTCAGGCCGCGTTTTTCTCTCGCGTCACGGAGTGACTCGCGTAGTGGTCCACCGGTTCCTTGGCGATTCTGTACGGAATGCGCGACTTATTTCGATGCTTCACGATGCGCGCTTTCCGTTGCTCTTCGACGGGCGCGAGAGTGCTATCTTCGCAACCGCGAAAGCCGGCAGCCAGCTGACACGCCAATGACACCGTCAACCGTATTGCTGGGCCGATTGACGAAGCGCAGTGTCGATTGCCTCGATGGTGTTGGGCGAAGGAAGCATTTCGATCGATGTCCAACCCGAGAAGCCCGCGTTCTTCAGCGCGCGACCAAACGTCCTGTGCCTCGCGCCATCATCCGCTGTTCCGACCGGCGTGAGATTCGGATTGCTGATATGGAAATGTCGGAGTATTTGCGCGCACGACTCGATCGCGGTTGCTGCCTGCTCGCCGGCCAGCGTCATTCCTCCAGCGTCGAGATTCAATCCGAAGCCCTCGGTCGCGACTGCTTCCACCAATCGAGCGCCTTCAGACGAAGTCGTGACCCAATCGCATCCGTATTCGACCGGATTCGGCTCGATGCAAAAGGTGACGCCGTACTTCAGCGCATCACTCGCTAGCGAGCGAAAGAACGGAACTGCGATCGCTTGAGCAGCGTCTTCGCTCAAGCCATCTCGCCTGCGATTTCGGGGAGATCCGAACACCAGGACGCGCGCGCCGAGCTTCGAGGCCAGACGTATCATCGCCGAGAGATAGTCGAGCATTTCCACCCGCGCGGCATCGCTGCCGAACAACTCGGCGTCAGGTTTCTCGAACAACAGCGACTGAAGCGAGATAATCTCGATGCCGAACGATTCCCAGAATTTCCGATATTCGGCAATCTCCGCATCCGTCGCTACAAGTGGGTCTTGCCAGATCTTGGTTGGCGCGAGCTCGACGCCACCGACATTTGCTCCGCTCATGATCGTGGCAACAGCGACTTCGTGGGGCCGATCCCAGGCAAGATTGGAGATCGCCAGCTTCACGCTTTGCCCTCGCGCTCGCTACGCACCCATTCGCGAATTGCCTCAAGAATGGCGTCGCTGCTCTGCAGATAGCCGTCGTGTCCGCCGAATAATGAGTCGTGTATTGTCCGAAAATCGTATCGCGCAGGAACAGCGTTTTCGCCTGACGCGAGGGTGACGCCAAATACGTCTCTTGCCACGCGATCGATGCCAATCGGTTCGGTCGCAACATTTAGCAAAGCGAGATTGGCCTGTTCGGCGGACTCGATATCACGCGAGAGGCGAGTGACATCATAGAATTGATAAACCGCGCGCGCGTCGATGGCGAATACACGGTGGTGATTGAGCAAGTCGTACAACGCATTCTTCCGGAGCCAGGAGCCAAAAAGTCCCGGAAGGCGGACAATCAGAGCGTCAAAGCGGTCTGCAACTCTGCGCTCCAGCTCGAGACGATGCCGCCCGTACGGACTGCATCGCCCTATGTCGATGCTCGTGTTCTCATCGACGCCGACAGGGTCCGGATAGACGTCCACAGTCGACATTAGGATGAGCTTTTCCGCCTCGACGGATTCGAGAGAGTCCCACAGTTTTTCGATCGCCGCGCGATCGCTCTCGGGATCGGCGTTCGCCTTCCACTTCTCGGCGCCCGGCGCGGCACAGACCAGTTTTCGAAATCGCCGGCCGCCAATCTCATGGATGTTTGTCGAATTGAACAAGCTCCCAAAACGCGATGCTACCCGAAGATTACGTCCGACGAATCCTGTGCTTCCAATGAGCGCGTCATTCTCACCGCTCTGAATCCTCAATTGGGATTCCACTTTCCTATGGCTGCCAACAGAAGGGTGCGGAGGAGTCGCGCGTTGCCAGGGACTCCGCGAATCTTCGTGGGCACGTCGGCATTTCGCGGGTAGGTTCGACTGACCGGAACTTCGATACATCGGTAGCCGAGGCGCGCCGCGCGAATCGCCAGATAGTAATGGAGCTCGTAATTGCTGAAGATCTCGCGAAACGGGGCCACTCTCGGGTCCAGAAGAAATCGCCTGCTGTACGCGCGGAATCCGTTTGTCGTATCGGTGTAACGAAAGCCGGCGGCGATACTGATCACCGGCGCGTGCAACAATTTCACGCCGTAATGCCGGATGAGCGGTGTGTTGATTCCCTTTCCGCCGCTCACATACCGTGATCCCTGAACATGATCGTATCTCTTGTCGAGCGCTTCGATGAAGCGATCGACATCGGAGGGATCGTCTTTGTTGCTGCCGTCCATCACGACGACGCCCTCGTAGCTCTCTTTCATCGCGTAGGCGAGCGCCATTCGCATCTGCGCGCTGAGGCGTCCCGGTCCGGTCTTCACCAGGAGAGTCCGGACGCCCGCATGAGCCAGATGATCCGGCGCGGTAGACCCGTCAGTGCTTCCCCCGTCCGCAATGATGATGTCTATCTGGTCTGCAAGCGGACGCATGCGGTCGAGTTGAGCGCGAAATCGCTCGCCTTCATTTATGACGAAGACACACAAAGCGTACCGATGCTGTCGCGGGTGGAATTCTTGTTTTCGGAATGCGGGAAGCTGCCAGTCAGCGGATGCAGACTCCAGCGGTATCGCCTCGCCCTCAGGGCACACGCGCCGGCCCGCTGTCCCGGAGATTGTCGATTTCACCTACGGAGCTCACGACGACGTTGCGGCGATCATTGCGAAGCTCTACGGCGCTGCTCTTCTCATCCATGATATAGAACGATGGACTCCCTGCCATGCGGCTGAAGATGCGACCCGTGTATTCGCACAATGCAGTCAGCACCAGGGAGATGAGGAAAAACTGCAGCGCACTCTGCAGCGACAGCGTAACCCATCCTTCGGCGACTCGCTTCTTGAAGAGATAGATAAGGATGACATAGATCGCGTATACAACGTTGAACATGCTGGCGGTCAATGCGAGCTTGCTCAATAATCTGAGAGGATGTGAAGAGTTCTCGATCGTTATTGCAATCGCGAGATTCACCATCTCGCCAAAGCTCCGACGTCGGACGGTGCCACCACGTTCGATCAGTTTGTAGGGGAATGGCTCGCTGCGGAAACCGATGTAGAGGGAAAGTACCCTCATGTAGAGCTCGCGCTTCTGGATCTGGAGCACAGCATTCACTGCCTGGCGGCTGAGCACTCGCAGGTGCGTTGCGTTTCGCTGCAGGGGCAGGTGCATCACGTGCTGGGCGTACCAGTAGAACACGTTGGTTGCAAAGCGGACGTGCAGCGGCTCATGTGCTCGTTTATCGCGAACACCGTAGATCATGTCCGCGCGCTGCCGCGCCCGCTCGACCATCTCGGGAATGATCGCCGGCGGATCAGTATTGGGGTCCATTACAACTACCCAGTCTCCGATCGCGAGCTCGAGGCCCGCAGATACTGCGGCATCGAGTCCGAATCTGCGCGACAGTCTGACCAGACGAAGATGGTCGAATTGAGTCAGTAGCTCTTCCGCGCGTTGCGCCGTTCCATCTGTCGAGCCGTCATCAACGAGAATGATCTCGTAGTGCGCGAACATCCGGCTCAGACTTTCGGAGATCTCGTTCACAAAGGCGCCGAGAATGGGGGCCTCGTTGTGAAATGCAGCGATTATGGAGACGAATACGTCGCTGTCGCCGGGACGAATATCTGACAATGACTTCGGCGTAGTCACGACGCCAGTACGCCAGGCCGCGAGTTCTTCAGCGCGTCATGAACGCTCGCTTCGACGTCGTAGATGCCATCGATCTTCGCCCCCACGACACTCCAGACATTAGCATTCCCGGATCGGTGGAGAACTGCCGGCCGGCTGTCGTCGCGCTCGCTCGCTGGCAGAATTGTCTTCACTTCCCACAGCGACCGAACGTAAGTCGTCTCGGAAAGTGATGGGACGTAGCGCATCGCATCACGCAGCATGTACGCGAAGCGGCTTTCGGGCGGCGCGTTGAGGGCTGCCTCACCCGCAACCGTTGGCGGATGGGCAGCATCTTCGATCCATGTACGATGCGGCGTATAGCGAACGTGGCTGAGGCTGTGAAGTTTCTCAGCTGGAAAGGGCATGATAGAAAAGAAAGGGCCGTCCATGACTGTGATTCCGAGGCCGCCAAGCCTCTCCGGTACCTCGACGAGCGCGAGCTCCGCCAGCTCGTACCTCAATGGGATTGCTTTCAGACCAGAGTCGACGAGCACACGATTGCTCGCGGAATAGGTGCAGTTGAAAACATCGCGAGCTCGGAGAGTCGCGATTTCGCTCGTTATACTTTGACGAACATAGACAACGTTGGGCGTTCCCGCCGCGATTCGCGAAACCTCAGTTCCTTTCATCACGTTGACGCCGGCGCTCGAGAGTGAATCGCTGAGCCTTCTTGCGACGGCCAATGCGTCGAATACGCATTCGTCGACGACGAATGCCGCCTCGATCAAATCGGCGTTGAAAAGCGACGCAAGAGCCTTCGGCGCAGGCGAGATCTTCGCGCCAATTCGCCTGCAAAAGCGCTCGAACTGCGGTGCATTGACCTTGGAGAGTCTTCGCGCGACCGCGTAAACCTGCGTGAAGTTGTTTCGAATTGCGTCGGGAAATCGCTCACGGAAATGAACATAATTGTGTCGTGAGCGCAGCGCTGTCAGGACGCTGCGAGGGTAGTGATAGCCGTTGTGAACTCTGGCCTGATTGACATACGACGCCCTCCGGAGAAGGCGAGCCTCTCTCTCGAGAAGCAGAACCTTCTTCAGGCGTGATTTCAGCTCGAGTGCGAGACTCGCGCCGTAGAACCCGCCGCCGATAACGACGGCATCCCACATGTCATTCTCGTGGGCAAGAAGATCTGTCATCTGATGCGCGCAATTTGCATTCTGCTCTCGACACGCGCAAACCACTCGCAGACAAGCGATCCGGACTGTAAATGGCAGCATCCGCATGTTTAGGCGAGACGTCGGCTGCGGCTAAGTTCTTGATCACGCACCAAACGAACATCGGCCATTCGCGCCAGATCCTGATGTGACTCGTGCCGAATTCTCTCGGATATTCGTGCGTCGGAATATTCACCACGCGATAACCGTGACGCAGGAACTTCATCACCATTTCCTGCTCGATCGTGTGACGATCTTCGGTTAGCTCGACGTTTTGAGCGGCAGTGCGACGCACAGCGCGAAATCCATTCAATGTATCTGAGAGCTGCACGTTCCACCGGTGATTGATCGCAATGTTCATCGCGATGTTTCCGACCGTGCGGATAAGTTGCCCGGTGCTCACCGATAGCTCTTCGCTTCCACCGCTGAAGCGACAGCCCACACAGAGATCAGCTTCATTTGAGAGAATCATTCCCGCGAGTCGCGGAATGTCAGCGGGATCGTGTGATCCGTCCGCATCCATGAAGACGAGGACTTCAGCCTCGGAATGGCCGAGGCTTTCGCGAATACCGGACCCTTTTCCAAATCCAGGGTCAGTGAAAACTTTCGCGCCTGCATTGCGCGCAGCGTCTGCAGTTCCGTCGCGCGAACGACCGTCCATCACGATCACCTCACTTGCGTAAGCGGATGCGGCCCTCACCGCTTCGGCGACGGTTTTTTCTTCGTCGCGGGCGGGGATGACTACGCACACTCGGGACGGATGATACCGATCGGCGTCGGCGGAAACCCGGGATTGTTCGGTTCTCTCCGAAAAAAATCCTTTAGGGAGACTCGAGAGACGAGAGCTTGTCACGGGACCAAGATAGTAAGCGGTGCAGAATTTCGCTTCTTCGCGTCGGGGAACGATGCTTCGATTGTTACGGTGACAGCTAGTGTAAGTGCATGCTGCTCGCACGACAGATACTCGGAGAACGCGGCGAAAGAATCGCCGAGCAATTTCTCGAGAAGAAAGGCGGTCGTATTCTGGATCGAAGGTTCAGGAGCGGTCACCGTGACATCGACTTGGTGGCGGAGTGGGCACAAGGCGAAGGGCGCGATAGAACGGTAGCGTTCGTGGAAGTGAAGACCCGCGTGTCGGCCGAATATGGCGGGCCGCTGGGAGCAGTTCATTGGCGGAGACAGCGGGAGCTCGTAAAGGCAGCGAGGGACTGGATGGGTCGTTTTCACCGCTCCGGAGACATTTACCGATTCGATGTGGTCGGAGTTGTGTTTGGCGTGACGGGGCCGGAGGTCATTCATATCGAGAATGCGTTTTCCGTGAGATAAGTCTTGAGAAAAGATTGGGACTTTCGTAGTTTATTCGGGTAACGCCGGAGGCGGGTTTTGGGCGAGATTTTGAGGTCCTGCAGCCCATACCGTGTCCGCGTGCCAGGGGAAATTCAACGTCAACCAGAGGAAGCGTGCGATGGCAGTATCGGTGATGGGCGAAGACAAAAAGAAGGCGTTGAACCTGGCAATAGCGCAGATCGAGAAGAACTGCGGCAAGGGTTCGATCATGAAGATGGGCTCTGACTCGCGCGTGCGCGTCGACGCAATTCCGACGGGCGCGATCAACCTCGA
>Ga0137376_10001676_pt1 | contig 12593 bp, 10 predicted proteins | sample SagtaG_23_FD_104814 | JGI IMG/M metagenome (GOLD analysis project Ga0137376, IMG submission 104814) | Vadose zone soil microbial communities from Sagehorn Ranch, Mendocino, California, USA - Sage2_L_20_16 metaG | ecosystem: Environmental > Terrestrial > Soil > Vadose zone | place: USA...
TCCGTACTTCTGGCGGAACCGCTCCACGCGGCCGGCCGTATCGAGCAGCTTCTGCTTGCCCGTGAAGAAGGGATGGCAGGCCGCGCAGACTTCGACGTGAATCATGGGCGTGGTCGAGCGCGTTACGAAGGTATTGCCGCACGCGCATTGGACCGTCGCCCGCTGGTATTTCGGGTGAATTCCGGGCTTCACTGCACACATCCTTGCGAATTGTCGGACAGAAACGAAGTGCGGAAATATAGCTGGCGCACGAACTTGGGGGCAAGGCTCGGCCTCGTAGTTCATTTGACACCGCTTCCGACAGGCCGTAAGCTGTTCGCGTGTCTGCTGCCGACGTGCTGCAAAAGGTCCCGCTGTTTAGCCAGCTCTCCGCCGTCGACCTGCAGCGGGTGGTGGAAGTCGCCCGCGACCGTGCCTACCCCAAGAACTCCGTCATCCTGTTCGAGGACGATCCCGGCGACGCGCTCTATGTCGTCGCGAAAGGACAAGTCAAGGTCGTCCTCATCGGCGAAGACGGGCGCGAAGTCATTCTCTCCGTGCTCGGCGAAGGCGAGTTCTTCGGCGAGATGGCGCTGATCGACGACGAACCACGCTCGGCGCACGTTATCGCGATGGAGGACTCGACGCTGTACGTACTGCGGCGCGAAGACTTCCAGGGCATTCTCGAACACTCCGCGGGGATCGCGCTCGCGTTGCTCAAGGAATTGTCGCGCCGGCTGCGCCGCGTCGACGAAAAAGTCGGCAGCCTCGTGCTGCTCGACGTGCACGGCCGCGTCGCGCAGCTGCTCCTCGATCTCGCCGACGAAACCGACGGCCAGCGCATCACGCGCCGGCTGACCCACCACACCATCGCCCAGATGATCGGATCGTCGCGCGAGACAGTGTCGCGCACGATGCGCGAACTCGTTGACAAAGGCCTGATTGACGTAAGTCGCAAGGACATTGTGATCAAGGACCGTGGCTCACTCGAGCAAGCGGCCGGCCGGTCGTGACTCGCGTCACGGTTCTACGTCACTAATTCCCAGTAACTTAGCCCGAGTTTCAGCGTGCCGACACGCATGAAGTACACGGTGACCTTCTGGGGCACCCGGGGAAGTATTCCTACTCCGGGGCCGACGACGTCGCGCTACGGTGGCAACACGCCGTGTGTCGCGGTGGAAGGCGCCGAAGGCCAACTGGTCGTACTCGATGCGGGTACAGGTATCCGGACGCTGGGACTCGACTTGGTCGAGAAACAAAACGGCGCGGTGAAAGTCGAAATCCTGCTCTCACACGCGCATTGGGACCACATCCAGGGGCTGCCACACTTCAAACCGTTTTTCGCTCCGGGCAATACCGTCCGCATCTGGGGGACGCGCCAGGGCACGGCGTCGCTGGAAGCGATCCTGCGGCAGCAGATGGACCCGGCGGTGTTTCCCGTGCCGCTCGACGCCCTCTCCGCGTCGTTGACGGTGCAGCAGGTCGACAGGGACGAGTTCTCAATCGGGGAGTTCCGGGTTCGCACCACGAAGTTGCGACATCCGGGGACGACATTGGGATTCCGGCTCACGCCCGCGAAGGGCGGCGGTGGGTCGAGCATGGCATATGTGACCGACAACGAGCTGGGCCCCGGCGGGCAATACGACGTCGCAAAGAGCTGGCGGCGCGATTTCGTCGCGTTTTTGAAGGACGTCGATCTGCTGATTCATGATGCCATGTACACACCGGCGGAACTGGAGCAACACCGCGGCTGGGGGCATTCGACATACGAAGAAGCGGTGAACCTGGCCCAGGATGCGGGAGCGAAAAAACTCGTGCTGTTTCATCACGAGCCCGAGCATGGTGACAAAGCAATGGATGGCTTGGTGGCGGCGGCGCGGAAGTTCGCGAAGACGCGTGGCGGTTCGCTCGAGGTCGTCGCCGCCCAGGAAGGCATGAAGGTGACCCTGTGACCGAAGGAGTAGCTATGCGCGCGCGTGCCGTACTGACGGTGTTGTGCCTGATGCCGGTGATCCTGGGAGCGCAGCAGCGTGACCAGGAGACCCGCCCGGGCATCGCCGTTCTCCCCTTCAACAACGGCGGCTCCTACGGTCAGGGCAAGGAGGACTTCGACGCCCTCGAGCGGGGGATCGCTGGGATGATGATCTCCGAGCTATCGCAGAATCCGGCGGCGCGCGTCGTCGAACGGCAGGAAGTCCAGCACCTGGTGGACGAGCAGAACCTCGGCACCCAGGGCCGCGTCGATCCCCGGACCGCGTCGAAGGTCGGTAAGCTCGTCGGCGCCCGCTACGTCGTGCTGGGCACGTTCATCGATTTCTACGGCGACTTCCGCGTGGACGTCCGGCTCGTCAACACCGAGACGGGCGAGATCGTGAAAACCGAGTCGGAGCGGATGCAGCGTGATCACATGTTCGACATCATCCGCAACATCGCGAGCCGGCTCATGAAGGATGCGAATCTGCCGGCGCTGCAGCGGCAGGCATCGGATCAGCGCATGGAGCGCCAGATCCCGACGGAAGCGCTGACGTACTATTCGCGCGGGCTGCTCTACCAGGATCGCGGGCAGAAGGACAAGGCGGCCGAGATGTTCACACATGCCCTGTCGATCTTCCCTCAGTACGCTGAGGCCCAGGATGGGCTGCAGCGAGTGAAGTCGTCCTAACGGACCCCCTCACTCGGCTTGGTAGATTGACGGCGCGCCGGTGAGGTACTTGCTCCTCCATCCGCCGATATGGCGTCCCGACGCGGTCGCGCCGGCGCTCGAGACCTCGCAGGTGGAGGCGCGCGCGGTCCGTCAGGCGAAGGACCTCGCCGTCACCGACGACCGCCCGACAGTGTTCCTGCTCGATGCCGAAAGCCGCTCGATCTTCCCGGTCGACGTCATGCGCGCCTTCGTCGACGCAGGGGGCGCGATCGTCGCGTTGGGTCGCAACGGCGAGACCGACGTGCCCGAAGGGCTGCCCACGGAGTTTCTGTCGGGCTTCCTGACGCAGCCGACGAGCCCACGCCGGCTGCTGGTCGCGATTCGCGCCGGCTTCCGGGAAGCGGCCGCGCGGGCCGAAACGGCGCGGGCGCGCGGCGAGGCAGCGCAGCGCGCCCGCGAGATCGGCGAGCTGACACGCATCGGCGTGGCGCTCGGCACCGAGCGCGACATCAAGACGCTGCTCGAGTTGATCCTCACGCAGGCGCGCCGCATCACGCAGTCGGACGCGGGCAGCCTGTACCTGGTCGAGATCAATGAGCATGGCGACAGGCGGTTGCGGTTTCGGCTCGCGCAAACCTACTCGAAGCCCGAAGCGCCGTTCGTCGAACACACCATTGGCGTCGATCGCGGGAGTCTGGCCGGCTACTGCGCCGTCACGGGCGACCCCCTGGTGATCGACGACGCGTATTTCTTGCCGCCCGACGTCGAGTACACGATCAATCGTTCATTCGACGAGCGTTACGGGTACCGGACCAAGTCGATGCTCGTGATCCCGATGAAGGATCACAAGGAAGAGATCATCGGCGTGCTGCAGCTGATCAACCGCAAACGCAACTTCGACGCGATTCTCACGACGCCGGCCGACGTCGAGCGACAAGTCATCCCCTACTCGAAGCGCACCGTCGAACTGGTGACCGCGCTGGCCGGCCAGGCGGCGGTCGCCATCGAGAATGGGCGGCTGTACGAAGACATCGAGAAGTTGTTCGAAGGCTTCGTGCTCGCGGCGGTGCACGCGATCGAGCAGCGCGATCCGACGACCTATGGTCACTCGGGTCGGGTCGCCGGCATGACGGTCGGGTTGGCCGAGGTGGTGGACCGTGCGGGCGACGGTCTCTATCGCGGCGTGAGCTTCTCGCGCGAGCAGATCAAGGAAATTCGGTACGCCGCCCTGCTGCACGACTTCGGCAAGGTCGGTGTGCGCGAACAAGTGCTCGTCAAGGCGAAGAAGCTCTATCCATCAGACCTGAGCCTGGTGCGGCATCGCCATGCCTTCATCCGCCGCACGGCGGAGCGCGAGTTCTGGCGCAAACGTGCCGAGTATCTGGAGGCCAACGGCACAACGGGCTACGACCGCTTCGTCAAGGAGCTCGAAGCGGAGCACGAACGGGAGCTCAAGGAGCTCGATCGCTTCCTGGAGATCGTCCTCCTGGCCAATGAACCGAGTATCCTGCCCGATGGCAGCTTTGACGAGCTGAAGGGGTGGGCGCAACGCACCTTCCTGGGGCTCGACGGCACCACCGAGCCGTTTCTTTCACCGGACGACATGCGCTACCTCACCATCCGCAAAGGCAGCCTCGACGAAGCGGAACGACACGAGATCGAGAGTCACGTGAGCCACACCTATCAGTTCCTGCAGCGGATTCCGTGGACACGCGAGCTACAGCAGATTCCGCTGATTGCCTACGGCCATCACGAAAAAATGGACGGCCGGGGCTATCCGCGCCGCGTGGCGGGGGAGGCGATCCCGATCCAGACGCGGATGATGACGATCAGCGATATCTACGACGCGCTCACCGCCCAAGATCGGCCCTACAAGCGGGCCGTGTCCACCGACCGCGCGCTCGACATTCTCACCACGGAAGTGAACGAGGGACAGCTCGACGCCGACCTGTTCAAGCTGTTCATCGAGGGCAAGGTCTTCCAGCGACAGATCGTCGAAGACGGCGCGAGCTAGAAGAACAGCAACTTCACCGATATCAGCAGCAGAAACCCTCCGAACATCTTTCGCAGCGTGACGTCGGGAATCGATCCCGCGAACCGCGCGCCGAAATAGGCTCCGAGGAGCAGACCCACCGCCACGACGGCGGCAAAGCCCCAATTCACCTGCTGCCGTTTGGCGTACTGCAGCACGCCTAACAACCCGACGGGGAGCAGCAGTGCGGCGAGCGACGTTCCATGCGCCGTGTGTTGCGGCATGCGAGTGATGAGCACGAGCCCGGGGATGATCACAACCGCGCCGCCGACGCCGAACAGCCCCGAGATGACGCCCGCCAACAGGCCGAGCAGCGATACCAACACCCACGTCATGGCTCTTGTCCTTTCCCCCAGCCTCCACCGCCTGGGGTTTCGATGCGGAGAACGTCCCCTGTTGCCAATCGCAATGCTGTCTTGGATAGCAGCGATTCCCCGTTCAAGAGATTCCTACCAACTTCTCCCGCCAATCCTCCAGCTGCTCCAGCCGGGCCGTGACGCCGCCGCTCAGTCAGGAGCGTGGCCTCCATCGGCGCGAGCGCCTCGAACTCGCGCACCACGCCATCGCCGCCATTCCACGTCCCCCGTCCCCCGCTGCCACGGCGCAGTGCGTACGTCCGGACACGAACGGGATGCTCCATTTCCAGGACTTCGATCGGCGTGTTGCGTGTGTTTGACATCCCGACGTGGACACCCGACGGTCCGTTGGCCCCGCGACTCGCGCCCTGCCCGCCGCCGATGGTCTCGTAGTATGTCCAGCCTTCCCCTAGGCCCGAGCCCCCAACCCCCAGCCCCCCGAATGTCACGTTGTTCATCGTCCCCTGACCCTGCGCCGGCACCACGCAGCCACCGGCCGCAAGCGCGCGAAACACGGTGTCCGCAATGCGCTGCGACGTCTCGACATTGCCCGCGGCAACCGCACTCGGCGGCCGCGCATTCACGAGACAGCCCGGCGGCGCCGTCACTGCGATCGCGCGCGGCACGCCGCCGTTCATCGGAACGTCGTCGGGCAGCAGCGTGCGGACCACGAACAGCACCGCCGAGCGCGTTACCGCCAGTGGACAGTTTACGTTGCCCGGCGCCGCATCACGCGTCCCGGTGAAATCGGCGTGAAACGTGCCGTCGGCGATCGTGACCGTCACGCGAATCTCGAGATCGTCATCAATGACGCCGTCGCCCTCCAGGCAGTCTGTGGCGGTCGTGGGCGCTGCTGACAGATGACTGAGGACCGATCTGGTGCGCCGCTCGGCGTAGTCGAGCAGCTCACGTGCAGCCTCCCGCAAGGCGTTCCAGCCGTGGCGCCGGGCGAGCGCCCGCAGGCCCTGAGCTCCGCGCTCCACCGCGGCGCGCTGCGCCGCGAGATCGCCACGACGCATCGCCGGCGTCCGTACGTTGGCGAGCAGGAGCCGCTCGACCTCCAGCGTGAGACGCGTCGGCGGAATGATGATTCCCTCCTGGTACAACTCGCGCGCGCTCGCGGGCATGCTGCCCGGCGTCATGCCGCCCACGTCGGAATGGTGCGCGCGGACAACGCTGTACCCGCCGACCTGCCCGTCGATGTCGATCGCGCCGATGAGGGTGAGATCGGGAAGGTGACTGCCGCCGCCATACGGATCGTTGAGAATGAACAACTCGCCGGCTTGGGGGACCGGCTCCAGGCGGCGTACCGCGGCCACCGCATCCGCGAGCGCGCCGAGGTGCACCGGAATGTGCGCCGCCTGCGCGATCATCTCGCCATCGGCATCGAACACCGCGGCCGACGCGTCGCGGCGTTCGCGGATATTCGGCGAGAGCGCGCTGTGCACCAGCACCAACCCCATCTCCTCCGCAATCGACGCGAAGGCGTGGGCCATCACTTCGAGGCCGACGGCGTCGAGCCTCATGCGCGCTCCAGCATCACCGCGCCCGACTCGTGCACCACGCCACGCCAGCCCGGTTCGATGAGGCCGGTCGCATCCGGACCCGCCAGCACGGCCGGCGCATTGAGCTTCTTGCCGGCCGGGAGCTCGCCGAGTGGCCACACATCCGCACGCACTCGCTTGCCGTCTCGCGTGACGATCATGCGCCGGCCGGCGCTCGGCATGCCGATGCCTCTGCGACCGCCGATCGGGACCGTGGGAGCCACGCGCTCCGCTACGACGCGGAGGTTCACGAGCTCCACGTCCTCGGTTCCCCCGTCCCCTTCCACCCCGTCCCCATGGCCGTGGCGCGCGCGATGCGCCGCGCGGAACGCCGCCGCGAGCGCCGGAAGGTCATCCCGCACCGCCGGCACCGTGACTTCGTATCCCTGCCCCGCGAACCGGCAGTCCGCATAACGACTCAAGGCGGCGCCGGGCAGCGCGGCGGCGCCGGCCGTCATGAGCGGCTGAAACGCGGCGGCGAGTTCGGCGCTCGATAGGCCGGCGAGCGAACGATGCATGGACGCCATGACGTCGAACCGCTCGGGCGCGATCGCGAGGCCCAACGCGCTGAGGACGCCGGGGTGCGGCGGCACAATGACGCGCGACATGCCGAGCGCATCGGCGAGCGCGCAACCGAACAGCGGTCCCGCGCCGCCGAACGGCAGCAACGTCATGCCGCGCGGATCGATGCCGCGCGCCACACTCACGCGCTTCAGGGCGCGCGCCATGACCGCCGTCGCCACCTGCACGATGCCGGCCGAGATCTCACAGACATCGCGCGGCAGCTTCAGCCGCGCCACGGCGCGTTCGGCGGCCGCACGGTCGAGCTGCACGGCATCGGCCAATGGGTATGTCGGATCGAGCCAGCCCAGCGCGAGACAGGCGTCGGTCACGGTTGGCTCGGCGCCGCCGCGCCCATAGCACGCGGGCCCCGGCTCGGCTCCGGCGCTCCGCGGACCGACTCGAAGCGCGCCCCCCTCGTCGACAGCCGCGATACTGCCGCCGCCCGCGCTGACCGTCTCGATCAGAATCGCGGGAAGCGCGATGGGCACACCGGCAACCGATTCGGCGCCCTCGGCGATGGCGACGCCGCCAGTGATTAAGCTGGCGTCCGCACTCGTGCCCCCCATGTCGAGCGTCAGCAGCTCGCCCGCGCCGACCGCCGCGCCGAACCACCGCGCCCCGACCACGCCTCCCGCGGGCCCCGACAATGCGAGACTCGCCGCGCGTTGCGCCGCGTGCTCGGCGCACAGCGTGCCGCCGCTCGACGTCATGATGCGCAGCGACGGAATGCCGCGCGTTCGCGTAGCGTCGGCCGTCTTCGCGACATACGAGGCCACCGTGGGTCGCAGATAGGCCTCAGCCGTCGTCGTGCTCGTCCGCTCGTACTCGCGAAACACGGGCAGAATCTCATGACTGGCCGTGACCGGGACGTGCGGCAACGCGGTGCGGAGGGCGGCGGCGAGCCGGCGCTCATGCTCAGGATGGCGAAACGCAAAGAGCAGCGCGATCGCAATCGATTCCGGCGCGAGCCTGCGGGCGGCGTCCGTCACCCGCGTCACTTCGCCCTCGGAGAGGGCCAGGAGGGAGCCGTCCGGGCCCATGCGTTCCCGCGCGCCGATGACGTCTTCGCGGGCGACGAGGGGTGAGGGGTGATCGCGCCTGAGATCGTACAGCGCGGCGCGATCCTGGCGCCGCAGCCACAACAGGTCCTCGAAGCCCGCCGTCGTGACCAGCACCACACGCGCACCGCGGCGCTCGAGCAGCGCGTTCGTCGCGACGGTCGTGCCATGAACCAACACGTCGATGGGGACGGGAGACGCATCCAGCGCTCGGAGCAGACCCATACTGGGATCCGTCGGGGTACTGGCGACTTTCCGGATTTCGAGACTACCGTCGGGTCTGACCGCGATGAGATCGGTGAACGTCCCGCCGACGTCAACGCCGACGCGCGTCATGGCCGGAAGCGTCGCTTGAGGAGCAGTCCCGCCCCGCCGAGCGTGAGCACCACCACGAGGGTGCCCACCCAGTCCCCCAATCGCACATACAGCGGGATGACGTCACTGGTGCGTAGCACGCCGCCGACAGACGCCTCGACATTGAGCTGCGTGGCCGCGTACGCCCTGCCTAGTGGATCCACGAACTCTGTAATCCCGGAATTCGCCGCGCGCGCGACACCCATTCGGGTCTCGATCGCTCGCAGCACGAGGTGTGAAGCGTGCTGCGCCGGCGCACTCGTATTTCCAAACCACGCGTCGTTCGTCATGTTGACAAAAAACTCAGCCCCGTGGGAACGATAGACGCGCGTCGCATTTTCGAACGCGGACTCGTAGCAGATCACCACGCCGAACCTGCCTATGGGAGAATCGTAGACGACCCATTCCCGCCCCGGACGGAAGCCGCCGGACCAGCGAGACAGTCCCGGAATAGCGCGGAACAGGCGGACTGGCACAAATGGAACACGCTCGGTGACCGGCACGAGATAATGCTTGGCGTAAATCGGATAAGGCGTGCGATTTCCCGTCGAGTCGTAGTAGAACGCGGCATTGTAGATCCGAAAGCTCCGCATGCGTGCGTCCTCCGGCTCGGCATTCAGGCCGCCCGTCATCAGCGGGACGTGGTTCTCGCGCACGAATGCGCTGATCGCGGCATCCCATTGTGGGTGATCGAGGAAAAAGCCGGGGATGGCCGCCTCCGGCCATATCAGCAGTTGTGGTTTCGGGGAGCGCGCCACCAAGCCCCGCGAGAGAGCGAATAGCGTGCTCATCACGCTGTCGGCATGGGCGGAGTCGAACTTCTCTTTGAAGCCTTCGTTGGGCTGTACCATGCCGACGACACCGACCTCTCGCACCGGCAGTGTCTTCGTGCGCCACACGCCGTACCCGAGCGCCAGCAGCACCGTCACAATTACCGGACCGAGGCGACGCACGACGTACGACGCACGACGCACGTCGATGGCGGCCTCGACGATCACGACGTTACACCACGCCAGCCACAGCGTCACCCCACGCGCGCCGGCGATATCTGCCCATTGTACGAGGACCGGAGCGTCTGCCAGCGAGGTGCCAAGCCCGAGCCAGGGAAACCGGACGTCGCCGAGGTGTCCGATGAGCCATTCGAGCGCCGTCCAGCCAACGGGAAAGACGATCCACAGCGGCACCGCGGGCGCGGCCAGGCGGATGCGGACCACAAACCAGAACATGACGCCGGTGAACAGGCCGATGATCGCGATGCTCGCGAGATAGCCGAGCGCCGAAAACGGCGTAAAGTGCCAGAGCGCCACGATCATCCAGTAGAGCACGAACGCGTTCGTGATCAGGCCGAACCACCAGCCCCAGCGAAACGCGGTCCGCGGATTGGCTTCCGTCAACGCCTGCCGGATCAACAGCACCGCGGGCGCGATGGCAACGAAGCTGAGGATTGGAAGGGGGAACGGCGGGTAACTGAGGGTGAGCGCGATCGCGCCCAGCGCGACGAGCACGACCACTCGACGCCGGCTCACAGCAAGACGTCGCGTCCTTCGTCCGCAGAACGGTAGATCGCATCCAGGACGCGTTGCAGCGCGAGCTGGTCGCGCGGCGGCGGCGCGTTCACGTCGCCCTTGATCACGGCGAGGAAATACATCCATTCAGCGCGATAGGACTGGGTAAACTGCGTTTCGCGCCCCGTCGCGCCCGTCGGCGTGACATCCACCGCCGCGCCATGCTGCTCCTTGAAGATGCGCAACGGCTGGATCATCGCGGACCCCTTCGCGCCGACGATGTCGAACCAGAACCGCTCACCCTCGCCGAGATGGCGCCAGCTCACGTCCATGGTGATCGACACGCCGTTCTCGCACACGACCAACGCGGAACCCATGTCCTCGACCGCGTTCATGCCCGGGCGCATGACGTGGGCAGAGATCCGCTTGGGCGCCGGCCATCCCGCGAGCCACAAGCCGAGATCGATGAGGGGCAGGCCGAGATCGAGGACCGCGCCCCCGCCCGCTTGCTCGCGCCGCAGCCGCCAACCCAGCATCCCGCGGCTGGGCTGGAACGTGTACCAGCCGCCGCGCACCGCCTGCAACGCGCCGAGATCCCCGCCGGCGAGAAAGCCGCGCACCGCCTGCACGTCGGAGCGGAACCGGTGGTTCATCCCCACCATCACGCGCTTGCCGTAGCGGTCACTCGCGGCGAGTGCGCGCTCGATACCGGCGAGCGTCAACGCGAGCGGCCGTTCACACAGGACGTGCACCCCCGCCGCCAGCGCGGACGTCACGTGAATCTCGTGCAGGTGATTGGGTGTGCAGATCACGACGACGTCCACGTTCGCATACCGCAGCACTTCTTCGATATCGTCGTAGGTGTCTTTCACCTCGAAGCGCGAGGCGAGCGCCTGGGCTTTGCTGACGTCGTTATCGCAGATAGCGACGACCTCCACGCCGGGCAGCCGCCGCAGCACGGGCAGGTGTGCGACCTGGGAGATCGCGCCGGCTCCGAGCACCCCGACGCGGATCGGGTCGTTCACTTCCTGCGCCCCGCTCCCTGCTCCCTGCCCCCTCGCAGCCGGTACATGATTCCGGTCCGGAGGCTCACCGTCTTGAGCCCGCTCGACAGCACGCCACGCCCATCCACCGTGAAGCGCCACGCCCGTGAGAGATCGAACTCGAACCCCAGGGTACCGTTCAGACCCGCCGTGATCACGTCGAGCGCATCTTCGACGAAGGTGCCGTTGATGGCGGCCCCGCTGCCGTTGCGCGCATGAATGCTCACGCCCGTGCCGAGATAGGCGGTGATCCCACGACCTTGCGGAAAGACGAGCTGGAAATCGATGTCGGCAATGAGATCGCTGAGGGCAATGCGACCGAGATTGATGTTGTCGGGCGTGGAGGGATTCACGATGCTGTCGAGGCGCCGCTCGAAGCGGTCGCGCGACGCCTGATCGAACTGCGAATGAAAGTACGAGAGTCCCAAGAGCAGCCGCACCCGCGGCGCGATGCGCCCGTAGTCGACGCGCAAACCGGCCGCGGTCGTCCCGACGAGCTCCGATGCGCCGATGAGGCCGGCATCGACTTGAATGCCGGAAAGGCGGAGGTTGTCGTAGGAGAACTGGCTCAGGACACCCTGCGCGGCCAGTCGGACGGTCGGACTGACGGACAGCAGTGCCAACGCAACGCCCGCGACCCGCATCACCGTCCGACCGTCCGACCGTCCGACTGTCCGACTAATAGATCTTTTCAATTTTCGTCCCCGGGAAATACGTGCTCAGAATCTTGCGATAATCCTGCCCCGCACGGGCCCGCCCGATCGCGCCCCACTGACACATCCCGACCGCGTGCCCGGATCCGGCGCCGACCGCCACGAGCCGGTCGACCTCGCCGCCAGCGCCCCTGGTCACCGCCAATTGAAACGCCGCACTCGAGAGCATGCGGTCGGCATCCGGACGCAGCACCGCGCGGACATCGGGACCCGGAATGCGGATGTCGCCCCGCTCGAAGACGATCCGCAGCTCGCCCACGCGACCCGACCGCGTCGTGCGCGTCACGGCGACGTCGGTGATGCGCGGCAATCCATCGCCGGACAACGGCATCACCGTCGCCAACGTTCGCGACAATATAGCGCGCAGTTTGGGCGCATCCCATTCTTCGCGCCAGCGAAAGCGCGGAGAAATGTCGCAGTAGTAATGCCCCCCACCGCGGTCGTCGGACACGGGTCGCAGATAGGGACGTGTGCGCACCGTGGCGAATGCCTCCTCGATCCCCGCCGTGCTGAACCCGCACGTCGAGTGGAAGTAGGCGTCGATGACGTCACCGCCATACTCGAGCACTTGTCCCGCCGTGCGCCGCACGGCATCCCAGACCTGATTGGTTTCGACCGCGACACCGAGATAGACCTGATCGCGTGTGTCGGCGTAGGCGTCGAAGCCGAAGGCGTCCCATCGTCCACGGTTCTTGATCGCGAAGCTGCGCGACACGACGGCCTGGGCAAGCACGGCGTCGATCTCGTCGGGACGCCGGGCGCCGATCTCCGGACCGACGACGCCGGCGATGTAGCTCTCGA
>Ga0137376_10001678_pt1 | contig 12589 bp, 8 predicted proteins | sample SagtaG_23_FD_104814 | JGI IMG/M metagenome (GOLD analysis project Ga0137376, IMG submission 104814) | Vadose zone soil microbial communities from Sagehorn Ranch, Mendocino, California, USA - Sage2_L_20_16 metaG | ecosystem: Environmental > Terrestrial > Soil > Vadose zone | place: USA...
ATCCTTCCTAAAACAGTATCAATACGTTGTATTAAATACCACGATCTCATCACCAAAATTGATGACATCTCCATCATTCAATACAACAGGTTGATACACTCGCACATTGTTGACAAGCGTCCCATTGGCACTTTGCAAATCTTCAAGGTACCAGCGCCCATTATCAAAAAAGAGGCGAGCATGACGGCGAGAAACCGTTCGCCCCTGGATAATAAGATCATTGCCATTGGTACGGCCAATTGTTGTGACTACCTGGTGGAAACGATAGGAGTGACCGCCTATCGGCCCATTCTGAATAGTGAGACGAGCAAGCACTGGACGACCATTCGGCCCCAGGTAGCGGTCATGAATGGCTCGTTTATCGGAGAGTTCATCTCCGCAGGAGGTACAAAAAAGGCGCGTGCTCGGATTAGATGCTCCACAGCGAAAGCATGGCAACGTTACAACTTGCTGCTGGTTGTTATAAGCCAGGGGCTGAGAAGGAACTCCCCGACCTGGTACCGATCCCTGTCCCTCGACTGCTGAAACAGGTATCTGAGGAACTATGCCACTACCACGCACATCCAGCTGAGGCATAGCCGAAGACATCCCAGGACGCCATCGCGAGGGTATCGAAAGATGTGAAGCTGTCAATGCCTCTGTTAAAGCAGCTATCAACTCATCGGTTGTCTGGTAGCGGTCTTGCGGAGCTTTCGCTGCCATCTTCACCACTACCTGTTCTATAGGAGATGGTATGCCAGCCATACGTAACATTTCAACAGGTAGCGGATCATTGAGGTGCTTCACTGTAATAGTTAACGGGTTTTCTGCCGTAAATGGTACCCGGCCAGCTAAACAATGGAATAGCACAATACCAAGGGAGTAGATATCGCTGCGACGGTCTACAGCCTGTCCGGTGCCTTGTTCGGGCGACATATACTGTGGAGTTCCGATACCTGTGCCAACACGAGTGAGATTCGTCGTCCCCTCGAGAATCTTAGCTATACCAAAGTCGGAGAGAAGAAGATAGCCATCTTTGCGCAACAACATGTTAGCGGGCTTTACATCGCGATGAACAATGCCATTATTGTGGGCACAATTCAAACCCTCTGCAGCCTGGATCATATAATCAACCGCCTCAGGTACTGCTATCGGTCGCTTCAAGCGATCCTTGAGTGTACCACCTTCGACATATTCCATGACGATATAGGTGATGTTATCCTGTTCCCCAAAGTCATGTATCTGCAAGATATTGGGGTGAACCAGTTTTGCTACAGCACGTGCTTCCTGCACAAACCTTTTGACGAATATTGGATCGCGTGCATGATATGCTGGCAGTACTTTGATGGCAACATATCTATCCAGGTTTGGTTGATAGGCCTTGAACACGGTCGCCATACCACCAGCTCCAATGTGCTCGACGATACGAAACTGGCCCAACGATCGCCCGACCAGCGCGTTCATATCGTCGTTCTTTCCCTGCTGCTGAGGGTATGGATTCTCTCGTTGCATAGTAAGATGACTCCTCTGTTCCCACCATCCGATGTAGTCACCGTTGATTATACAGGCTGTAGCTGTCTATGTCGAGGGGCAAATTGGTTGTCACGAGAGCATTGCTACACATTGAAATCTGTCAGAGCCTTCCTCGTCCTGTTACCCATTCGTAAGCTTCTCCAGGATACCCTCGACTACCCTTCAAGTAGGAGCGTTTCTGGGTCTTCGACTAGTTCTTTGACTCTGACCAGAAATTGCACTGCTTCCCGACCATCGACGATACGGTGGTCATAGGAAAGGGCAACGTACATCATCGGTCGTATGACGACCTGCCCATTCACAGCAACCGGTCGTTGTTCGATCTTATGCATACCCAGAATACCTACTTGTGGTGCGTTTAATATCGGTGTCGAGAGCAACGAGCCGAATATACCACCATTGGTAATAGTAAAAGTGCCACCCTGCAATTCAGCGAGCGCTAGACTGTTCTCCCTGGCTTTATTAGCCAGGGCAGCGACCTCCTGCTCAATCTCCGCAAAGCTCTTACGGTCAGCATCACGGAGCACAGGTACAACAAGACCCTCTTCGGCTCCAACAGCTATACCAATATCATAGTAGCGTTTGAGCACCATCTCGTTACCCTGGATCTCCGCGTTCAGCCGGGGGAATGCCTTGAGTGCGCCCACTACGGCTTTAGTAAAGAACGACATAAAGCCCAGTGACACATTGTGGCGCTCTTTAAAAGTGTCTTTCCGTCGGCTTCGTACCTCCATCACAGCGCTCATATCGATTTCGTTGAATGTCGTGAGCATCGCTGCTGAATGTTGAGCCTCCACCAGTCGCTGGGCTATCGTTTGCCGTCTGCGTGAAAGCCGTATGCGCTCTTCACGTCCGCGCGGTGCTGCCAGCGGTGTAACGATTACCTGGTCATCTGATGTTGTTGTGGTTTGAACTGGCGGAGGTGCGGAAGCCTTGTCCGGCTGTGCAACGCGCTGTGAAGGAGCCGTATTCTGTACATGTTGTTCCATATAGCCAATCACGTCGTCTTTGGTTACGCGCCCATGAGGACTTGTTCCTTTTACCTGTGAAAGGTCGACGTTGTATTCCGAGGCTATGCGACGTGCCAGTGGAGAAGGCGGGCGCTGTCCGTCACTTGCCCGCGTTGTGGGTGGAAGTTGTCCTGTAGATACCTTCTGCCTTTCACTGGTTACAGGCTCGGATTGTAACTGCTCCGAAGGAATCTTCTGCCCATCTCCTGCTTGCGTGGCAGAGGCCTGGCTACTCTCACCGATAACCCCCAGTACCTCACCCACCGCCACCGTATCTCCTTCCTGCTTGACGATCTTCTGCAGAACTCCACTCTGATCAGCGCCCACTTCCATATTGACTTTATCGGTCTCCAACTCAACGAGAGCCTCACCCTGGTTAACCGTATCTCCCTCGTGCTTCAGCCATCTCCCTATCGTTGCTTCAACGACGGATTCTCCCAATGATGGAACACGTATATCAACGGGCATACTTCCCTCCGCGTTCTTTACTAAATGAACCAAGGGCTTGCGTCAAAATCTGCTCTTGCTCAGCCAGGAAGAGATCCATAAAGCCTGAAGCAGGGCTGGCGCGTTCAGGTCGAGCGATCACTCTCACCCTGGCCTGTTGACCGACAAGCGTCGAAAGGAGTGGAGAGAGGTAGCCCCATGCTCCCATATTGTGCGGCTCTTCTTGCACCCATACGACCTCTTGCAAATGTGGATAACTTGACAAGACCTTTTGTAACTCCTCTCTCGGGAAAGGGTATAACTGTTCGAGGCGCACAATTGCCACATCCCCGGCCTCCGCTCGTTTCGGATGAGACAAGAGATCTATCGATACTTTACCCGTACAGAGCAAAACTTTCCTGATATCACTGGTATGAGTAAGCGCCATTGTGTCATCAATAACCGGCTGGAACTCACCCGCGGCCAGTTCTGTTAGAGTGGTTGTCGATAGTGTATGGCGAAGTAGACTTTTCGGTGTCATGATAACCAGTGGGCGTGGATCGAGCCACAGATAAAATGCCTGTTGTCGTAACAGGTGAAAGTACTGGGAGGCTGTCGAGCAATTTACTATGCGCCATTTGTTGTGGGCCGATAGTTGCAGGTAGCGTTCCAGTCGGGCGCTTGAGTGCTCGGGCCCTTGCCCCTCGTAGCCATGAGGTAGCAAAAGCACCAGTGAAGACTTCTGCTTCCATTTTGCGCGCCCCGAAGCGATAAATTGATCGATGATAACCTGGGCAGCATTCGCAAAATCTCCAAACTGAGCTTCCCACAAGACCAGCGTGTTCGGGGCTTGCACACTATAACCATACTCGAAACCTAATGGAGCGGCTTCGCTCAAAGGACTATTGTATATCGAGAATGATGCACGCGCCGAGGAAAGGTGCTGCAATGGTATGTAACCTTCGTTGTGTTGATCATGCAGCACTGCGTGGCGATGACTAAAAGTGCCGCGCTCAACATCCTGACCTGTAATACGAATCGGCGTGCCATCAGCAAGTATTGAGGCAAAAGCCAACGCTTCAGCTTGCCCCCAGTCGATACCCCCTTCTGGGCCAAGCGTGGTTGCCCTGCGCTGCAACAGACGTACCAGTTTGGCGTTGGGTGTAAAACCCTCCGGCCAGCTAAGCAATTCACTATTATAATTGATTAACTGCTCGGCAGATACCTGCGGCACCCGCTCATCATGATAAATGTCTCCATTCAGCCCATCCAACTCATCATCCTCGAGTTCCAGGCCACTATCGGCCTCTTGCTTGGCCTGTTCTAGCATTGCAAACGCGTTCTTCACCATAGAGTCTACCTCTTCTTGTGAAACGACTCCTTTCCCAATGAGGTAGCGGGCATAAAGATCGCGCACAGTAGGATGTGAGCGGATGATATCATACATACGTGGCTGCGTGAACGCAGGTTCATCACCCTCGTTATGCCCCCAACGACGATAGCCCACCAGGTCAACCAACACATCTTTATGGAAGTGGTCTCGATACGCCTGGCTCAGGCGTACCGCGGTGAGACACGCATCAGGGTCATCTGCATTAACATGAATAATGGGGATTTCAAATCCCTTCGCCAGGTCGCTAGCGAACTGCGTGGATCGGCTATCTTCTGGCTCAGTTGTAAAGCCAAGCTGGTTGTTCACAATGATGTGAATGGTCCCACCGACCCAGTAGCCATGGAGCTGCCACAGGTTCAAAGTCTCTGCTACAACTCCCTCACCGGGAAAAGCTGCATCACCATGAATGAGCACAGGGAGGGCGTGATCCACCTCTTGTAGAGGTGCTCCAGCCACGTCGGAGACCGTCTGCAAAGCTCGTGTCATACCCTCGATAACCGGATTAACAAACTCCAGGTGACTAGGATTAGGAGACAATATCACTTTAAGGCTTACAGATGCTTCTTCACCAAGAATGTGTTCTGCCCCCAGGTGGTATTTAACGTCGCCTGTCAAGCCAAATCCAAAGGAATCGGTCAAGGGGACGCCCTCCTCGTGTTTAGCATGCCCAAATTCGGAGAGGATGGCTGTATATGACTTCCCGAGCACATGAGCCAGGACATTGAGGCGCCCTCTGTGAGCCATACCAATGATGACTTCGCGGCTTCCAGACTCGATTGCTCCTAGAATAATCTCATCCAGCATGGGCACAAGTGTGTCCGTCCCTTCCAGTGAGAAGCGTTTCTGCCCGGGATAGGTCTGGTGCAAAAAACGCTCGAACACCTCAATCTGTGTTAGCCTCTGAAGCAGCTTGCGGCTTGCCGTTGGCTCCTGTGTTTCATGAAACAGGCGCAGTCCTACTGCGTCCCGCAGCCAGGCGCGCTCAATCGGGCTTTTCACCTGGTCAAATTCATAACTGATCGTACCAGAGTACATGGAGTGCAGATTGGTAATCGCTTCAAGTGCGTTACGTGCCCCCTCTGCAGCATGCCCTCCAACTACCACCGGGGGAAGCAGTGAAAGTTCTTCCGCGGTAATCCCATGGGATTCAGGCAGAAGAGCGGGGTCGCCCAGTGGCTCTGTTCCCAGTGGGTCGAGATGAGCTCCGAGATGTCCCTGGGCACGAATGGCATGTGCAAGTGCCGAAGCGGCAACGACTTGGGAGACCTGAAAAGGGGAACTGCCATTTGTCTTCTCTTTATCTTCAGCACGTGTGGATTGGTTCTCCTGTGCCCATGTATCAAAAATGGCTCGTGTAGCTTTATCGACATTAGCCGGATTTTGCAGATATCGCTCATATTGTTCCAGGACATAGCCTGCATTTGGTCCATAAAAAGTATCAAGGTCGCGCATTAGAGGTCCTTTGGAAATTGCATAAACAAGTTTACATAGTTGTATTTTATCACTTCCTATGGTATCATAACTGCGGTATACTTCAAATATTCTTTGTCTGATCGTCTATAGAAAAGACAAAGGAAAAGCAAGTCACCAATACTTATAGGCAACGAAGGAACGAGTAGGTCCCCATATCTTGTCGAAGAGAGCCTGGGGGTGGTGTAACCAGGTCAGGATCGTGAGCCGAAAATCATTCCAGAGCCGCTAGCCGAAACAACAAAGTAGACCTGGCCGGGACCTTCCCGTTATCATGAAGGGCTGTATGGATCCTCTCAATTGGGGAGTTACAGCTAAACCAAGTGAGCCATATCTATCTCACACCTCGTGAGAATGTGGCTAATAAGGGTGGTACCGCGGGAGTTCCTCTCGTCCCTATGTGTATTGGGCGAGAGGTTTTTTTTTGAACCAGGAGAGCGTCAATCGATATGAAAACAAAATTGCTCTATCACGAAAATAGTTTTATCTACGAATGCAGTGCAAAAGTTGTCTCCGTTGAAGGGGACGAGGTCGCACTGGATGCCACCGTCTTTTTCCCTGGTGGAGGCGGCCAGATGGCGGATCATGGCACCATCTCTTGGAATGATTATCAAATTCAAGCGAACGTTATTGCAATGAATAAGCGCGATGACGTTGTCTGGCATACGCTAAGTTGCACGCCACCGCCAGTAGGAACTGAAGTCGTCGGGACAATCGACTGGGATTTTCGCTACAAAATGATGCGCACCCATACGGCGCTCCATATTCTCTGTGGCACTATATGGCGGGAATTTGGCGTGCAGGTGACGGGAGGGCAGATGTACCCAGACCGAGCGAGAATGGATTTCGCTATGGAAAATTTGAATAAAGAGCGTATCGCCTATATTGAGCAGAAAATTAACGAAGCAGTGCAAGCAGACTACCCGATCAAAGTGTATAAGTTGCCGCGAGAAAAGGCGTTCTCTATTCCCGACCTGATACGCACTAAAATTAATCTACTTCCACCAGAGATCGAGGAAGTACGTATCGTAGAAATCGTCGGGCTCGACCTGCAAGCAGATGGCGGTACACATGTTGGCCACACGAAAGAAGTAGGCGCTATCAGAATTACAAAGACCGAAAATAAAGGGAAGATCAATAAACGCTTAGAGATTATGTTAACCGATTAGAACAGTTTAAACCATGGTACATGAAAGCATAAGCCAGCAGAAAAAGGCCACTCATCCAAAGCAGAGGAGGCATTAGTGTCAGTGAAATCAAGTGTGTTCCGAGCAGTAACAGCAGCAGACCGTGTTGACTACCCAGCTCTAGAAATGACTATCCAGAAGTGGTGGGACGAACACGGCGTCCTTCAAATGTACCTGCACCGTAATGAGGACAGTGACAAACAATTTTCGTTCCTGGATGGCCCTATTACCGCAAACAACCCTATGGGGGTCCACCATGCCTGGGGACGAGCCTATAAGGATTTGTATCAGCGTCTAAAAACCATGCAAGGATATAAGCAACGCTATCAGAATGGCTTCGACAGCCAGGGTCTGTGGGTTGAGGTAGAAGTCGAGAAGGAACTTGGCATGCAGACGAAGCGCGATATCGAAGCCTATGGCATTGATGAGTTTGTACAACGGTGTAAAGAGCGAGTCTTCACTTTTGCAAAACGCCAGACAGAACAGTCGATTCGTCTGGGTTACTGGATGGATTGGGGCCATGACTATTATACCCTGTCTGATGAAAATAACTATACCATCTGGTTTTTCCTGAAAAAATGCCACGAGAGAGGGTTTCTCTACAAGGGGCGAGATGTCATGCCATGGTGTCCGCGCTGTGCCACTGGCATCTCAAACATGGAAATCGAATCAGAAGGCTACAAGGAAACAAGCCACCTGAGCCTCTATGTGCGTTTCCCATTGGTAGACCATCCTGGTGAATACCTGCTTGTCTGGACGACCACGCCTTGGACACTCGCGGCCAACGTCGCAGCAGCAGTACACCCCGACTTGCCCTACGTCAAAGTAGAGCAAGATGGCGAGTATTATTACCTTGCACAAGAACTCCTCTCAGTGTTGAAAGCGCTTAAGGGGCGTGACAAAGGAGACTACCACGTCACACAGACGCTGAAAGGCAGTGAAATGCTGGGTTGGAGCTATCGCGGCCCATTTGACGAGCTGCCCGCAGAACAAGGCGTTGTCCACACCGTCGTGCCATGGAAGGACGTCAGTGCAACTGAAGGAACTGGCATCGTCCACATCGCTCCTGGTTGTGGTCGTGAGGACTTTGCTCTTTCAAAAGAATTTAACCTCTCCGTAGTGGCTCCAGTTGATGAATTCGGTGTCTATACTGACGGCTATGACTGGCTCACAGGGCAACACGCGGCTGAAGTTGGACAGCAGATTGCTGAAAACCTGGCGCAAAAAGGGCTACTTTATCGCCCGCAGAACTATAAGCACCGCTACCCAACGTGCTGGCGCTGTAAAACCGAATTGATCTTCCGCCTCGTTGATGAGTGGTTCATTTCAATGGAGGAGCTTCGTTACGAGATCATGGATATCGTAGGCCAGATCAACTGGATACCGGCCTTCGGTCTTGAGCGCGAATTGGACTGGCTGCGCAATATGGACGACTGGATGATCTCTAAGAAACGCTACTGGGGATTGGCTCTGCCCATCTACGACTGCCCACAATGTGGCAGCTTCGAGGTCATCGGCGGTAAGGATGAGCTGCAAGAACTGGCCGTTTCCGGCTGGGAAGAGTTCGAAGGTCATTCGCCACACCGACCATGGGTCGATGCGGTCAAAATCCGCTGCAGAAAGTGTAATGCAGAGGTCTCACGTATCAAAGATGTCGGAAATCCCTGGCTTGATGCCGGTATCGTGCCCTTCTCGACGCTACACTATCTCACCGATCATCGTTACTGGCAGCAGTGGTTCCCAGCAGACTTTGTGACTGAATCGTTCCCGGGCCAGTTCAGAAACTGGTTCTATTCGATGCTGGTAATGAGTACCGTTTTAGAGGACACAGCACCGTTCAAGACCCTCTTTGGCTACGCGACACTCGTGGCTGAAGATGGTACACCCATGCACAAGTCTAAAGGCAATATGATTGTCTTCGACGAGGCGGCCGAACGGGTTGGCTCTGATACCATGCGCTGGCTTTTTGCCAACCACATTCCAGAAAAAAACCTTCATTTCCCCCGTATCCCCACGGATGAGGATATGGAGAAGGCAGCACAGACTGGGCTACCTGTTTGATTAAGCGAAAAATGGATGCTGGTGCGCAGGACACTGGATAAAATTTGGAATGTCTATAGCTTTTTTGTCAACTATGCCAATATCGATCGCTTTGATCCGACTCAACACCAGCTTCCCACGGCAGAGCGCAGCGAACTGGACCACTGGATCCTCTCTGAACTGCAGATGACGATCAGAGAAGTCACGGAAGGTCTGGAACACTATGACACCGTTAAACCAACCGCGGCAATACAGGGATTCCTGGATGATCTCTCCAATTGGTATCTGCGTCGCTCTCGCGAGCGCATCTGGAAACCTGAACTTGACAGTGATAAAACAGCGGCGTACCTGACGCTCTACGAGTGCTTAACAACACTTGTCACCCTGCTCTCTCCTTTCATACCATTCATGACGGAAGAGCTTTATCAGAACTTGGTACGCAGCGTTGACGACAAGGCCCCTTTGAGCGTGCATCTCTGTGACTGGCCGCAGGTGAATGAGGACCTTCTTGATGAGCGTTTGACGAACGAGACACATCTTGTCATGCGTATCGTTGGCTTAGGTCGCTCTGCACGTGAGAAGGCCCAGATCAGAGTCCGCCAGCCCCTGAATGCGCTCTATGTCCGTGTCCCCAGCACTGCCGAGGAAGAGGCTCTGTCCCGCCTGAGTGAACAGGTACTAGAAGAGTTAAATATTAAGAGGCTTCAGTTAATCGGCGATGACAGCGATATGTTGTCATATACACTGAAGCCGCAAGTCAAAGTGCTGGGACCAAAATTTGGTCATTTGGTGCAGAAAATCCTGACAAGGTTCAAAGCGCTGGATCCTCACGGCGTTCAGGAGGCCGCAAAAGTGCTAATCGAGACAGGCAAACTCAATTTTACCATCGATGGCCAACAAGTCGAGCTGACCTCTGACGAGGTAGAAGTCATTGCCACTGCCCGCCCAGGCTTTGTCACTGCCGAGGAACGGGGCTATATCGTCGCCCTGGAAACGACGATCACGCCACAATTACGCGAAGAGGGCCTGGTGCGAGATCTGACCCACTATGTGCAGGATATGCGTAAGAAAGCCAACTTCAGCATCGAGGATCATATCGGCCTGGCACTCTATACGGACAGAGATCTGGCGCAGATACTCAAGCATTACGGGAGTTCTATCGCGTCGGAAACGCTCGCCGATGACCTGCTCATCTCCATCGATCATAAAGACAAACCTTCTTTCAACGAGGTCTATCGCGAAACGATCTCGCCTAACTCAATAAAAAAGCTTGAAGGATATACAGTCGAGGTAGTGCTGGGGAGACTATGAAATGTAGGTTTTTGAAGACGAGAATACAAGTACCGAGCCTGGACGTCCAGGCTCGGTACTTGTATTCTCGTCTGTTCTGGGAAAAATGCATCTCCAGCCACCGACCCTACCTCACAAGCCCCTTCCTTCTCATCTGCCCCAAATCATACTCGGTGGGGGCCAGAGGACTAATGCCAGCCTCGGCGCAGGCCCGGCCAATCAGCGCAAACCCAAGATGTAGCCCTTGGACAAGCGTTGTTGGTTGATGAACCGAGAGTAAGTTCAAACAATCTTGACGCTGCTCTATAGCCTTACTCTCGCCGTAATGTTCACGGTAGCCGCTCAAAATCGATGCATGCGGCATAAAGTCGTCGTAGCGCAAATTGTCTGTAGCAGCCAGCAACATGAGCCAATATCCAACCTGGCTTCCCTCCAGGATCGTATCATCTACCCTGTCGGCGTGTACATGCTCTCCACTCTGTACGCCGGCCAGCTCCTCTAACTCGTCGGCTAAGCGCGCCACCAGGTAACCATAACTACGCTCCTGCAGCAAACGTGAAGTGTTTGATTCTTCACTCATATCGTTATCCCGTAGATATTGGTACACTCCATACAATTGGCGCAGTTCGCTCTCCAACTTTTGTTGCTCATTTGTGCTAAGATAGTCTATGGCTATAGGAAATACTTCTCCATCCTGAGATTTTGCTCGCATTGATCCATAAACAATGTCTGGATCAAAAACGCGCTCTGCTACAAACTCGTAGCCATCATCTGGCAATAAACGACGAAAGTAACAACTGCGATAGCCTGTATGGCATGCCGCATCACCGTGCTGGACAACCTTTATCAAAAGGCTGGTCTCTTCACAGTTTACGAAAATATCCCGTACTTCCTGGACATTACCGGACTGTTCTCCCTTGCGCCAGATAGTATTCCGGGAGCGGCTGAAAAAATGCGTATACCCTGTCTCCCGCGTCAGCGAGAGTGCCTCTTCATTCATAAATGCTACCATGAGCACCTCTCCCGTAGCATCATCTTGTATCACCGCTGGCAGTAATCCCTGTCGATCGAATTTCAGCATGGTCGCACCCACACCCCTCTCGCTTGCAAATAACACTTTACATCATTAATCCGATGCTGGCCAAAATGGAAGATTGATGCAGCTAATAACGCATCTGCACCACCCGTGGTCAAGCCCTCATAGAGATGTTCTAGCTTGCCAACACCTCCCGAGGCTATCACAGGTACCTGGACATTTGTAGAGACCAGCGCTGTGAGTGTCAAATCGTACCCTTTTTGCGTCCCATCTCGATCCATACTCGTCAGCAGGATTTCTCCGGCACCGAGATCAACACCCCGTTGCGCCCACTCTAACACATCTATCCCGGTAGGGGTACGACCACCATGGATATATACTTCGTAATTGCTGGGTAGTAAAGGATTGTGACGAGCATCAATGGCGAGCACAATACACTGAGCTCCAAATTGCTCGGATCCGGCACGCAACAGTTCGGGTGACACAACCGCAGCTGTGTTAAGCGAAGTTTTATCAGCCCCTGCTCCCAGGGTTGCGCGAATATCCTCGACAGTGCGAATTCCTCCACCAACAGTAACAGGGATGAACACCTCCTCCGCTGTTTTGCGTACAACATCAAGCATGGTCGCCCGGTTCTCATAGGTCGCAGTGATATCGAGAAAAACGAGTTCATCCGCACCTTCTCTGTTATAATACGCTGCAAGTTCCACAGGGTTTCCAGCATCACGCAGATTCTCAAAATGAATCCCTTTGACTACACGGCCTGCTGTCACATCAAGACAAGGGATAATGCGCTTGGTCAACATGTCTCTAACCTCCTCCTCTTTCTATCTCCTGAATTGCCGACGCCAGAACTACATCTCCCGTATAGAGCGCCCTGCCAATAATCGCCCCCTCAACTCCCAATCCGGCGACGGCTTGCAGATCATCTATTGTGCTGATGCCTCCAGAAGCAATCAATGCAGATGCTGGATATATTGCATCAGCAGAGGCCTTAAGAGGTTCGGTAATCACCCTCTGCATCTCTGACAATGCCTCCAGGTTCGGCCCTTTCAAAACCCCATCGCGTGCTATATCAGTATAAATAAAACGTCGGACGCCAAGCATGCGCAATTCTCTTGCCAGAGATGTTGCCTGAGTACTGGAGGTCTCGCGCCAACCCTGCATAGCTACCCGGCCATCCCGCGCATCCAGGCCAACGGCAATACGTTCCCCCCAACGATGC